>Ga0315288_10003052_pt1 | contig 21381 bp, 12 predicted proteins | sample YL17G11_20_MG_FD_203454 | JGI IMG/M metagenome (GOLD analysis project Ga0315288, IMG submission 203454) | Sediment microbial communities from Yellowstone Lake, YNP, Wyoming, USA - YL17G11_20 | ecosystem: Environmental > Aquatic > Freshwater > Lake > Sediment | place: USA: Wyoming | collected...
CCCAGGGGAAAGCTGCGGATTATTGTGAGGAGGAGCTGGCGGAGGGAATGCCCTGGGCACGAGTCACCATTGGAAGCACCACTGCCTATGGGGATTCGACCGGATATTTTGTGATACCCAATAGTGGTTCTTCATCGGTAACCGTGGAATCCCGACTTTTAGGCCGCTGGTTTTCGGTCAACAACCAGGCGGGCTCCAATTCCATATTGACCCAGACGGTCACTCCACCCGGACCAGCCAACTTCATGCACAATGATTTAAATAGCGACGAGTTTGTCCGCGCCCAGGTGAATGGTTACCTTCAAGCCAACGTGGTGCGAGACTTCACGCTTAAATATAATCCCTCCTATCCGGGATTACAGCAGAGTGGATTCCCGGTAAAGGTCAATGATAACACCGGCTACTGTCCCGGTAATGCCTGGTATGACGGCAGCTCCATAACTTTCTGCCGTACGGGTGGCGGCTATCCCAACACCGCCTGGTCGACTATAATCCATCACGAATATGGTCATCATCTGGTGGCAATGGCCGGGAGTGGTCAGGATGAATATGGCGAGGGTATGGGTGACGTCATGGGAGTGTTGATCACGGACGATGCCGGTTCCGGGTATGGATTCGAGGGCAGCTGTAGCATCCCCCTGCGTAATGCTGACAACACCATGCAATATCCCTGCAGTGGTGAGATTCACTACTGTGGTCAGCTTCTCTCCGGCTGTGTGTGGAGCACCCGCAATCAGCTTTTGATCACTAATCCCTCCACCTATCGAGACGTTATCTCTAATTTAGCGATTAACGCCATGTTGTTACACACCGGGGGCGGGATCGATCCCAGCATCACCATAGATTACCTGACTTTGGATGATGACAATGGCAACATCTACGATGGCACTCCCCACTTTAACGAAATTGATGCCGGCTTTAGCGCGCACAACATGGTACCACCAGAACTGGCTCTGCTTTCCTACTCCTTCCCTAATGGATTGCCTGAGTTGATCTCGCCATCTGGTGGAACCACGGCACGGGTAGTGGTGAACGGAGTAATGGCTCAGCCAAAGCCCAATACCGGGGTGATGTTTTTCAACGATGGCTCCGGCTGGAGCCAAATTCCTATGACTGCAATTGACTCGAATACTTATGATGCCGTTTTTCCCCTGGTGGAGTGTGGAACCCAAGTCTCCTTCTACTTCCAGACCCAAACCACAGATGGGCGGTACCAGGTTTATCCAATCGACGCACCGGACGTTGTGCTTTTTGCCATCTCAGCTTGGGTCCCCCTGAATGGGGGGATTTTGGTAGTAGATGAGACTTATGATAACAGTTTTTATAATATGGTAAATAGTGATAGCATCAACGCCTTTTATGATCGAGCTTTAAAGGACTACACCTATACTTATGTAGATCATAGCTGTCCCACCTGCTATCCTCAAAATCAGCTCCATATAGAAGATCTAGTCTGCCACGCTCTGATTATAGTTCACTCCGAAGACATTCGAGGGAATCGCTCGTTAGGCGCAACCGGAGATTCTACTTATCTGATTTTAAAGAAGTATCTTAGTTATGGGGGCAGGGTGATAATCGAAGGGAGAAGAAATCTTTCCAGAGGGAATGACGGGGAACCGGCGATAAGAGTGTTTTCCCCCGGAGAGATACCTTATGACTATCTCCAGGTTAGGTCAGCTTATGTGCCGATCTGGAGTCCCGGTGATCGTTCCGAGGAGTTCATCGGTGCTTTCAACCAAGTCTCTGGGTATCCTGCCTTACAGGTGGATAGTTTGAGAGTGGCTCAATGCTCTTCTGGGGAGTTACAGCTTTTAGGCAGGGTGCCTGGTGTGGGGTATGTAGATAGTCTGAGGGGAGGGGAGGTTATCTATGATTTTCATTCAACTTATGATACTTCCCACTCTGAGGGAAAACCGGTCGCTTTTCGTTACTTGGGGGATGATTACAAAGTTATTTACTTCGATTTTCCTCTCTATTTCATCCAGGAGTCCCAGGCGACCGAGCTTTTGCAAAAGGCATTGGGCGATCTCGGAGTCTCGCCGTTTCTGTGCGGAGATTGTGATGCCAGTTCTGTAGTCGAACTTGGCGACGTGGTTTATCTGATCAACTATTTATACAAGAATGGCGCTCCTCCTATACCTGTGCAAGCCGGTGACGTTAACTTAGATACGGTGGTCGAGCTTGGGGATATAGTCTACCTTATCAATTATCTGTATAAGAACGGTATTCCACCATGTCAACCATGAGCAAAACTTTTCACTTGTTGTTCGTCACCAACAAGGACCTCACCCCCTAACCCCCTCTCCCCCGCCTTTAGCGGGATTTTCAACTTAAACAAGGAGAGGGGGAAAAAGTAAGGGGAGGTAAACAAAGATAAAAGAAGTAAAAAGGGAGATTCTCTCACTCCCCGTTGGTGTTCATCCCCAACGGGGTTTTGATTCCGTGGTTAGATAGAAAAGAAATTTCAGGGACTTCTTTTTTTTATTGACTAATCCGGAATAAATTATCAAATTAAGTTTGGAAATGAAAAGAAAATTGGAGTGTTCACCTTTAGGTGAACCTGATTCCGCCCTTCGACTCTTCGACAAGCTCAGGGTGGTGAGCCTGTCGAACCACAGGCTCAGGGCAGTGACCCTTCAATAAATTCAGGGTCACCCTGTCTTCGACCCTGCACTTCGTCCTGCCCTTCGGTCCTGAGACCTCAGGGTCGAAGGAAGACTCAGTGTCGAAGGAAGGCTCAGACCGAAGGGAACCATGTTGAAGGGTGAGCCAAGTCGAACTGCTGAAGCGGAACACTCCAGTAAACACAGAGGAGGTGTAAGATGTTAGAAGAGTTCAAAGAGTTTGCCATGCGGGGGAACGTGATCGACATGGCGGTCGGGATCATAATCGGTGCGGCTTTCGGGACCATCGTTAACTCGCTGGTCACCGACATCATCCTGCCGCCAATTGGCTTGCTTTTGGGCAACGTTGATTTCTCTAACCTATTCATAGTTTTGAAACATGGAACCACCACTGGTCCTTATACCTCACTGGCTCAGGCTAAGGCGTCTGGAGCGGTCACGTTTAACTACGGCATGTTTGTGAACACGATCATCAGTTTCCTTATAGTAGCCTTTGCCATATTCCTTCTTATCCGCGGCATCAATAAACTTAAACGGCAGGAGCAAGCTTCCTCACCCGTGCCAACAACGAAAGAGTGTCCTTTTTGTCTATCCATTATCCCAATTAAAGCTACTCGTTGCCCTCACTGTACGTCTGAGCTGAAGATGGCATAGATTAATTCAGAAGGATAAGGTTCATCATATACGAGCTATAGCAAACGCCATAAATCTTTACATCGTCATTACGAGCGACTGAAAGGAGCGAAGTAATCTCAAGGGATTGCTTCGTCGCTTCGCTCCTCGCAATGACATATTATTTATTACGTTTGTATTAGTTGCACCCTTATTCTATCTTCTCTTTAAGCATGATAGGGTATTATTATTGAGCTTCAAGCAGTGAATATCGAGTTAGAGCTTGGTATCAAATGTATTCGGAGTTAGCTTTTCAATCTTAACTCTAAGCTCTTGGCTCTCAACTCTAAACTGTCTTGAAGTCTACTTTCTAAGAAACTCGAAAAGTTTTTATTGACAGAAAAATCATATTTGATTAGACTATCCAAGTCGGATAATGGGATTAAGAGTAATTTTCAAAATTCAATGGAATGAATCTTTCCTAAATAAACTCAAAGGAGGTTGATTTTATGAGTAAAAAGATAGATAGGGGTTTTGTTTTTTTTTTAGTTTTAATGCTCCCGGCTTTGTGTTTTGCCCAAAGGTTTGAGGATTTAGAGAAAAGCGTGACCGAATACACTCTTTCCAACGGGCTGAAGCTGATCATCATGGAAAGACATGAAGCTCCGGTGGTCTCCTTCTGTACTTATGCCAATGTGGGAGGGGTGAATGAGGTCAAAGGGATAACCGGCATCTCGCACGTGTTTGAACACATGGCTTTCAAGGGAACCAAAACGGTGGGCACCAAGGATTATCCATCAGAGATTAAGGCTATGCACAAGGAGGATAGCCTTTTTAACGAGCTTTCCAAGGAGAGACAAAAAGGGAATAGAGCGGATCAGGAAAAATTGAAAAAATTAGGGGATGAATTCACCCAGGCACAAGATCAAGCGGGAAAATATGTGGAGAGCAATGAATTTGGCACGGCGGTGCTGGAAGAAGGGGGAGTGGGTTTGAATGCAGGGACCAGTTATGATGCTACCGTTTATTACTATAATTTGCCTTCCAATAAACTGGAGCTGTGGATGTCTTTGGAGTCTGACCGGTTTTTGAATCCGGTCCTAAGAGAGTTCTACAAGGAGAAAAACGTGGTAATGGAGGAGAGGAGGTTAAGGATAGAGAGCAGTCCTTATGGAAAGCTCTTTGAGGAGCTTTTGGCCACAGCCTTCAAGGCACATCCGTATGGCGAGCCGCTGGTGGGACACATGTCCGATCTTCAGTCTTTTACCCGCCAGGATGCGGAAAACTATTTCAAGGCACATTACATCCCCAATAATCTCATCGTCGGAATCGTGGGGGACGTGAAACCGCAGGAGGTCATTAAACTGGCGGAAACTTATTGGGGGCGTATTCCCAGAGGACCCGAACCTAAACCTGTAGTAACGGTGGAGCCGGAACAGCTGGGTGAGCACAAGACCGAAGTGGAGGATAAAGCTCAGCCGTTTGTGATAATGGGTTATCACATACCCAGCGCCACCCATCCGGATAAGCCGGTCTTGGATGCCATTTCCGATTACCTGTCTGCGGGAAGAAGCTCGCGTCTTTATAAAACTTTGGTAAAAGAGAAAAAAATCGCTATCGGCTCATTTGGTGGTCCCGGACTCCCCGGAGAGAAATATCCCAATCTTTTTATGTTCGTGGCTGTGCCTTCCAAAGATCATACCAGCCAGGAGTGTGAGGACGTCATCAATTCCGAGATCGAGAAATTAAAAACTGAGCTTATCACACCGGAGGATTTGAAAGCTATCAAAACCCGAACCCGGGCGAATTTTATAAGACAGCTTGAATCCAATCAAGGTTTGGCTATGCAGCTTACCTATTATCAGTCGGTATGGGGAGACTGGAGGGAGCTATTCAAACAACTGGACGAAATCAACCAGGTTACGGCGGAAGACATGAAAAGAGTAGCCAATGAATATTTCCAGAAAAAGAATCTGACAGTGGCAGAATTGGTGACGATCCAATGATAATGAGAACTATTTAGAATAAACGTTTTAAATAAATGTCCTTGCGAGGAGCGGTCAGACGACCGTCCGTCTGGGCGAAGCGACGCGGCGATCTCATGAGATTGCTTCGCTTCGCTCGCAATGACAATACGAATAGGGAGAAAGCTATGAAAACTTCTATCAAAAAGCTTTGGTGGTTATTTTTCGTATTGAGTTTATCTCTAATTGTTTGCTCCAACAGTTTCGGACAGAAAAACTATAAGGACCTGAAATATCCCCCATTACATGAGCTTAAGATACCGGAGGTCAAAAGAGAAGTTCTTCCCAATGGGATGATACTTTTCTTAGTCGAGGATCATAATCTTCCCATGGTCGAGCTGTCTGCCTTGATAAAAGTCGGCTCGGTCTATGATCCGCAAGATAAGGTGGGACTGGCTGAAATTACCGGAGCAGCTGTGCGAACCGGGGGAACTGCCCAGATGAGTGGGGATCAAATCGACGAGGAGCTGGATAAAATAGGTGCCTCTATCGAGACCTACATCGATCTAAAGGAAGGTAACGTTTCTATGTCCGTGTTAAAGGAAGATATAGATGAAGGAGTTTCCATTTTAGCTGATATTTTGATGAATCCTCAATTTGCCCAGGACAAGATAGATATAGAAAAGATGAACCAAAAAAGCATGATTGCTCGTAGAAACGATCTTCCGGAGTGGATCGCCGACCGGGAGTTTGGAAAACTCGTTTACGGAGATGCCTCAGTTTATGCCCGCACGGTTGAATATAAAACCATCGATAATATCACTCGAGACGATTTGATCGCCTTTCACAAAAAGTATTTCCATCCGAATGCGGTGATAATGGGAGTGTGGGGAGATTTTAACACCCCAGAGATGCTCACAAAAATCACCAATGCTTTTGCCGGCTGGAAACCAGCCGAGCTGGATCTGCCGGAATTACCCCCGGTGGATTACCATTATAGTCCATCGGTCCATTTAGTCAAAAAAGACGATATTAATCAAACCAACATTCGCATGGGACACATCGGTGGAACCATGAATGATCCCGATTATTTCGCCTTGACCGTGATGAATAGCATTCTGGGTAAAAGCTTCTCCGGACGATTATTCAAAGAAGTGCGGTCGGAGCAAGGTTTGGCTTATCATGTGGGAGGAGGTTATCAATGTAAGTATAATTATCCCGGACTTTTCTCTTTAAACTGTGAAACCAAATCTCAATCCACCCTTCAAGCGATCAAATCCATGATGAACGAGGTGAAAAGGATTACTCAACAGGAGGTTACAGACGAGGAGCTGGAGATGGCAAAGAATAGCTATTTGAACTCCTTCGTTTTTCAATTCGATTCCAAGGGAAAAATCGTCAATCGTCTTCTGACCTATGAATATTATGGATTTCCTTTAGATTTCTTGCAGAAGACCAAGGAGAACATCCAGAAAGTGACCAAAAAAGACGTTCTAAGGGTGGCACAAACTCATCTTCATCCCAGCGATTTGGTCGTCTTGGCAGTGGGCAAAGACTCCGATTTTGACCAGCCATTATCTGTCTTGGGACAAGTGGATACCATAGATATATATAAAACTGAAAAAGGAGCCAAAGAAGAAATTCCTGAAGCATCACCTGCATCCTTAACCAAAGGTAAAGAGATACTGAATCAGGTTATAAAAGCTATGGGGGGTAAAGATGCTTTTAAATCCATAACCAATGCGGTGATAAAAACCGAGACATCCGTTTCCACGCCCCAGGGGGAATTCAAAATCTCCAGCACTGGGTATCACATTTTCCCGGACAAGGTCCGGCAGGAGTTGACCATGCCTTTTGGAACCATGGTCACCGTATTCGATGGAGAAAAAGGATGGGCTTCCAGCCCTCAAGGCACGCAGGATTTGCCTGAATCACAATTGAAAGAGACTGAGTCTGAGCTTTTCCGCAGTCATTTCCATCTCTTCTTGGCAGACGATTTGAAAGCTCAGTTTATGGGAGAAGAGAGTTTGGAAAACAAAAAGGTGGACGTTCTATTAATCTCTGATCCGGCAGGGAATCAACTGAAGATGTATGTAGAACAGACGACTCATCTTCCATTGAAAGAATCTTATCAAGGCACCACCATGATGGGTCCGGGCACGGTGGAGGAAACATTATCCGATTATCGCGAGGTATCGGGAGTGAAAATTCCTTTTTCTATCCAAGGCTTCGCTAACGGACAAAAGATGATGGAGACTAAAATCTTAGAGGTCAACTTCAACACCCAAATCGATCCACAGCTTTTCATTAAGAAATAAATCGTGATTCAACCATGTAAAGGTTAAGAAGCTAAAGAGGGAGCTCTGATCGAACTAACGTTTGAGAGAAACCTTTATCTACCGCCTCTTATGCGTGATCGTCTGGGCTCCCCTTCTTTTAAAATTCTAAATGTGGCGGGTGAGCCAATTCTTTAATTCGTCACAGATACCCTATCCATCACCAACAAGCTTATGATAATATCAAGGAGATTCCAGATGTTAATTCGCAAAAGATATAAGGCTTTATGGTCAACCATTTTTCTATTCTGTCTTATCCTTCTATGGGGTTCTATATGCCCAGGTCAACAAAGTGTAACTCCGCCCGTGGCTTCTATTGTTCCTAAGATAGATACACTATTTGGTGACATTCGCATAGACAATTATTTCTGGTTAAGAGATAGGAACAACCCAGAAGTAATGAAATACTTAGAGGCGGAAAATGGATATACTCAAGCCAGGATGAAGCACACGGAGGAATTTCAAGAACAATTGTATAAAGAACTTCTGGGAAGAATCAAAGAAACTGACTTTTCCGTCCCGGAAAAAATCGATGATTATTACTATTACACCCGCACCGAAGAAGGAAAACAATATCCTATATATTGTCGAAAGAAAGGCAGCTTAGAAGCTTCGGAGGAGATTCTGCTCGATCAGAATACTCTGGCAGTGGGACACAAATATCTGGAAGTCGGCGTATTTAAAATTAGCCCAACCCATCAACTTCTGGCTTTTTCGGTAGATACAAATGGCTCGGAGGCTTATACGCTTTACGTTAAAGATCTAAATACTGGTAAACTCCTCCCGGATGAGATTCCGAACACTTCTTACTCTGCCGAATGGGCTAACGATAATCAAACCATCTTTTACACAACTTTAGATGAGACTAAACGCCCATACAAACTATATCGGCACACGTTAAGCACCAACCCCAAAGAAGACGTTTTGGTTTACTATGAGCCAGATCAAGCCTACGAGCTCTCCTTAAAGAAAACAAAAAGCAAAGAATATCTGTTGATGAGCTTAGAAAGCGAAACTACTTCGGAGGTCCACTTTTTAAAGGCGGATCATCCCAAAGAAAATTTCAAAGTGATTCATCCACGACAACATGAGATGGAATATTCTGTGGACCAACGTGGTGACAAATTTTACATCGTGACAAACGATAATGCAAAGAATTTTAAGTTGATGGAAGCTCCGGTCGAAGATCCTTCCAAAACGAATTGGAAGGAAGTAATTCCTTATCGCGATTCTGTGAAAATCGATGACATCGATGTTTTCAAGAATCACTTAGTCGTGTATGAACGAGAAAGAGGACTAAAAAAGATTTACATATTGAACCTGACTACGACTGCAAGTTATTATGTCGATTTCCCAGAACCGGTTTATACATTTTGGCAAAGCAGAAACCCGGATTTCAATACTAACGTGCTTAGATTTAATTATACCTCGTTGGTCACTCCCCGATCAGTTTTCGATTACAATATGGATAATAGAACCCGTGAATTGAAAAAGCAAGAGGAGGTATTGGGCGGATACGACCCGAGCCAATATCAATCAGAAAAGATCTTTGCTAAAGCAGAAGATGGGACCATGGTTCCGATTTCATTAGTTTACAAATAGGGAATGGTTAAAGATGGCAAGAATCCTTTGTTTCTTTATGGTTACGGTGCCTACGGTGCAACCGAGGAGCCTAGTTTTTCCTCAGAGCGATTGAGTCTAATGGATCGTGGTTTCATTTATGCCATTGCTCAGGTTCGAGGTGGAGGAGAAATGGGGAGATACTGGTATGATCAGGGTAAGCTTCTTCACAAGAAGAATACCTTTACCGACTTCATTTCCTGTGCCGAGCATCTGATTGCTGAAAAATATACTTCCAGCGACAAATTGGTGATCTCCGGAGTAAGTGCAGGCGGACTTTTGATCGGCGCTGTGACCAATATGCGACCGGATCTATTCAAGATCGTTGTGGCTGAAGTTCCTTTTGTGGACGTGCTTAATACCATGCTCGATCCTTCCTTACCTCTTACAGTTATCGAATATGAAGAATGGGGCAATCCGAACGACAAAGAATACTACGATTACATGAAATCTTATTCTCCTTATGACAATGTGTCTACCAAGAATTATCCTAACATGTTGATCACTGCAGGTCTGAATGACCCACGAGTTTCATATTGGGAGCCAACCAAGTGGACCGCCAAATTAAGAGCCTTAAGGACCGACAAAAATCTTCTTTTACTCAAAACAAAAATGGAGTCCGGACATTTCGGCGCCACCGGTCGCTATGACTATCTGAAAGACGTCGCTTTTCAATATGCGTTTATTTTTGATGTGTTGGGAATAAAACGATGATTAATGATTAATGACGAATACCGAAAGTTGGTTCGGGGCACCCCCACCCCCGAACCATATATGAGTACCTGCCGACACTTTGGAGTGTCTCGCTTTAGCCGGACCAAAACCAAAGGTCTGCCTAAAGGCAGACACTCCAGAGCTCACTATTAGCAAAAGCCGAAGGGGGGAGTTCTTATCTCCCCGGACTGTTCAGAAATTATACTTTTTTCTCAATCAAGACTAATCCTACTTTGGTCGATTCCAGGCGATATATTTTATAGGGGACAAATTCGCTCTAAATTTGTTGTGTTTTTGAAAAAATCTATTAAATTAGTAATGGTGTATTCAAAGTAATGTTGGTATTCCATAGGGTTTTGGAATTGGGTATCGTAATATGAGCGATTCGGTTCACTCACATTTTTATGTGATAAAAAAGATGAAGTCGGTGGTGCTGCTCACTTTAGGAATTCTTCTTCTGGAGTTTTTGGGCGGCATTCTGACTCACAGTTTGGCACTTCTTTCTGATGCCGGACATGTTTTCGCAGACGTGTTTGCGTTAGGATTAAGCTGGGGTGCTTTAGCTCTATCCGGTCTTCCAGCCACTGAGAAAAAAACCTATGGCTATCTCCGGGCGGAGGTTTTAGCGGCGATCATAAACGGAGCCACTTTAGTTTTGGTCGCTATCTGGATATTTGTGGAAGCTTTCATAAGGTTCAAACAACCAGTGCCGGTAAAAAGTTTGGAGATGTTTATCATTGCAGTTATTGGACTTTTGGTAAACATGTTCGTTTTTCTGAAGCTTAAAGGAATTGCCGAACACAGTTTAAATGTGAAGAGCGCATTTCTGCACGTGCTGGGCGATATGCTGGCATCAGTGGGGGTGATCGTGGGTGGGGTGATAATGCTATTTACCCGGCTTTATATAGTCGATCCGATCATCAGCGTGCTGATAGGTTTGATTATCTTACGAGGAGCCTTTTCGGTTATACGAGAATCCACTAATATACTTCTGGAAGCGGTGCCCAGAAATGTGAAACTCAGCGAGGTGGATTCCGTTTTAAGAAAGGTGGAGGGAGTGGAAGACTTACATGATCTGCACGTATGGAGCGTTTCATCAAAAGATGTAGCGCTCTCTTGCCATCTATTGGTAAAAGAACAGAGCACTCACTCGGCTCAAAAGATATTGGATCAAATTCGCTCTCAGCTTAAAGAACGATTTGACATAGATCATACCACCATACAGTTCGAGTGTAGATGTTGTGCCACGCAAAGATCGGAATGTATTTTTATGGGAACTGAGGATAGCTTAAAACAGGTGTAACAAACGGTCTTTCAAACATAAACGTATTAAAAACGAGAAGAATAAGATGGTTTCAGCCAAATTTGAGGGGCAGAAATTCGTTAAAGAAGAAAAGAAAGATGTCGACTCCAAGAATGATGTTCAGGATGTTGAAACACAATCCAGCGCCGAAGACAAGGATCTTTTAGACATCATAGAAAGGGCGAAGAAAGGAGATCAGTCCGCCTTTCAACAGATCGTCGACAAATACAAAACCCAGGTGGCGAGCATCGCTTACAAGATGGTGGGCGATTATGAGGACGCCAAAGACATCTCGCAAATAGTCTTTGTCAAGACCTATCAGAACTTGGTCAACTTCGACACCACCAAAAAGCTGTCCACCTGGCTTTATCGTATAACCATCAATGCTTCCATCGATTTCATCCGGAAGCACAAGAAGCACAAGCACGAGCTTTTGGACAACATTTTCGGAGAGCTAAAGGAGAAAAAGCAGGACGTAGAGAAACTCTATCAGCGAAGTTTAATAAAGTGGGCCATCAACGATTCAGTGGAGACTTTGAATCCGCGACAGAAAGCGGTTTTTGTTCTACGGGACTTGGAAGGATTAGACATTAAGGAGGTCGCTCAGATAACCGGCATGCCACAGGCTACGGTGCGGTGGTATTTACATAGAGCCCGATCCAAACTTAGAAACGAGCTGTCAAAACATTATCCACAACTCTTAAAAAAGATGGGGATAAAACATGAAGTGTAGAAAGGTGCAGAAGCTGATTTACGGTTACGCCGAGCTGGACCCGCCCAAAAAAGAAAGACTGGAGGAACATCTCCAAGCTTGCCCCGATTGTTCCCACGAATTTACCCTTCATCAAAATTACACCGATGTGCTCAAAAAAATCATACACTTTGAGGAATCCACTGATTTTTGGAATGACTATCAAGTGGATCTGAAAATGAAGATTTACACTCCGGCTTGGTGGAAAAGAGCTTGGACCAAGATGGAAGAGTTTACCAGCTTGGTTATGACCCCTATATTAGGACCCCTTCCCGCTTACGTATTCTCCTTCGTCATAGTCGCACTTCTTGCCTTCAGCCTGTATTCGGGTCTTCTTTCTACCAAGACCGCCCAGGCTTTCAGCAACAACCTGGTGGTGTATGAAGGGGATTTGCTATCGTCAGTAGATGATGGAGGAGTGACTATCTACACGCTGGGCGGGAAATAGCAAAGTCGAGAAAGAAAAACGGTTTGGCGAAAAGAAGAGGGATAACATTTGATATTGGATAACGTTTAAGATAGTATGACGTCAAAAAAAAGGTCTGAATTTTTCCACAAGATCCAAAGCCGGATCCGAAAGATTTATATTCCAGGATTCTGGGTGAGGGCAGGAATACTTCTCTGGTTTTTTGGGTTGATGCTGATGGAGGGGTGTAGCAAAAACTCGCTTCAATGTTTGGAGAAAGACTTAGCCCAGGTAATGAAAGAATCGGGTCCCTCCGTAGTTTGCATAATGGCTAAAAACCAAAGCTCCGGAGAAGTGAAGTTCGGCTCCGGAGTGATCTTAGAGGGGGGATATGTTCTTACCACTGAAAATATCCTGAATAACGTGGATAACATCACCTTGAAACTGCAGGATGGTCGGGTAATAAACGACCAGCAGATCGTGGGGATGTTTTGTGATTTTGAAACTAACGTCAGTTTGATTCAGGTGGAGAAAGCCGAGCTGAAGCCTGTCCGGATGATGCCAGGTAGGGAAATAGATAATGGAACTTTGGGTATAGCCTTGGGAAATACTGATTACTCCAAAGGCTTAGACATCAGCCTGGGGACTGTTACCCAATCCTGGATCGGAGGAGCAGATGCTTATGATGCAAGCCTTTTGATCTGGCATGGTCCGGTTATACCCTACCCTGGAGGAACCCCCATATTCAACCTTAAAGGAGAGCTGTTGGGTCTAACCGAAGGTAAACCCAAAGAAGAAGAGGGGGTAGTCTTCGTTTTGCCGGTCAGAACCTGTCTGCGGGTCAGTGAGGTTCTCAAAAAGGAGGGGACGGTTAAAAGAGCTTGGATTGGCATCTTCTGCGAAACCGGCTCTAAAGAGTATGGAAAAGGAGAGGTTTCGGAAGGAGTTTTGATAAGCCAGGTGACCAAAGATAGCCCCGCCTTTAAAGCCGGTTTAATTCCCGGAGATAGAATCGTAAGCTTTAACGGTAAACTGATCGAAAACTCAACCCAGCTCAGACGGCTGATCTCAGCCACCGAAGTGGGGTCCCACATACTCTTGAGCATCATCCACGGAGGGGACAAGGTAAAAGCAGAAGTGGTAGTTAAAACCACTGAAAATAGCTGTGTGGGAATGAGAAGATGTCCCCAAAGATCGATTTGAAAAATTTCCTGCTGGAACTTCTCACCGCTTTTTTTGTATATCTTTTATAGAAACAGATTTGATTTAAAGAATAGATGATGCAGGTTACGAATCTTCTAATAACGCTTTAAACCTTTCAAACCCACGGTTCGACAAGCTCACCGTTCCGAGCGAAGCCGTAGGAAGGAGGCAAAGATGGTTATCGATCCGATTTGCCTGATGGAGATAGATGAGAAGAGCGCTCCTTTCAAGAGCGTATATAATGGCCTAACGTTTTATTTCTGTGATAGAAGTTGTAAACAGAAGTTCGAAGAAGAACCGGAAAAATACATAGACGTGGAGGAGAAGGAGAAAAGGTAAAATAAATTATTTTTCATGTCATTTTTAGCCCGAAGGGCGAAGAATCTAAACCTTAGTGAAATTCCCGCCATAGATGGGTGAAGCGAGGCATCTGAGAGATTCTTCGGTCGCCCATATAGACTTCAGCAGAATGACAGAACAGAGAATGTGATTTAGGTCGGGAAAAGGTTTTTATGATACAAAAACCATCCCGACCTCTTAATATTCGTATGAGTACTCTGCATCAGAAAAAGAGGATTTGAAAATGTCGAATTTCCATACCAAAAGAATTAGCGTAATATATTTCTCCGTTTTCTTCGGAATGATAGTAGGAGCAATCATCCTAATCTTGCTTTCAGCTCTGGGAATTTTCCATTCCCCGTTTTCTACGGGATCCAAAGGATCGGTGGAGAAGCATATATCTTCAATCGCCCCCGCCATGGTGCAAACCTCCGCTTCGGTGCAGGATGAGATCACCGGCTCACGGCAGAATGCAATTGTTCAGGCGGCGCAGAAGGTAGGTCCAGCCGTGGTATCCATCAGCGTGGTGCAGGTGAGAGTGGTAAGAGAGCAACCCTTCTTCTCTCCATTTGGAGATCAGTATTTTGACCAGTTTTGGGATAACTTCTTTCGTCCGAGAGAATATAAGGAGAAAGTCTATGGCATTGGCTCCGGGTTCATAATAAACCCGGAGGGATACATATTGACCAATGCCCACGTGGTAAGTGGAGCAGATCAGCTAAAGGTGACCTTGACCTCTGGAGAGGAATATCCAGGGAAAGTGGTGGGCTTAGATGAGGTCTCAGACTTAGCAGTGGTTAAAATAGAGGCTAAAGATCTTCCCTCAGTGGTGTTGGGAAATTCGGATGATCTGATAACCGGAGAATGGGCTATCGCTATCGGTAATCCCTTTGGCTATCTTTTAGACGATCCTAATCCTTCGGTTACCGTTGGAGTAATCAGCGCAGTGAATAGAGAAATAAAAAGAGAAAGGGGGCAGGTGCAGATTTACCGAAAGATGATCCAGACCGATGCCGCCATAAATCCGGGAAACTCCGGTGGTCCGCTGGTGAACGCTACGGGTGAGGTGATTGGAATCAACACTTTCATCTTCACCACCAGCCGCGGGTCGGAAGGGATCGGCTTTGCCATACCGGTCAATCGAGCGAAGGCGATACTTTCCGATCTGATTAAACACGGAGGTGTTACGCCAACCTGGATCGGCGCCAAAGTTCAAGAGGTTAATTCCGTTCTGGCCCAAAGCTTAGATTTGAAAAAGGCTGAAGGGGTGATCGTGTCTGATGTAGAGGATGAAAGCCCGGCTCAAAAAGCGGGACTGAAAAGGAAAGACGTGATATTAAAAATAGACGATCAGAAGATTAAAAACATAAGTGACTGGGAGGATCTGACCTATCTGGCCAGAGCAAAACAGAGCTTAGACATTAGTTATCTGCGGGACGGCAAAGAGATGCATGCCCAATTGGTGCCGGAGGCACTTCCCGCGGAAACGAGCACCAGCTCCAAAGGCAAGCTAGGTATGATCGTAGCTGAGATCACCCCATCTATCGCCCGTCAGCTGGGGATCTCCGATCGACGAGGAGTGGTGATCACCAACGTGGAAAACAATGGAATTGCGAACCGGGCGGGCTTAGAAGTGGGTGACGTAATCCGGCAAATTGGCGATCAGCCCGTCCAGAACGTTGAAGAATATGAGAAACTGACAAACCAAATAAGAAATAAAACCAGAGTAATTCTTTTAGTCGAGCGAGAGGGCGCTTTGTATTTTGTTTCGTTAGAGATGTAGAGATTTTACCTCTCCCCCTGTCTCCGCCTCTCCTTGGTAAGGAGAGGGGGATTAAAGGGGGTGAGGTTCTGTAGGTTGTTGGTCACGAAGATCAGCAGCCAGCATAGAAGTTTACAGATTTCGTCATGCAGGCTACCGGTATGAACCATGCGGTTCAAACCTGCTCCATGTTTGACTACAATGCGGTGAGTTCGGGCGGGGGTTCAACCCCCGCCCGATCCAAAGTAGATCACTCCTAAAGTCCCCTCCTTAAGATTTCTGTCATCTTTTCATAAAAATCAGACAAGCAAAACAAAAGCCCGGAAAGAGACTTTCACTCTCTCCGGGCTTTGGTAATAGCTATCGATTCAATGTATCAACGATTTGTTTTAAACACTTTCTTAGGACTTGATCCAGTCATTGGATACAAGGTGATATCAATCCCACTGGGATGCAAGCCTGGAGACACAATGATTATATCATCAGTGTCCCAGCTACCACTGCTGTTCCCATCGTAGAATCCCCAGCCTTCACCAACCTGCGGAGTTGCGTCATTATTAGCATCGTCCCACGCTTCTATCACCAACTGCATGGAAGAAGTGATTTGAGTTATCTGAATGGTATAGCTTCCATTGCTAGGATTCACCTGAGCATAAGCAATGGTATAAAGATTGAGAGCTTGATCTAGTGTATCCGCGAAAGCATAGCAATAAGAGGAAAGAGTATGCCCAGGATAGGAGACGGTTCCGGAGATCGAGGCTCCGCCACCCCCGCTGGGCGTCAAAAAGGCGGTAACCGTGGTTGTTTTTCCCGCTTCTACTTGCACGGTGGAATCCCAATCATCATAGTTTTCTAAGGTTAACTTAATAGAATAAGATCCGGCAGGCACGTCACCAAAGGTGACTGGTGTTTGGGTTTGCTGATCCACATCGTTAACAAAAACCTCAGCACCGGGAGGGTACGAGTTTATCGCCAAGGTGCCGGTAACGCTTTGCGCTAAAGAGTGGACGAAAACCGAGAGAAAATTCTGCCATTTGGCTGATTGAAAGTCGAGCTTAACATAGTCGGTGGAGTCAGTAGCGGTGAATTGAGAGGTCTTCCAGGGGAACCAGATGCAGAGTCCACCCCGAGTGACACCCGTAGCATTGGTCTTTGTCCTGGTGACAGCCTCGAAGATCGCTTCCTTCAAAGCGGTGGTCTCATTTATTAATATCGGTATATTCTTTAGATTATCCTCAGTGGAGAGATTGACCGCAAACTGGTATAAGTCTACGAAATCAGGAGCGTCCTTATCAGTCCAAGTTTTATTCCAAGCGTCTAATACTTCATCCCAATAGTTGGCGGCTTCACTAGGAAGATCCAAGCCTAAGTTTGAGACTTTCGCCACCACATTATCTATTTTGGCAAGATTGATTGAGGCGGCGTGAAACGTTTTGCCTTTGTTAGTAGCCGCAGTTTGTATCGCATCTACAATAGAGGCGGCTAGGGTACTGTCAGTAGTGGTGGGATTTTTGGTGAGGTAATCCAGCCATATATCGGGTCCGAGTATACTCTGCATGGGCATGGTGAATTGAGAGCCTACCATGTAATTGGCTTTTTGTCTTAATTCATAAGCCACCTCCACCATGGACATCAGACAGGCGTGAAAAACTATCACGTCGAACTTCGGTGCACCAGTCAAGGCTTGCCTGAGCTGAGGAAGGGTCATCATCTTTCCGCCACCGTTTTGCTCATCGGAACAAGTTCCTCTCCATCCTCCACCGTGGTCGTCAATTATCAGGACATAATGATCGGCAGGATATTTCGAGACGCCATAACCGATAAAGTTTTTTAACGTGGTTGGCTCCGACATATCCCTGGTTCCCAAGTCTTGTAATACTGGTGAGCTTATGCTATCACCAAAATCATTGGGGTATTTTTCTATGTGATAATAACTGCAATTCCCTGATTTTTTCAAACAGCCGAGCATAGTCACCACATTGATGTTAGCTGACGAACCCACCTTTTCCATCTCCTGGACATCCATAATAGTAAAGGAAGCACCGGTGTGCGAAACGTCTATATTGTTGTTACCGTCGCAATAAGCTAAAACGGTCCATTTGTTTGTGGTGGGCGTTGGACCCGTTGATTTCTTTTTGCTACACTGAATAAGAACTAGGATCAGCGATGCTACAATAATTAACCCACAGATGCTTAAAAATCGTTTCATTCTCTACTCCATTCGTTTAAGGTTTAAGGTTTAAGGTGTAAGGTGTAAGGTTTAATTTTAGTCTTCAAATATATATTTTTCAAAACGAATTGCTCTCCGAGTTAAACCCGCATTCATAATCGAGTAAATGGTAGAAACCTTATTGTAATGCAACGATCTGTATCCCACTAAGATCTGCCATGAATATAAGATACTCTTTGCTAATCTATAACTGCGTCTTATTTCTGTCAAGAAAAAAGGAGAGCCTTTCCTGAATATTTTGAGGATAAGTTATTCCAATAGGATTTGATTCAATTAAATTATGCAATTTTCACCCTCTGGGGATTATATTCAGGCCGATTTTTCCTGTCGGGATGAAACATTAAAGATTTCATTGTTAGGTTGTTGATCAAAAAGACCAACAACCAGCAGGGGTAGATCAAAATTCAAATCACCTCTTCCCTATGTCCCCCTCTCCTTACTAAGGAGAGGGGGATTAAAGGGGGTGAGGTTTTACTTCCGCTGGTGTTTATCACTAACAGAAGATTTCGCTCTTGGACTGATGGTCAAAAAGACCAATAGCCAGCAGGGGACGAAGCAAACTTAAAAGCCCCAGCTTTGGAGAGGCTGGGGCTTTCAAATGTTTGCTGTCCATTGGTGTTCTTCACCAACGAACACAATTCACTTCGTGAGGTAAAGGATTAACAAGGAGGCGGTGGTCCGTTTTTGTATATGTAATTGATTAGGTAAATCACGTCTCCAAGCTCCACTATCTCATCGCAATTAGTGTCGCCAGCATCCAGAGGATTAGGAGCGGTCTCGTTTTTGTATAGATAGTTTATCAGGTATACCACATCGCCTAAATCGACGATTCCGTCAGAGTTGACGTCACCCTTCTGATACGTTCGGATCATGAATGACAAGGAGTCAGAGTTGCAGTAATCTTGTGCCACCACGGTCAGCGGCTCCTCAAAAACGGTGTCGGGAGCTGTGCCGATTACCGAATCGTTCTGAACTCTACACCAGTGCGGATATTGCAGATAGGTAATCACGTGGCTGATGTCATCCGGGTCCACTATGTGAGGATAATAGACAAAGCTCGTAGAGAAACGAACCAAGAAGGGGTTTCCCACCGGTGTTATGGTCGGAGGAACGTTGGAGTGGTTAATTTTCAAAGTAACCACCTGGGTATCTGCCAGACTGCCGTCTGAGACGATTACTCTGAATGAAGTATCCCTATAACTGCAAGCTAAAACTCCCACTAAGGTATCACCAGAGATGGTGCACCAAGACGGGTAACGGGAGAAACTAATGTTAAGCTCCGAGCCATCGCAGTTGGGATCCGTGGCACGGGCGATATATACGAATGGAACCGTCGAAGGTGTTGCCGTATCTACAGCCTGAGAAGTGACGTTAGGAGGTTGATTGGATCCGATGGGATTACAACAATCGTTCAGGTGATCGTAAGGACAAGGATCACATGCATCACCGATTCCGTCGCTATCAGCATCTGCCTGGCTGGGATTGTATACCGTAGGACAGTTGTCGAGCGCACAGGTGTTGGCAGGATATCCGGGATTCCCGTAACCATCACCATCCGTGTCGGTGCAGTTATCGCAGACGTCACCTATTCCGTCGTGGTCGGCATCCGCCTGAGTCGGATTGTAAACAGTGGGGCAGTTGTCGTCAATACAGGTGTTTTCCGGATGACCCGGATCTCCATACCCGTCGGTGTCAGAATCTACGCAAACCAGACTGCATTGATAAGCCGAAACGTTGAAAGCATCCATACCCGCTTCCACCACCGAGCCTGAATTAAGATCAGAAGCTTCAAAACGGACTTTGACCTGGTTGGTCGGGGTGACAAAGTCGGCTACCATAAACGTATACTCGGTCCATCCGCTTAAGCTCGTTGGCCCTATTGTCTGAGTTAACGTCCAGTTGGTGCCGCTATTGCTGGAGACATAGACTTTGAACAGATCATTATTGGGATCGGCTCCACAGTCGTTTTTATACCACACGGCATAATGGACAGCAGCGTCAGTGGTTAGGCTCAAATCAAAGTTAGGCGAGATCAACCAGGTGGTGCCACCATCTATATCATAATCACCGTCCCTATTATCGGTGACATAGCAGTAACCGGAGCCATCAAAATCAGTGGGTGGATCGCAGCGATCCCCTCCACCAGCCGGAATGCCGCGTTGCCAAGCACCAGTAGTAAGACCGGAGCCATTCTGGACAGTCCAACCCTTGTCCGTGTTAAAGTTGTCGGTGAATGCAACCTCCGAGCCAGTGGCGGAAACAGCATGAAGAACCTCAGCGGGTGCATCGGAGGGATAAAACTGATACCGTCCATCCGAAGTCTGAGCTCGAAAATAATATGATACTTGGGTTCTACATGCGGTTTGAGGGAAGACTGCGTCGTAGACGTTTGGCTCGATTTGAGTCATGGGGATTTGGGTCCAGCCGGAGCCATTGTTGAAAAATAAAACTCCCGTGCCGGGCTGAGGCTGAGCGACTACACCGGTCACCACTACTCGCACTGTGGTTCCGCCGGATGGATTGATCAGCTCAGGCAATCCATTAGGGAAGGAGTAGGAAAGCAGAGCCAGCTCCGGCGCATCCATGTTGTGCGCGCTAAAACCGACGTCAATTTCGTAATAATGAGGCGTTCCATCGTTGATGTTACCATTGTCGTCATCCAGCGTCAGGTAATCGATAGTAATGCTGGGATCGATCCCACCACCAGAGTGCAACAACATGGCGTTGACCGCCAAATTGGAGATGATGTCCAGGTAAGTGGTCGGATTGGTGATCAAAAGCTGATTGCGGGTGCTCCACACACAGCCGGAGAGAAGCTGACCACAGTAGTGAATCTCTCCACTGCAGGGATATTGCATGGTGTTGTCGGCATTGCGTAAGGGTGTGCTACAACTACCCTCAAAACCATAGCCGGTGCCGGCATCATTCGTAATCAACATCCCCATGACGTCACCCATACCCTCGCCATATTCATCCTGACCGCTCCCGGCCATTGCCACCAGATGATGACCATATTCGTGATGGATTATAGTCGACCAGGCAGTGTTGGGATAGCCGCCACCCGTACGGCAGAAGGTAATGGAGCTGCCGTCATACCAGGCATTACCGGGACAGTAGCCGGTGTTGTCATTGACCTTTACCGGGAATCCACTCTGCTGTAATCCCGGATAGGAGGGATTATATTTAAGCGTGAAGTCTCGCACCACGTTGGCTTGAAGATAACCATTAACCTGGGCGCGGACGAACTCGTCGGTATTTAAATCGTTGTGCATGAAGTTGGCTGGTCCGGGTGGAGTGACCGTCTGGGTCAATATGGAATTGGAGCCCGCCTGGTTGTTGACCGAAAACCAGCGGCCTAAAAGTCGGGATTCCACCGTTACCGATGAAGAGCCACTATTGGGTATCACAAAATATCCGGTCGAATCCCCATAGGCAGTGGTGCTTCCAATGGTGACTCGTGCCCAGGGCATTCCCTCCGCCAGCTCCTCCTCACAATAATCCGCAGCTTTCCCCTGGG
>Ga0315288_10003053_pt1 | contig 21381 bp, 22 predicted proteins | sample YL17G11_20_MG_FD_203454 | JGI IMG/M metagenome (GOLD analysis project Ga0315288, IMG submission 203454) | Sediment microbial communities from Yellowstone Lake, YNP, Wyoming, USA - YL17G11_20 | ecosystem: Environmental > Aquatic > Freshwater > Lake > Sediment | place: USA: Wyoming | collected...
CACCGTCAGGCCGTTTCTCTGCAGAATCCGGCCGAGAAAGCGATGCGTAAACACACTCATGTGCCTCGGATCCGCCGCCGGGCCGGGCATCTTGCCGCGCACGAGTTGGACCAAGTATTCGATGAACTGAATATTGGGAACCGTGATCACCGCAAATCCTCCCGGCTGCAACACCCGCGCGATCTCCGCCATCGCCTTCTCCGGGAATATGAGATGTTCGATGACTTCAAGGCAGGTCACAAAATCGAAGGTCGCGTTCGCGAACGGCAAAGCCTCGGCATCTATGTCGTTTTCCACGCGCTCGTCCAGCGCGCCCGCGGCGGCAAGGGCATTGGCGGCAAAATCCGTTCCGACGATATGCACGTCCTTTAACAGCGGCCGCGCGACTTTGGGAAGAAATCCGTTCCCCGTGCCGATGTCCAGCCATGACCGCGGCTGTCTGGCGCAAAGCCGGTCGCAGGCAAACTTGAAGCGCCCGCGCAACCGATAGGTATGGGCGCGCGCCTCCAGACGGTCATCCCAGCTTTGCTGATTCAATTCACGGAGAGATCTCATCCACTTCCGGAAACAGTTTCTTCCACTTCGCGCCGCGCCGCCGCCACAAAAGATGCGCGCGCTCGCCGGGGCCCACCAGATAGACTGCGTCAATCGGCTGATGGATCAGATGCCCCAGCCGGCTCTTCACCACCTGCGACAAATGCAAAAGGTCGGTCTTCGACGAGGAAAACTTCAGACTCGAAGGATGCGCCAGTGTTACCAGAAGGCCCAGCGGAAAATCCGACGGCTTATTCCCATATTTCTTGATCTTGCGCCGCACCGCCTCGATCACCCGCCTCTCCAGTCTCGCCTGCGCCGACAATTCGCCGTCGTCGCCGGTGTGATTCGGCTTTCTCACTACGTCTTCGGGCCGCAGGGGCGAGGTGATTTCGAATCCCACCCGGTCGTGCGCGCGCAGCGTGAGCACGTCCGGCCAGAGGTCGCCGTCGGGCGGATCAAGCAATTCATAGAATGCGGGTCCAAAACGCACGCCCACCGCCGCGGCAAACCACTCCCACGTGCGCCGCTCCACGTCGTCATTCGAGAGGCCGTTGCTTATGTAGGGATCGGAGTCGGACATGGCCGGAAAATCTGAAAGCGGAAAGCGGAAATCTGAAATTCTTTCAGCTTTCAGATTTCACCTTTCAGCTTTTCTACTTGTACTGTATTTCCCAGTTGTACGGAATGCGCGGGTCATCCCATTCGGCGCGCTGCTCGTCGGGATTTTGGTAGTCGTAGAGTTCCGTCGGGCAGTTCACCACCACCGATTCCGATTCCGAAATGCACTTCCAGCCGTGATAGACTCCGGCCGGAATCTGAATCAGCATCGGGTTGTGCTCACCCACGAAGAACTCGTTGATTTCGCCGTAGGTGGGCGAGTCTTCGCGGCCGTCGTAGAGCGCGACCTTGACCATGCCTTTCACGCAGGTCATCTGGTCGGTCTGCTTTTTGTGATAGTGCCACGCCTTGACCACGCCCGGATAGTTGGTGGTCATGTAGATCTGCGCCGGGGGCAAGAAGAGTTCCCAGTCCTTGCGCAGAATCTCCATCAGCCGCCCGCGCTCATCAGGCACGAGCCGCAGTTTGGTCGTCTTGACGCCGTGAATCATTTTCAGCCTATTCCTGTCTGTTAATTCTCCGAACCACTTTGCACTATCTCCACATCGGCATCCGTGATTCCTGCGAATGAGAAATACTGCTTTCTCAGCCACTTCTCGAGCGAGTATTCAAGATGTCGGAAGCGTGCCACGATTGGACGTCCCCACCATAGATCTATCAATCCAATCCATGAAAGGATCGAAGAGAGTGTGAGGATGGTGACATGGCCGACACTCCACGCAGGGAATGTTGGCAGCAACATCGGTATGGTCAGGGTATACGCAATCGCTAGAAAGCCACCCGACAAGATCCTGACAACTCGGACAACTGATGTTGCGTGGCGCCGAGAGCGCATCTCCCAGAGTTTGATTTTCTCAAGAATTGACTTCTTTGCCAAATCCTCTCGAATCTCGGCAGCCTCTCGTGCCGTTTTCTCGCTGGCGACAGCCTTTTCAGCGTCTGCTGTGGCTTGTTCACGGATATCTTGCGTAATCTTCAGAAGGATGTCGTCAATTGTCCCCGTCGTGATTAGGTCCTCATCCCCGAGTGTTTCCTCCATTAGCGCGGATCGAACATGCAAGTGGTCTCGGAGAAGGATGTACTGATCTTGTGTTAGGTGCCCCTGCTTCTCAAGTTTGGCTATTTCCTCAACGTACCGTCTCCAGAGTCTCTCGCTGGGTTGTGTGGCGGCGTACATGTCCGCGATAATCCTCTTACGGGGGAGTTCCCTTGCAAACTTAGGATTCTTGAGCCAAAGCAAGGTTGTCAGACTTATGTCAGTAATGCAAGGCGGCACAGAATTCTGTCCCAAGTCATCTGCAAGAAATACCTTGGCAGCTCGAACGAGTCCGCTGTTCGAGGTGACAAACAAAGCGCGGGCATTCTCAACTTCGTGTGCATTGCGGCCCTTTCGAAGTCGCATGATGGCGGAAACCGATGCAACATCCCGCACCAGAGCTGGCGGCACGTTTTGCGGCCCTGCCCCTACTGCGCCAACACTGTCGGCGCGGGATCTCCAGTGCCGGGTGTGGGTGTAGTCTACGTGCTTCTGCAGCTCGACTTGAAAACCGGCCTCATCCATTACGCTCCTGAATTCAACATAGCTGGGAGTTGGGACGACAGAAACGTTCAGAGCAGCAAGGTCGCGTTTCGAGCTGGCAAGGCACAGCAGAACATCAGAAGACGTGGCACGGATGGCTCGGAAGTGTTGAATAGAGGGGCCATACTCTCTCGTTCTACCGCTATGATCAAGCGCTTGTGCACACGCATCAAGTATGCCAGTAATCTCATCATAGGTGTGTTCGAAACATCGGAGTCTTGCGCCATGGAGGTGAAGCAAATCGAGCAGTTCCTTGGCGGGCGCGGCGTTTGCGCGTCCGGCATGCCCAAGAGCATAAACTAAGATGCGGGTGTCTACGAAAACCTCCGTATCCTTGAACTGTCGGCTCAGATTAACAGGTTCTTCGAAAAGCACAGCATTGGCAAGAAGATTCCCCTTAAGCATGCTATCGAGATAATTCAGCTCGGGCGAGTTACTCTCGATGAGACTCCTCACGAACTGTCCCACAACGTAGAGATTCTTCTTGTGGGAAGGTGTCTCCAATCCAATGATACGCTGCTGTGTCAAGGACGAGATGAGGTCCACCTGATAGCGGTCGAGGTATGTGATCAGGGCGTCCTCGGTTATCGTCTCATCCCAATCGCAGTCGAATCGTTCACGGGCGAATTTGACGGCGTTCGATATCAGTGAGGCATGCGTTCTGAGAACATCGTCGCGTACCTTAGAGAGACTGTCCCTCTCGCTTGTCTTGTTGGTCCGATAGAACGCTTTCTCTCGAACCTCTACGTATCCCGTCTTGCGCATCCTGTTCAGGATGAGCGATATGGCGTGGTGAGGTACACGCAGGCCAAAACGTTCTTCAAGACCCGTGCGTAGCAAGCTTACCGAAATAAGAGCTCCTGCCTCTTGTGGCATGCAGTCGAACACAAATGGGACGAAATTCTCGACGTAATCCCGTCGGCCTTCTTCCCAGTTGATCTTCAGGAGCGCGAGACTGACGATAGCTTTGCTGGGCATAGTCCAATTCTCCTTGCCGCGGCGAATCTCCAGATTCGCCCGGAATCTTCTTTTGTACTTCTGGCGGTCTCCGACCGCCTCCTCTTCAGCGCACTGCCGTGCGGCACTACCTGTCACGCAACCCTACGCGGACACGGCAAGCCGTGTCCCTACCTTCCGTTCAAGTATTTCTTCAGCCCCTCTTCCCACGTTGGCATGCGGTTGCCAACACCGTTCACGTCACCTTAGCTGCATGTCAGGCATCGCAGCCACGCGGACAATTCGGCCAGCAGGACGGCCAGAGTGAGACTGATAAGCGTGCCCAGCAGGATGTAGCTGCTCAGAACAGGAACCATGTCGGTACCGCTTGCAGCCTCGCGCCGAATTTCGGGCAAGCGCAGCAGGCCCTTGGCTGCAATGATGAAGCCCAGAGCGGACCATTCCCCTCGTCCAATCAGGTAAATCACCAGCCATCTCTCGAAGACGCCGATCCAGCCGCTGAGTGGCAGGTGTGTTCTGACTTGACTCCGCACTTCCTTCGGCAGCGGGGTAAGACGCAAGATGCCGCTCACCACCCAGATTCCCGGAAGCGCCGCCAGAACGTAGGCAGCCGCAGCAATCGAGAAGGTTAGCCAAGTCATGTCCGCTCCGGCAATATTAAGCTAAAAACCTTCATCTGTGACAATTAAGCCTTTTGCCTTAATGGCGCCAACGAGGAGTCTCCGAATCACCGCCAAGGCCCGAAAATAAGCCTCCCAACTCGTGCCTCGCAGTCGCTGTGACACGGCTGACGGTGATATTCCCAGTTTTTCGGCAATTCGTTCGCCGCTCCAGTTCCTTCGCGCCAGCAGGATAACCTCGCACTGAGCTGCTGTCCAATTGCGGTAGTGATAATCCAGAAGCGGCAGGATTTCATTGATGAGGTGAATGTGGGGGTGGGGCGGCGACGCCGGGTGCGCAACAAAAGTCAGATACTCCGGCTGGCCTCTGAGCCAATCCATGCTCTCTCGCGCCAGGTGGAAGGCTGGCCCGTCCTGCGTATAGGGGTCTGCGCTTCCCGAGACGAATCGCCCGCCGGTTGCGATGGCTGCGCGGAAAAGAACCGGTGGTCTGAAAGATGCAGCTTTCACATGAAGGCGAAGCGACGTGACGATCTCAAGGGCAACTGCGGCGTCCCGGCACACGAATTCGAACTCGTCTCCGGCGGTGACGCGAAACGCCAAGCGGCTGTGAAGCTGCTCTTTGAACGATTTCTGCACATTCGCCCATGACCGGAGAAGATGCTTCTGGATTCCGGCGCGCTCGGATCGTGTGTAGCCACTCGACCTGACCATGTCACCGATCACCGCGGCTACTTGGAGTTCTTGGTGTGCCATCACCGTCCGTTCAGATATTTCTTCAATCCTTCTTCCCACGGCGGCATGCGGTTGCCGAGGGCGTTTTCGTAGAGGCGCGGGCTGAGGCGCGAGTTCTTCGGGCGTGGCGCGGGGCGCGGGAATTCCTCGGTTGTGCACGGCAGAATGCGCGTTTTCAGTTTGGCCAGTTCCACGATCTTCTTGGCAAACTCGAACCAAGTCGTGTAGCCCTGATTGGTGATGTGAAACGTGCCGAACGCCCCGTAATCGGCAAGTCTGAGCAGCTCCGGCGCGACATCGGCCACAAACGTCGGGCTGCCGTGCTGGTCGTTCACCACCTTCAGTTCGTCGCGTTCCATGGCGAGCTTCAGGATCGTTTCCACGAAGTTCGGGCCGCCGTGACCGCACAGCCACGAGATGCGCACGATGAAATGCCGCGCGCACAGCTCGCGCACGAAACACTCGCCCGCCCATTTTGATTTGCCGTACACCGACAGCGGATTGGCCGCGTCCCATTCGTCATAGGGCAGAGGATGCGGCTTCTCGCCGTCGAAAATGTAATCGGTGGAAAGGTACAGCAGCGGCACATCGAGTTTCTGCGCGGCGAGGCACACGTTCTGCGTGCCGGTGGCGTTCACGAGATACGCAAGGTCGCTCTCCGTTTCGCAGCGATCCACCGCCGTGAACGCCGCTGCGTGCAGCAGCAAATCAGGCTCGGCGTCGAAGATCGCGCGCTCGATTTGTTTGCGGTGCGTGATGTCGCACTCGGGCAAATCGAGGCCGATCACTTCCTTGCCCAGCGCGCGCGCCACCCGTTCGAGTTCGCGCCCTAACATGCCTTTATGTCCGGTGATGAGAATGCGGTTCATTTACCCACTTCTGCGACGGCAACCTCCGACCTCGAAAGGTAACAGAACGCACGGCCGTGCACGGCTACGAAATCGGATGGGCCATTGCCGGTCGGGAGACCGACAACGGCGTCGTAACCACTACCCGATTCCGGGCACGCGGGGACGCACAAAGAAAAAGCTGAAACCTGAAAGCGGAAAGCTGAAAGAAGATTCCCGGGGACGCGTGCCTCGGCGGAAATCAGCGGGGCAGGCGAAGACGGAAGACGCCTGCCGCCGCGTGCATTTTTCAAGTCTCAAGTCTCACGTTTCAAGTCTTCCGGCTTCATCCCTCATCCCTCCGCCCTCATCCCTTCTTAGAACCAGTGATCCTTGAGCTTCGGGTCCACCTTCTCGGCCACGAAGCGGGTGGCGCGATAGAGTGAAGCGTACGTGCCCGCGTCGGTCCACCAGCCGTCAATCACGTCGGCGGTGAGCTTGCCCATGCGCAAATACGCGTTGTTCACGTCGGTGATTTCGAGTTCGCCGCGCGCCGAGGGCTTGAGGTTCTGAATGATGTCGTACACCTGCCCGTCGTACATATACACGCCGATCACCGCCAGATTTGATTTCGGTTTCTTGGGTTTTTCCACGATGTCCACCACCCGCCCGGCGGGATCGAGTTCCGCCACGCCGAACCGTTCCGGATCGGGAACTTCCTTCAACAGAATCTTCGCCCCGTCCTGATCCTTGAAGCGCGCTACGTATTCGGTGATGTCCTTTTCAAGGATGTTGTCGCCGAGAATGACGACAATCTTATCCTTGCCGGTGAACACCCGCGCCAAGCGGAGAGCATCGGCGATTCCGCCTTCGCCTTCCTGATACGCATAGTTGATGAAGCGCAGGCCGAAATCCTTGCCGTTGCCGAGCAGATTCAAAAAATCTCCGGCATAGTGGCCGCCGGTCACCAGCACGATCTCGTCAATCCCCGCCCGCACCAGCGTTTGAATGGGATAGTAGATCATGGGCTGATTGTACACCGGCAGCAAGTGCTTGTTGGTGATCTTGGTGAGGGGCAGCATGCGCGTGCCCAGACCACCCGCGAGAATGACACCTTTCATGATGTCCTATGGATTGAGTTAGGTTGATCGCTCAAGAAATCGGAAAGCGGAAATCTGAAAGCTGAGAACACCCGCTATGTCTCACGTGTTTTCTTCGACAGAGTGACGAAAATCGCCATCAACTCGGCGGTCTCCGACTGAAGCGCGGCGAGTTTGGAACTGGACACAATCTCGGCATCAACAAGGAGATCCATCCAATACAGAGTTTCCTCAAGCTCTTGCGCCGCGCCGTCAATTTTGGACACAAAGTCTGCCCGTGATTTGGCTCTACAGGCTTCGGCAACATGTGCTCCTACAGATGACCCCGCGCGGAGCAGTTGACTCCCGATGACCTTCGCCTCGCCTGTCTTGGGAAGCGCTTGATACAAGCGAATAATCCTTAGCGCAAACGCGCGTGTTCGCTGCCGAAGGTCCTGTCCTGAGTGCGACAATCTACCGCTTGCGGCCGCGATTCTCTCGGTTTGCTTCATTTCAGCTTTCCGATTTCAGCTTTCAGATTTTAGAGCCTTATTCCGTCTCCCACAATCGAGCCCGGTTCGATGATCGGGCCGCGCAGCACCTGATGCTTGGTTTCCTCGTCCACCTCCTCGACGAAGAATTCCCATTCCGAACGGCCCGAGGAGGTGATGCTTTCCTCCACTACCCGCACCCGCAGCAAGAGGCCGAGGTCCTCCGCCGGCACCTGTCCGCGCCGCACCACCCGCCCCAAGACATGCACCACCTGCGAGCGCACGTCGCGCACGATGAGAATCTTGTCACCGGTCACCTGACTGAATCCCCAGCCGTCGGCCGAGATGGATTTGGTCGCATGTCCGGTCTGCCGCACGTACACATTCAAACGGCAGGCCGCTTCCAACACTTTTCCTAACATCGTCGGTTGTTCCTCCGGAGCGGGTAAGTCCACCGGCTTTTGGGGTGGGGCGGACACTAAATGAAAAAGATACACATTCCTCTCCCGATTGTCAACGAAATGCTGCCGCAAACCACTCTCAAATGCGACAAAAAGCTTGCATTTGCGATGCTCACGGCGTACCTTTTGACTATGACCGCCCGCCCCCGGAAGTCCCCGCCGCCGCCCTTGACCATCATTGGCCTCGGCCCAGTCGGCAAAGCCCTCGCCCGAGCCTCCGCCCGCGCCGGCTTCGGCGAGCTCACCCTTGTCGGCCGCCGCCGCACGGGAGAGCAAACCTTGGCCAGAGCGTTGAAAGCTCGGTACCTCCCGGATTTGAGCCGCCTTGCTCAAGATCATGGATTTATCGTAATTTGCGTTGAGGATAGTCAAATTGCATCTGTTTCGCGGCAGCTTGCCCGGCTCAAGATAGGGTGGAGCCGCCTCACCGTCTTGCACACCTCCGGCGTTCTGGGTGGCGATGTCCTGAAGGCTGTGGCCTCCAAAGGAGCGGTCGTCGCGGCTTGGCATCCTTATATGACCTTTCCGAAGCTGTCAGTTCGCCGAGCAGGGTCTGCGACCCTGCCGGAATCCGGGGCCGGTCTGTTTTGGGGCGTGACCTTTGGCGTCAGCGGAGATCCCCGGGCCGTGCGTGCCGCTAACCGCCTCACCCGTGCCCTCGGTGGACGGCCTTTGCGCTTGCGCGAGCAAGACCGGATTCTCTATCACCTCTCGGCGGTCTTGGCCTGCGGTTTTGTGGCCGCGGACTTGGGAATGGCCGTGCGCGTGCTGAAGTCTATCGGCCTCTCGAAGAAGCGCGCGCTCGAAACGGTTCTGCCCATCACCTCGCAAACTCTCAAGAACGTTGCCGAGCTCGGCCCCCGGCGGGCCCTCACCGGCCCGGCCGTCCGCGGCGATCTGGAGACCATTCGCAAACATCTGCGCGCGCTGAAAAAAAGTGATCCTCACCTTGCCCGCGTTTATGCGGCCGTCTCGCGCCATCTGCTGAAGCGAAACGCCCTGATGACATTCCTGTAGGGACACAGCCTGCTGTGTCCGCGTGTGAGAGCATTACTGGCGGCGGTCTCCGACCGCCTTGCCTTTCCGATTCCGGCAGGGTCAGCGACCCCTGCTCGGCGGATGAGAACGCCATTGCCGGTCGGGAGACCGACAACGGCGATCACAGCAAAACTAACGGCGGTCTCCGACCGCCTTGCCTTTCCGATTCCGGCAGGGTCAGCGACCCCTGCTCGGCGGATGAGAACGCCATTGCCGGTCGGGAGACCGACAACGGCGATACAATTTTCAGATTTCAGCTTTCCGATTTCAGCTTTTCAGAAGTCCCATGCCCGAATCCAAACGCATTCTCTGGGCCGACGACGAGATTGATCTTCTCGAAGCTCACGTCCTCTACTTGAAGCAATACGGCTACGACGTCACCGGCGTGACCAACGGTGAGGATGCCGTCAACCGCGTGCTGGCCGAAAACTTCGACGCGGTTCTCTTAGACGAGCACATGCCCGGCATGGACGGCATCGAAACCGCCGCCGCCATCATGGAAAAGCGGCCCGATCTGCCCATCATCATGATCACCAAATCCGAGGAAGAGGCCCTCATGGACACCGCCCTCGGATCCAAGATCACCGACTACCTCACCAAGCCGGTCAATCCCACGCAAATCCTCGTGGCGCTGAAGAAAGTCATCGAGCGCGTACAGATCGAGCAGAAAATCGCCACCCGCGACTACCTCGCCGAGTTCCGTCAGATTTCCCAGCGGCTGGCCGAAGGCCCCTCGTGGAGCGACTGGATGGACATCCATGCCCGCCTGTGCTCGTGGGAAATCGAACTCGACCCCCTGCCCGATGAAGGCTTGCGGCGCTCGCTCGAAGGCCAGCGCGACGAATGCAACATCGAGTTCGGCAAGTTCGTCGAGGAGCAATACGAGGACTGGATTTGGGGCCGCAGCGACGCCCCGCCGCTCTCCACCGACGTCGCGCGCCGCTGGCTGATGCCGCCGCTCAACGAGGGCAAAAACGTACTCTTCCTGGTGGTGGACTGCCTGCGCGCCGATCAGTGGCTGGCGATGGAATCGCTGCTCTACGACAGTTTCCGCATCACCCGCGATTATCATTTTTCCATTTTGCCTTCGGCCACCCCCTACAGCCGCAACGCGCTCTTCTCGGGATTGTTCCCCGGTGAAATCGAAAAGGACTATCCCGATCTGTGGAAGCGCAGCGACGACGACGAACTCTCCTCCAACCGCTTCGAGCGCCAGCTCCTCGACAAGCAGCTCCGCGCGAGCGGCCTGCACATCGAGCCTGAACCCAAGTACGTGAAGATTCTCGATCCCGAGGAAGCCAACGCCACCGCCAAGCGCGTCACGCAGTATTTCAACAACCGGCTCGTTTCGATGGTCTTCAACTTCGTGGACATGCTCGGCCACAGCCGCACCCACAGCGAAGTCATCCGCGAAATGCTGCCCCATGAAGCCGGCTATCGCAGCGTGGTGCGCGCCTGGTTCGAGCATTCCAGTCTGCGGCAAATCCTGCAAGCCTTCGGCAAGCAGAAATGGACGGTGGTGCTCACCTCCGATCACGGCTCCATCCGCGCGCAGAAAGGCACCAAAGTCATCAGCGACCGCGAAGCCTCCACCGGCCTGCGCTTCAAATACGGCCGCAATCTCAAGGTGGATCGCCGCCCCGCCATCGTGGTCACCAATCCCGAGCGCTTCCGCCTGCCCCGGCGTGGCCTGAACATGGACTACATCTTCGCCAAAGAAAGCTATTATTTCGTCTATCCCACCAACTACCACAGGTATCTCGCTCTCTACAAGGACAGCTTCCTCCACGGCGGCTGCTCCCTCGAAGAGATGATCCTTCCCGTCGTCACCATGGAAGGAAAGGGATGAGGGCCGAAAACTTGAAACCTGAAACTTGAGACTTGAAAACATCCGTCTTCTTTCAGCTTTCCGCTTTCAGGTTTCAGCTTTTTCTTTGTGCGTCCCCGCGTGCCCGGAATCTGCGTTTCCCCCTGCTTGCGGGGGGATGAAAGGGGGGTCTCTTCACGCGTGTGTCATTCTGTTCGTCTTCGAACAGAATCCCTCTCATCAACGGCTCCGTTCGGCGCGCCGAATCGCTGACCCCGCCACAATCGCAAACGCCAACGAAAGAAGGCAAAATCGAAAACCATGCCGCAGAGCTTTTCGGAGTCCGTCCTCGGTCGCACCGGCATTCCGGTTCGCAGACTCGGACTGTCCGCCTCATACTGGCCGGGCAGAAAGACCGTCTATCATGCGCTGGACGCCGGGTTGAACTTTTTCTTCTGCTACGGCTTTGACGGCCAGATGATCCGCGTGCTGCGCGATGTCTTTCGCACCCGCCGCCAGGAGTTGGTCGTTGCCACCGGCGCGTACAATCTGGTCTGGGGCTATCCCAATCTCAGGCGGACGCTCGAAAAACGGCTGCGCCAGCTTGGCACGGACTATATTGATGTTTTCCTCTTTCTCGGCGTCTTGAAACCCAAGCAATTCCCCGACAGAATCGTCGAAGAAATGTGCCGTTTCCGCGAGGAAGGAAAAGTCCGCGCCATCGGGCTTTCCTGCCATGATCGCAAGTTTGCCGGCGGGCTTGCCGCGAAGGGAATACTCGACACCTTGATGATCCGCTACAACGCCGCCCATCGCGGCGCGGAAGAAGAGATTTTTCCCCATTTGGCGGCGCACGATCCCGGCCTCATCAGCTACACCGCCACCCGCTGGACCTATCTTCTGCGCCGCCCGCGCGCTTGGCCGAAAAACGAACGCGTCCCCAGCGCGGGCGACTGCTACCGGTTTGTCCTCACCAATAGTGAGGTGGACGTCTGCTTGACCGCTCCCCGCAACGTAAAACAGCTCCGCGAAAACCTCGAGGCCCTCGCGCAAGGTTCGTTGACCGCAGATGAGATGACGTTCATGCGGCGCTTCGGCGATGTCGTCCATTCCGGCAGCAAAATGCTCAAGGCGGACGAAAGATGGTCATAATGTGCGAAGTGACGCGCTGTTTAGTTTCAACCATTGCCGCGCATACTGTATCGGGGATGTCCTAAATAATGGAGACGTTTGTGACGAAACTCAAAGATCTTGCCTACCGCCCCGCATTGGCGGAATGCTACTCCATTTGCGTGGAGTATGCAAAGCCTGACTTCAGTACTTATGAAAGGGAAGCGACGGTAGAGTCAAGTGCAGGCTATCCCTACATCCCCTACGTTCCAAGAGGATGGAACGGTGTTCTTGTCTTGGGGCTGGCGCAGAATCATGCCGGCATAGACGACGAAACGAAAGAGACATACGGGGACTGCCTGCGGAAATGTGAGGAGAAGAATCCTGAGGCAAGCATCCTAAGACTGTACGAGGGTGAATCGCCTCAACTTGGCCCTGTTAAGAGTATCAAGCCCTGGGAAGATGGTTTCTTACCGCTGGCACTGGAATGTGCAGTTCCAGGGTGCCACGAGGACGAGATCGCGCGTTCCAACGCAGTGTTATGGTCGTTCACGCAACTCGGCGGGCGGAGAGATTTTCCACCCAAGTGGGGCGGCCCTCAGCTTGAGCGATCCGTCGTGGTATGGACTGAGATGCTGAAGAGACTCGGCGCCGACCTCAAGCTGTTGATTACCTACGGGGTCGTCGCACATTCGGTCATGGGCGCTGCACTGAACGAAGCACGGGTGACCTGCCCACACGTTCGCTGGACACATCCATCCCATTCGTACCCGCGCTTGACGAGGGACAAAACCAAGTACGCAGAGCTTCTGCAGTACGAACCGGAAGCGATGCGAGTAATAATGCAAGGGCGGTTTAGCTCATGGAAGACAAGCAAGTCACGTCTGCTCTATGCCTGTCATGCCGTGAAAGAGACAAGATCGCATGAGGAGTACGGGCAAATCCAGAGACTCTGTCAATGACGGCTCCAACTACAGGCCAATTCATCTTGCTGCGCCAACATGTCGCTGAGGTCCTGCGCATAAGCCCAGAACGCCTTGCAGACATCTCGCTTGAGATCGAGACCTACAGAAAGGGCCCGGAGTTTCAGTATCTCGATTTCTTTGACCGCCAGACAGGGGGCGTGCTTCGTCTGTGTCTGGCTCATGCTGTGGAACGTGATGCCGATGAGACTGGCGACGCAGGCGAGTCAAACAGCGCGATTGTCGTGAACATGCGGAATCGAGACGATTTCACACACATTCTCTTCGGGCTTCTTCACGAAGCTGAGAGTGAGTACAGACAACGTGGTGCGCCTGTAATTCTCATTTGGAACGAGGCTCCGGGCTTAGATTTCTGGTATGTCAAGCGCACGGCAAACGGCGATGTGGGGCTTTTTCATTCTTGCTGCAGCTTCGATACGGCATGGACGGATATTGTCTATTCACCCAAAGATTTTCATTGACGCATTCTCGACAGATCGGAGACCCACCAATCTCGTAACCGCGCACGAAAGTACGACGCTTAGAGATGTTCACATCCGAGATCCTCACTCATTCCCCTTCCGAGACCGAATCCTGGGCCGCCGAATTCGCGAAAAAGCTCAGAGGCGGCGAGATCGTCGCGCTCACGGGTGAACTCGGCGCGGGCAAAACCGTCATCGCCAAAGGCATCGGCAAGGGCCTCGGCGTGCGCGAGGAGGTTCTCAGCCCGTCCTTCAATTACCTGCTTGAATATCGCGGGCGGGTGCAACTTTTTCACGCCGACCTCTATCGAATTGACGGGCCGCAAGCCTTTCGCGCGCTGGGTCTCGATGAATACCTCGACCGTGGCGGTGTGCTGCTCATCGAGTGGGCCGAGCGCGTGAAAGACTCGCTGCCACCGGAGACCATCTGGATCGAAATTACTGCCGGCGAGTACGATCAGGAGCGCCGCATCTCTGTGACGCGGAACAAGACGTGATTCTCTGTCTGGAAAGCTCCGCCGATCCGTCGGTGATCGGCCTCGTGGACGGTGAAGACTTGCTCGCTGAGCGGGTGTTCTCCGACCGCGACCGCTTTGCCGATGAGGTGGAGAACATCTTGCGCGAAGCGAGGCTGTCTCCGCGCCGGCTTTCGCAGATCGCCGTCGGTATCGGCCCCGGATCGTTCACCGGACTGCGCGTGAGTCTCGCCTTTGCCAAGGGCATGGCCCGCGCGCTCGCGATTCCCATCTGGCCGGTGTCATCGCTGAAAGTCATCGCGGCGAATCTCGCGGCCTGTGGACAATCGGTGGCGGTGATTTCTCCCGCGCGCCGCGGGCAGGTGCACTACGCGCTCTTCGACTGCCTGTTGCTGGAGATGATTGAAGGCCCGGTCGTCATCGGTCATGCCGCGCTGCTGGAGTGCCTGCCGCCCGATGCGGTGCTGCTGGGCCCGGGCGTAACCAAGCTCGAAGAGAACGTGCGCGCGTCGCTTTCGGATCGGATTCCCGCCGATGCGAACGCACATCGTCCGCACGCGCGGCATCTGGCCCGCCTTGCCCGCCAAGCGTGGGAGGATGTTCCGCCGCCCGACATCGGCGCGCTGGTGCCTGAATACGGACTGGATTTTCCCGCTTGAGTCTGCGCATGAAAAAATCTCCGCCCAAGCCGCGCATTCCTCTGCCGCGCAAACCGCCCAAGGTCATCGAGCCTCCCACCGTCTACAAGCGCAGACCCAAACATCCGAAGAAAAACGAGGGCGGAGGGATGAGGGATGAGGAACAACGGGGCCCCGGTGACAAGTTGTAGCGGCGCACGGCAGTGTGCCTCTTCTTGAAACACAAACGACCGCACCATCGTGCGGTCGCTTTCTTGTTTCCCCCACTTCAGTGGGGGGGGGCATGGGGCCTATCTTGAAATAGTGAAAGAGTGGGTTTTCGACCGCCGAGCCGGGTTCAGTCTTCGCAATCCGGCCGGAATCGGATTGCTCAAATCGAGAATTCTGAGTGCGTTGAGTCATTTGTTCAACTCTTCGCATCCGGCCTTCATTTTGTTTCGAGATAGGCCCAGGGGGGTACGCTTTTTCTCGCCGCTGTTTCGCACTGGGGCGGTGATGTCAGTGTAGTCCGGTCCGGAGAGACGCGCGCGGGAAGCGCACACCACGCGCACGGATACACACTCCAGTTCTGGAAAATCGAGAGTTGCACCGTGCCGCTGTCCGGCCACTGGCCGTGGAAAATCACCCGGCCTGCGAGAGTGCCGGTCACAGGCTCGTCCTGCTCGCCGCATTCCTCATGTCATGTCCTCCTTAAGTGTTGAAATCAATTCGTGCTATCAAGAGCAATTAATGACAATAAGATAATCAAACGAAGCAAATAAAGCCAGAAAAATCCTGCTCTAAATGCCTGCGCAGGTCAGCCGCGTTGCCAAGAGGCATCACCTCTCAGTATGCGTATTTGTCATATAAGTTATTGATATTTCATCGGGAACTTTCTTTTGACAGCGGGAGTAGGCTCTGTAACAGGTTTTTCCGTCCATTCGAGGCAAGGATCTCCACGTGACCAAGATCACCAAGAAAGTCAACATCCGGGCCAACCAGAGTCTTGAGAAATACCTCCAGGAAATCGGAGAAGTTCCCCTTCTCGTTCCCGAGGAGGAGATCAAGCTGGCCCGCCGCATCCGGCGCGGTGATCAGACCGCTCTCGAGCAACTGACCAAGGCCAACCTCCGCTTCGTAGTGAGCGTGGCCAAGCAATATCAGAATCAGGGCCTCTCTCTGGGCGACCTCATCAACGAGGGCAATCTCGGCCTCATCAAGGCCGCCAAACGCTTCGACGAGACGCGCGGCTACAAGTTCATTTCCTATGCCGTGTGGTGGATTCGCCAGTCCATCCTGCAGGCGCTGGCCGAGCAGTCGCGCGTGGTGCGGTTGCCCTTGAACCGCGTCGGAGCACTGAACAAAATCGGAAAGATGTATTCGAACCTCGAGCAGGAGTACGAACGCGAACCCACTCCCGATGAGATCGCCGACATGCTCGAGATTTCTGCGGCCGAAGTCACCGACACGCTGCGCATGTCGGGGCGGCACCTCTCCATTGATGCGCCTTTCGCGCAGGGCGAGGACAACCGCCTCTTGGACATCGTGCACAACGACAACCAGCCGCCGCCCGATTCGCGCCTCATGCAGGAATCTCTGCGGCAGGAAATTGACCGCGCGCTGGCTACGCTCTCCTCGCGCGAATCCGAAGTGGTGCGCCTCTATTTCGGCCTGGGCCGCGAGCATCCGCTGACGCTCGAAGAAATCGGAGAACTCTTCAAACTCACCCGCGAGCGCGTCCGGCAAATCAAGGAAAAGGCCCTGCGCCGCCTGCGCCACACCTCGCGCAGCAAATCACTCAGAACCTATTTGGGGTAATTCGCGAATTGTAGGGACACAGCCTGCTGTGTCCTCTTTCTTTCAGGAGGTCAAGTGACGTCCACCGGCACCGAAATCATCTTCGAAGTCCGCGAAGCGGAAGAGGGCGGCTATTGGGCCCGTGCGCTGGGAGTGAACATCTTCACGCAGGGGGAGGATTGGGATAACCTCAAGGCCATGGCAAGAGATGCGGTCTTGTGCTACTACGGAGATGATCCTTCAAAGCCCAAAGTCATTCGTCTCTTGCTTCTGTCTACCAAAGAAGAAACACTGGCTGTAGATCCCATGGCCGCTGCCGGTTGAACATGACGATCCTGCCAAGGGATGTGAGGCCGGAGCAACTCCTGCGAGTCCTCTGTGCACATGGTTTTGAACGCTCGCGCCAGTCGGGAAGCCATATCTACCTGACCCACCCCGGCCCGCCTCAGTGTCATGTTGTTGTTCCAGCTCACGCGAACATCAAGATAGGCACGTTGCACGGAATTCTCCGTACGGTATCTCATCGGCTTGGCGTTTCTGTTGAACAACTCGTGCGCGAGTTGTCACGTTAGATTCGCCGTGTCCCCATAGCGAGAAAAAGCGCCACCCCCAGCCGCCCGGCTGGGGGTTCTCTTTCCGCCGCGCGCTCGTTCTCCCCCCACTTTGTGGGGGGACAAAAGGGGGGAGTTCTATTGCGGATTTCTGCGAAAATGCTATCTTATGACCGCCGAAGGAGATCGCGCGTGACGGTCATCACCCCCGAAAAGCAGGAACTCCCCAAGGGCGCGTTTCGCATGACCTACGAGGAACAGCTCGCCGCGGTTCCCAAGGTCTTTCGCGCCTATTGGAAGAAGCTCGCCGAAAAAAACGGGTATTACAACAACACCTTCATCCTGACGTGGGCCGACGGCTTGGAGAACGCGCTGGTGCTGGACGCCGGCTGCGGACAGGATTCCACGCTCAGCCGCCGCGAAAAACCGCTGCGCCGCATCGCCGGTCTTGACCCGCTGCGCAAAGACCTGCAGGTCAACCGCTCGCTTCGCCACAAAACGCAGGGCGTGCTCGAACAGCTTCCCTTCGCCGACGAGACCTTCGCCGCCATTCACTGCGACTCGGTTTTCGAACACATCACCGATCCCGCGCGCGTCGTCGGTGAATTTTACCGCGTGCTCAAGCCGGGCGGACGGGCGCTCATCAACACCAACAGCGTGTTTAACCCGTTCATGTTCCCCAACAAGTTTCTCAGCGTGCGCCAACGCGAGTGGCTCAAGAAAAAAATGCGCATCGCCAGCGAAGGCACCTATCCCGCTCCCTATCGCATCAACACCCGCCGCCGCCTCGTCCGCTATCTGACGCAGGCCGGCTTCCGCGACATCCGCATCTACCGCTGGGGAGTGCCCAATCTCTACCGCCCGCGCTGGTTTCTGGTTTTGCAACTGCTCATGGAACTTCTGGCGGAAACCCCGCTCTTCTGCGGCCTTAAGCACCGTCTCATGGCCACCTGCCGCAAGTGAGTACCCGCACCCGCCGATGAACGGTTCATCTCCTCAATCCCTGCGCAAGCAGCGCTTCCTGTTCGTCATCCAGCATCACTTCACGCGCTTTACCGGCGGCACCGAGATGCAAGCGTGGATGCTGGCCTGCGAGCTCGCCCGCCGCGGCTGGGATGTGCACTACGCCAGCGAAATGAACAACGTTCCCGAGCCGCCCGTGATGGACGGTATTACTCTCCACGGTCTTCCTGAAAATCCTTCCTACTGGCGCGGCAACCGTCAGCCCTTGCGCGATCTCATGCAGGCTCTGCGGCCGGACGTCATTTACACGCGCATCTTCAGCCGTTATCTGGGCTTTGTGGTCATGGATGCGCCGCCCGGCGCTTTCACCGTCTGGAGCACGGCTTCGGGCAACGACGGCCGCGCATGGCCGTATCTAACTCAAGGCTGGAGGAGTCATCCCGGTCTGCTCTTTGTCCGCCGCATGCCCGTCTTTCTCTGGCACAACTACCTCGCTCGCAAGGGACGCAAGCGCGCGCAGCTCGTTCTGGCCCAGCAGCGCGATCAGCAGCGTGATCTGGCCAAGCTGCGCGTCCGCGCTGAGATTCTGCGCAACAGCCATCCGCCCGTGCCCGAGAGCGAAGTGCAACGGCACGAAGGCAAGCCGGTCGTCCTCTGGGCGGATTCGATCAAGCTCATTAAGCGGCCCGAGCTGTTCATCGAGCTGGCCCGGCGCTGCCGCGATCTGCCCGCCGAATTTCTCATGATCGGCGGCATGCTGCATGAAAACTACCGCGCGCAAGTCGAGGCCGCCGTCCGCGAGCTGCCCAGGTTCCGCTATGGCGGCTTCGTTCCGCTGAGTGAAGTGGAAAAGGTCTTTGCCGGCGCGCATCTGCACGTCAAGACCAGCCTGCCCATCGAGGGATTCCCCAACACTTTCATTCAGGCGTGGCTGCACGGAGTCCCGGTCGTGTCCTATGAGAATGATCCCGAGAGCCTCTTGAATGAGCATAAGCTCGGCGTTTGCGCGGCCAGTCTGGATGAACTCGAACAGGCCGTGCGCGATCTGGTCAATCATCCCGAGAAGCGGCGCGAAATCGGCGCGCGTGCCCGCGCCTTCGCCCTGCGCGAATTCGATCTTCAGCGCAATGTGGACCGGCTCGAAAGCCTGCTTGCTTCCCGCGGTGTCCGCCTCCCGCGCGAAAGAAAGGATGAAGGATGAAGGATGAAAAACCCCTATGACCGCCGAGCCGGGTAAGTCTTCGCAACCCGGCCGGAATCGGGTTCTTGCTCGCCGTTGTCGGTCTACAGACCGGCAATGGCGAGAAGAATCACTACCCCCAGCCGCCCGGCTGGGGTTCCTTGTCAAAACGCGTGTCCGAAATTGAAGTAGAGGCCTGTCGTCTCGCGCCCCAACCCGGCGTCCACCCGCACCACAAACGTGTCCATGTAAAACCGCAGGCCGAAGACCGGGTTTGAGGCCCAATCGCGCCGGCTGAGCTCTTTCACGTTGTGCCACACTCGCCCCGCGTCCATGCCCGCCACGCCGCCGAATCGCCACCAAATCGGAAAGCGCAGCTCGGCATTGGCCAGTGCGGCCGCCCGATCGAGATAACGATCCTGCGGTGAGCCGCGCAGCGTGCTGTTCCCGCCGATGGACGGCAGAACCTGCGCCGGCAAGTCGTCGCCCGCAATCTGCTGCAACTGCGCCCGCAGCGCGAACACCGTTTTCGGATAGAAAAGCACCGTGTAACCTTGCGCCGTCGCCTGCCAGCGCGTGAACGGTGCATTGCTGAGCGCATCCGGCGCCCACTCGAAGTCGCAGCGCAGCACCACGCCCCGCGTGGGATGCAGAAAATCGTCGCGTGAGTCAAGACGTAACGAGGTCATGGCCGAGGTCGTGTAAACCCGGCCGTGGTTCAAATCGGGTGACAACTCCCGAAGGCGGCTGCCTTCCTCAAAACGGTAGTGGCGCACGACCTTGTGGGCAAGGCTCGCTTCACCGATCACGCGCGGCGTAAAACCCCGGCTGAACGTCGCCGTAAAACTGTGCGTCTCCCGGGCGTAATACTCGCGCTCTTCATATCGCGAGTGGTTTCCCAATCCGAAAAAACTGTTGCGAATCCACTGATCATATTCCGCCGTCACGTCCAGCGCGAGCGGGTACTGCTTACGCTGGCGGATTTGCCGGTCGGGAATCGCCAACACCATCTTGAACCAACGCTCGCCCTTGCTGCTGCCGAAAAGCGTGAGATCCACCGACTCGCTGCGCCGCAGCATGTGCCGCGCGAACAGCTTGGCTCCGAATCCGTAGCCGATATCCGTGTCGTACATGACAATCGGTAAGGCTTCCCGCGTGCTCTTGGTGCACGGTTCCACCCGCTCCGATTCACGCGGCGCGACCGCCAGCGCCCGTCTCAAATCCACCTCGGCCAGCACTCCATAGTGATCCGAAACATGCGTGCGCAGTGTCTCCGCGCCGGCGCGCTGCTGCCACGCTCCGGCCGAGTCCATGACCACGTGGCAGCCCAACACGTCCTCGGACTCACACGGTGCGCTCAGAAAAATGTAGTCGAGCCGGCTGGGATACGAAGCGGAAACGGCCTCGAGCGTCCCCCGCGCATCCAACTTCCGCCCGCGAGCGTCCAGCGGCTGCGCGCCCAAAGCCGCGTTCTCGTTTCCCTGCGGATCCCACGTCGCGACGGTCTGTGTCCCGTGCGCCGCAAAGGCATCAAGGAATCCGCTCTCCGTGGCAAAAAGGCGCATCTCGCGGGAGTCCGGCGCGGCATTGAAATCCCCGGCCACGATGACCAACGACGAATCCGGCAGCCTCCGCAAGTGCTTCACCAACCGCCGAATCTCTTTCTCCCTCCGCTTCGACCCCGCCTCGTCCGGCGCGCCCGCCGAAAGATGCGCGCACACCAGATACAACCGCGCGCCGTTCAGGCGAATCCGTCCCGCCAGAGCCGAAATCGTTTCGTCTAAGTGAAACGCAAGATAGTCGCTGTAGATTCCCGGAGAACCGGACAGCTTCCACTCGTCAAGCTTCTCAAGATCGAGCGACGGCCTGGCCAGAATGCCGTTGCCTTCATTCAGGTTGGCGGGAATCCCCACGTATCCGAGCTTGATCCCGGCCAGACAAATCTGATGAATCTCGTCGTAGCCGAGAAATCGCGCGAGACGGGAGCAATAAGATTGAAGCGGGCGGCCGTTGGCTTCCTGCACAAAGATGAGGTCGGGATCGAGGGCCTTGATCTCGCGCACCAGAAGCTGAAATCGGGCTTCGCGCCGCAGCGGTGATTCGTATTCGCCGCACGACAGCAACCCGCGATAATCGAGGCCCGACCACACGTTGATGGTCAGCACGCGCAGTGACTCCGCCGTCGCATTTGCTGCCAGAGTCAGCAGAACGGCCAGCACAACCCGAACCATAGCCTTGCCTCCGTGAGAGATTCGACTCACCGCCACGGGAAGATACCCTTGAGCCCCTGCAAAGTCAAGCGTGTCTTTTCTCCCCCCGTGGACGGGGGGACAAAAGGGGGGTCTCGTGAAGGAACTCGTAGCGCCCAGCTTGCTGGGCTCTTGGCAGCCGCCGCGAAGGGACGCCTTCACAGGCAAATCCCAGCACGACGACAAGGGAGTTTTGGCAAGCGCCGTGCCGTGAGCTATCATCAGGATTCGCGGAGAGATGGAGA
>Ga0315288_10003054_pt1 | contig 21380 bp, 30 predicted proteins | sample YL17G11_20_MG_FD_203454 | JGI IMG/M metagenome (GOLD analysis project Ga0315288, IMG submission 203454) | Sediment microbial communities from Yellowstone Lake, YNP, Wyoming, USA - YL17G11_20 | ecosystem: Environmental > Aquatic > Freshwater > Lake > Sediment | place: USA: Wyoming | collected...
CCCGCCGAGACGAAGGTGCCGGTCGCGAGGAGCGCTCCGACGCCTGCCATGAGCCCGCCCGGCACCTGATAGAGCGCGTACCGGATGGTCGCCCCGGCGGCCCCCGCGGTCATGCGCCCGACGATCGAAGTGACGGTGCAACGCTTCTGGATCCTGTACGCGCCGCCCTCGAAGGTCGCAGGGAGCGCGCGAGTCGTCTGAGCCGCAACCGGCATGACCGGCTGGGGAACCGAGATCGTGTCGTTCGGGATCCCGGCGAGAGTCGCTCCCGAGCGCTGCACGGTCTGACCGTCTGCGATGACGGCGACGGTGAGATTCGTCGGGCCTCCCGTCTCTCGGATCGTGTGATCGTGATCGCTTCTCGCGAGCGTCGTGGCGACGCCTTCGGTGCTACCTCCGCCGATCCCCTGAGCGGGAGCTGCGGTCGTAACGTCATGCTTGTGATCTTCTCTTGCGACCAGCAAGGAGACGCCCGCGCTCGCAGGAGCCTTCGTCACGTTCACCGGAGCCGCGGGAGCCGGGAGCGCGTGAACGTGATCGTTCCTCGCGAAAGCGTCGCCCGCCCCGACCGCCGCCGCGTCTCCCACGCCGATCGTCCCGGGCGCCGCCGTGGCGAGCGGATCGGTCCCCGTGGCTGGGCGATGCGAGGGTGCGTGAGCTGAGGGCGTGAAGACGGGAGCGACGCCGACGATGCTCCCTCCGATCCTGGCGAGCACGCTCCCCGCCGGGATCGATCCGAGCGGTAGGCTCGTCGGCCCGAAGGACTCCGTGAGCGCGCCTACGCTCGGGCTCGGGTAGGAGCCTCCGAGATCGCCTCCGGCCGCTCCGCTCGGAGCTGCGCTGGGCACGTCCATCTGAAGCGTCTGGTTCGCGAGCGGAGGCAGGACGGTGAGCGTGACGTTCGTGCCAGCGACTAGCTTCGCTCCCAAGTACCCCGGAGCGCCGTCCGCGCCCGTGATCTTTACCTGCTCGTCGATCGTCGAGCCGGGAGCGCTGATCTGCACTTTCTCGCTCACGCCAGGAAGCACGGCGAGCACGATGCCGGGACCAGCGGCAACCTTGCTTGCCAGGAAGCCCGGAGTCGCGTCCGTCTCATCGACGAGAACCTTGTGATCTTCCTCCGTAGGAAGACGAGGCCCGCTGGGCGAGAGCCGGTGCTTTGGCTCGATAGCGCTCATACCCAGCTCCCGCCATCCCACCACACCATCCCGCCAACGTCCGTGTCGAAGTACGCGCACCCCATCTTCGGAGGCGCAAACAATCCGACCGGGCGGAACGGCGTCGGCCCGTAGCCGCCATCCTGCCCGAAGGGAATGTTCACGAGCGAGAAGCCGGGCGTGCTCGGGAAGAAGATCGAGCCATCGTGCAGGTAGCCAATGACCGAGCCTGCCCCCGTAGCCCATCCGTCCGGAATCGAGAGCGCTCCGTGCGTGACCAGCATCCCGACGATCGTGTTCGTGGCCCTCACGACGGGAGTGCTTCCTCCGAGGCCGCCCAGGCGCTCCACGAGGAGCGCGATCGTCTCGCCCCCTACCACGTCGATCATGGGAGCTGCGCCATCGTTCGAGAGGACGGCCAGCTCTTCAATGAAGAAGAGGCGGACCCCGCCGCCCGCCGCGTAGTCGAAGGTCAAGCTGGGCGTCGCGCTCTGCTGCCCGCTCAGGACGACGGCCCCACCGATCCCGGAGCACTCGTGGAGCACGCTGCCCTCGGGGAGCGTCACCGTCGCCGCCGCCGGAGCGAGCCCGCGCTCGGCCTGAAAGCACGAGCGCTTCAGATCGTAGCGCCCGCTCGGGATCGAGTAGCTCACGAAGGGTTCGAGCCAGATCGTGAGCGGCGTCGGAGACGCATCGACGAAGGCCATGACCTCGGGCCACGTCTTCGCGTCGCCGTTGCCGGCGGGGCTCCACAAGAGAGCGTCGCCGCCGGCCTGGGCGACGACGGGACCGCTCGGACCTTGGCGGGTGACGGATCTCACGGAGGGCTCTTCTTTCTCCACGGCTTCGGCGGCGAGGGCATGTAGTAGGCCACGAGCGCCCCTCCCGTGCCCGCGAGAGCCATCAGAGCTTGCGTCTGCACTTCAGTCAGTTTGTCGCCGAAGAAGGCGCGCACGGTGGCGACCAGGGCCAGCGTGAACGCCGTCCAGATCGCGGGGTTCTGCGCGGCTTGCGCCGCGCGTGAGCTGGGAGGGGAGCTATCGGCCACGGCTCATTCCTCCGGGGGCTTCTCCACCACTTTCGGCTCCTCGGGAGGCTTCTCGCCTTTCGCCTTCAAGGCAGCGAGCCCGAGGCCGATGGTGCGAGCTGAGTACGCGCCGGGGTTCATGCCGTCACTCGTGCTCGGGCTCGGAACCTGGACGAGCCGAGAGTTTTGAGCGCCGATGCGAAACTTGTCGAAGACGGAGAGGAGCGAATTCGCACCTTCGCTCGCACCTTCGCTCGCACCTTCGCTCGCACCTTCACTCGCGCCTTCACTCGCGACCGAGCGAGCGCTCGCTCGCCCGCTCGCGCTCGCACCTGCTGGGTTCCGGGCCAGGTTCGGGTTCAGGAACGGGATGCGGATCTCTCCGCTCTCCCTTATGCGCTTCAGGAAATCGATCATGGCCCCTCCGGTCCCGGGACGGGCGAGAGAGGCTCGCCCACCACTTCATTCATGATGAGGAAGTTGCCGTCTCCAGCCGTCCCCGGATCGATCTTCGCTCCGACCGTCACGACGAGAGCGAAGGCTCCTCCCGAAGCCCACTTGACAGAGCCGAAGTTGATCGGCTCGTTTGCCAGATCGGTGATAGGAGGCACCGGCCCAGGAAGGATCGGCCCCCACGGAAGCGTGACGACTTCGCCGACGAGATTGAACTTCTTGGTAGCGAGATCGTAGACGGCCCATTGAAAAGTCGTTGGCTTGCGTCGCGCCGTGTTCACCCCTCCACCCGAGTTGACGCCGTACACGGCGCGAGTCCGACCGATCTTCCCTCGACGAGTCTGCGCCCCATGAGCGATCATCATGGCCTGCTGGACGGTCGGATCGTCGAAAGGATCGATCACTGGCATGAGTACCAGCGACCCGACGAAATTCTCCTCCGGCACCAGGATGTAGCTGCCCGCGATGGTTAGGTCGCTCGCCTGAAAGGCCGCTCCTTGCAGATCCGTGTAGACGCCCGAGCCGCTTGGCGATGTTCGCATGGTCTTCGTGTCCTTTTAGTCAGGTTCCGTCAGTCAGGTTCGAGAGGGAGGGGAGCTGTCCAGGGCGCGGTTCAGGGAGGCGAACCGAGCGGACCCGACACCGGAGGAAGCGCGACGTAGGCCGTCTCGCCAGAGATCAAGAGCGCCTGATCGTTGGGCGCTCCCGAGACGATGGCGCCGACCGTGGCCTTGAGAAGATAGAGATCGCCCGTGGCCCACCGCACCGAACCGAAGTCCACTGGTTCCTGCGGGATCTGGTTGAACTTGGTGAAGCTCGTGTTGTTCGGCCCCCAGGGAACCTCGATCTCCTTGCCGAGCGGGATCACGTCACCCGTGACGTGATCGACGAGCTGCCACTGGAGCTTCGTGGGCTTTCGCTTGCCCAGGGAGGTGTTGGTCCCCGTGTTGAGTAGTCGCGTGCGCACGAGGCGGCCCTGCCGCGTCTGCACGCCCCCTGCGAGGGCGGAAAGCTCTGAGCCGGGAGTGACTGGGAGGAGCCCCGCGATGGCTCCTATCAGCCCGGGGACGACGTAGTATTCTCCTGCCGCCACATCGTTCGTGATGCTGATGATCGCCAGAGTCCCGATAAAATCGGTGATGAGGCCGGAGCCGCTAGGTGAATTCTGCATGACAGTCGTTCTTTCGTAGATCGAGAATGAGTGAGTGAGTGAGTGAACGAGTCAGCCTTCGAGATCGAGATCGAGGGGATCCTCTGCCCACTTCTTCACGCGCTTCTGGACCTCGCGACGCCGAGCCACGGCGTAGCCTTCGGAGGCCGTGAGCATCCCGAGGAGGAAGAGCAGGAAGAGGGGCATGAGGTTCCTTCGGATCCCTTCAGACTGGCGGCGTTCAGACCGTTAGCGTTCAGGCCGGCAGCGTTCAGACTGGCAGCGTTCAGGCTCGGACTCTGTACGAGCCCCCGCCCTTGATCGAGGAGCGCACGAGGGCGCGAGAGAGCCTGCGAGCGCCCGCCTTCTCGGCCACCGCGGCAGCCGTCATGAGATCGGCCGGATCGCCGCTCGCGAGCGCGCGGCGCGTGATGGCGCCGACCGTGGCCGGGGTCACGCTTGGAGCGCGGACGATGGGAGGCTGGCCTCGCCCCATTAGCTCGGCGCTCAAGACAGTCATCGAAGTCGTGCCGGCGCGCATGGTGCCGAGCGTGATCGTACTTGGCACGAGGTATTGTATCTGGATGGTCATCTTGTCTCCCTCCCAAGAGAGCCCGCCGATCGCCGCGTTGGTCCCCGACATGACGGCGCGGTACATGGCTTCGATCTGAGCATGATCCTGAGCCCCGAGGACGTGAACGACGATCCGGTACACGTCGCCAGCGTTGACCTTGATCGTCTCGATCTTCTTCGAGCCGTAGGAGAGAGCAGCGATGCCGAGTAGCGCCAGGGCGATGAGAGGGAACATGAGAGATTTTCCTTTCAGGGGTTAGACATAGACGCCGCATGAGCGCGGCTCGAAAATTCAGGATCAGTCAGAGCTTCAGTCAGAGCTTCGGTCGGAGCTTCAGCCGCCGCCCGAGGTTTCGACTTTCGGAGCGTCGTCGCGAACGAAGCGATAGAAAGCGACCGTCCCTCCGACTCCGGCAGCGGCGCCGAGGAAGAACGGGAGCCACCACCCGCCACGCTTCGAGACGTGGATATCGATCACGTCGCCGCCCTTGTCGCTCCCATCGGGAGACTCCGCGCCAACGATGGTGCGACCTTGCCTCGCGTGAGGGCTGCCGCGCCCGGCAGGCTTGCCGGCCATGCAGAGGAGCGCGTCCCGGCTCACGAGAGCGCCGCCTTCCGGGGATCGACGCCGGGCGTGTACGGAAGACGCGAGACGAAGCGCTCCTTCTGGCGAGGCACTTCCAGCTCTCCGTAGTGGAAGACCCCCTTGTCGGTGTGAACGAGCCTCCCGCTCGTGAATTGCACTCGAACGCGGATCTCGGGATCCTGTCTCGTGATATTCGCGAGAGTCTGCTTCACGACGAGGCTTCCACCGGCAGCGAACATGGTTTTCTGATTCCTTTCTCGGAACTTGATTCAGATCCCCGGGCTCAGACCTTGGCGATCTCGGCCGCGAGGAGAGCGTTCTGCGCGACGACCGGCAGGATCTCTCCGACGTTTGCGATGCTGTTCCACGCGACCGGGAAGATGCGCACGTCGCGCTGCTCGCCGTATGGGTTCGGCCCGAGCGTGACGATAGAGCCCTGCTCGAACTGGCCCGCGGAGGTCAGTGGAACGGCCTGCACGGCGAAGCCGATGAGCCCAGCGTCGTTGCCGTTCCCGTCGTCGAATCCGAGCGCGAACACGCACGCCCCGTTCGCGCCTTCGCGGATCACTCCGAATGAGAACCAGGCGGCGATGAGGCTGCCTCGCTTCACGGCGCGGAGTGTGACGCTCAGTATCTCCCCCGTAGGATCGTTCACGTCGCGAGGGATCTTCGAGGCGATCATTTCCGCCTCAGTGGGAGCCGCGAACGGCGGGAAGACGTAGGGCACGGCCGGATCGGTCGTGAAGATCGCCTGATCGAAGCCGATCTGGATGATGGGGCCTCCTTCTCCGGAGAGAAGAGGGCCGCTCGGGGATAGTCGGGGGTTCGGGAAGACGCTGCCGCCTTGGATCTTTGCGCTCATGGTCTGTTCACTTTCTCTTTCCTACGAGACTCTTCACACGCTCTCGAAGCTCTCTGTCGCCCGCCAGGCTCTCGCTCCGAACTGCACTCTTCCGTCTCGGAGCGCTCTTCCGTTCCGAGGCGCTCTTCCGTCCCGGAGCGCTCTTCGGTCCCGAAGCGCTCTTCCGTTCGGGCTCGTGCTGACGAGGGCAGCCGATGACGGCCTGCACGCCGCTCGAACCGAGCGGGATGGTACGAAAACTCTTGGGCTCGAAGTGGTCGGGCTCGATCTGACGAAACCTCGTGACGGTCTTGCCCTCGTCCATCTTCGTAGCCTTGAAGCCGTGCTCGACGATCCACGCTCTCGCGCTTCCGCGAGTCGGGAACTTCGAGTGAGGGACGAGCACCGTCTGGATCTCGGTGCCGATGGGGCAAACGTCGGGCATGGCCTTCCTTGTGTCGCGTCCCGCCCACCTCCTCGCGCGCCATGCCTGAGCGCGCGAGGAGGAGGCGAGAACCGACTTCACCGGACGGTGAAGAACTCGATCTGCGCGTCCACGCCAGCCGGGCTCGCCGTGAGCCCCAGGAGCGGGATGGTGGCCATGACCACAAGGTAGTCGCCGTCCTTGAAGGCAGCGGCAGCCGCATCGTTGATTGCGACGGCGGCGCGATTCTGCGTCACGTCCGTATTCGCCACGTCGAGTACGAGTTGAGTCGGGGCGAGGAAGACGGATCCGCCCGTGGGCACCGGAGTCAGAGCTGCGGTGAAATTGGCGTTCGCCGGGATCTTGACGACGCGGTACTTCACCACGTCGGCGGCGACGCCACTCGCGATGCGGTTCTTGATCTCCAGGCTCACGACGGCCCCGTCGTCCTGCATCCGGACGGCGTAGAGGGCGAAGGAGAGGCTGTTAGCCGCGATGGCCAGCGTGGTCGGCAGGGGAGCCGGGAGAGGTGGTAGTGCGTAGTCTCCTGCGATGAACGCGGTGAAGCTCGCAGTCGCGATGGAGATCCTCTGCTTGACGATCGCGCCGCTGACGGGGGTTCTCTGAAGGCTCATGATGATTTCTTCCTTGCTTGGGGGTGTGCGTGTCGTGACGTGAGTGTCGTGACGTGAGTGTCGTGACGTGAGTGTCGTGACGTAACATGGCGCAGCGCCAAGGCGCAGCGACCGAACTCGGGGATTCTACTCCCCTGAACCTTTGTCTCCTAGCCCATGCTTCTTCTTGAAGGATTCGGGCTCGAAAACGGCCTCAAAGAAGAGGCCGACCGCGCCCTCGACCTCGCCGAGCAGCTCTTGCGTCTGTCGCTTGGCGATGACGCCCTCTCGCTTGAGGCCGCGTCCGATCCCTTCGAGCGAGTCGAGCTGCCGATCGAGTCTGGCCTGCCGCTCGACTTGGAGCTTGTCCTTCACCGCTCCGAAGCCGGTCAAGATCGTCTTCGTCGTGTGGCTCGCGCGCTCGAACTCATCGAATGGGATCGCGCTCTCCTCCCCACCATTCGCGGAAGAGGGCGAGGGTGAGGGCGAGGAAGCCCGCGGAGCCGCGACCGGGCTATCCGCCACTTCCACCCCCCTTGCTCTTCTTGATCTCGACGATCTTGGCGTCCTTCTTCTCTTGCTCTTCCTCCTTGCGAGCGTCTTCCTTCTTCAGAGCGGCAGCCGCCAGCTCTCCGAAGCCGGCGATCTGCATGGGGTCGAGCACGCTCTGAATCTTCGCGAACTGGTCGGGGGTGAGGCTGCCGATCAGGCGGATCACGATCTCATCGGTAGCCGTCACCTTCTCGGGCAGAAGGTTCTTGCCTGCGATCTTGTTGACGACGGTGGGGAGGAGCACCCGCGCGCTCTGCCATGCCTCGTCGTAGCGGATCATCTTGTCGCGCGTGGCGGCCTCATTCAGCTCGCGAGTGCTCCGCTCGTTGAGCATCCCCTCCGCCATCTTGATCATCTCGTAGCGGTCTTCTTCGAGGTGCTGAATGCGCGCGTAAGCCCTTTCGAGCACGCGCTCGGCGTGATGCTGCATCGACGCCGTGTTTGCCACGACCATGCGGACGAGCACTTCGTTGTGCCTCATCTGCTGGCTGGCGATCCCTTTTGCGGTAGCCGGCTCCGACTCCTCGAAGCCGCTCCCCTCGCTCCGGTGAGACGACTCGAAGCGCGTCGTCGGGGCGCGTGAATCATGCACCTCGCCGCCGTCGAAGAAGGCCAGGACGGTGTACTGCGTCGGCCCGTCGAAAGCCTCTTCGCAATCGCCCTGAGCGCGAGCGGTGATCTCGGTTGCGAGATCCTCGATCTCGGTCTTCGGCGTGTCTTCGGTGAAGAGCCACGAGTCCACCATCGAGTCGGGCGAGCCGCCCACTACCTGACGTAGCTCAAGCTTTGTGAGCGCTCCCTTGTCTTTCGCGAAGCACACACGCTTCAACCACGGAGTCAACTTTGCAGGCCACAGCATGATTCCCCTTTTCCTTCCTTCGTTCTTCCGTCTCTTCGTTCTTCCGTCTCTTCGTTCTTCCGTCTCTTCGTTCTTCCGTTCTTCCGTCTTCCGCTACTTCTTGATCAGGACGATCGCAGCAATCGCCGCGACCCCGAGCCCTGCATACAAGAGACCCTGCCCGAGCCCCTTCGCCGACTCTCCAGCCGCCTTGGCAGCCTTGACGATCTCTTCGGTGCTAGGCACTCCAGGAACGATCGTGCTCGGGCTAAAAACGCTGGTCGCTTTCGGCACGTCCTTCGAGTCTTTCGACTGTTTGAACGCGATGCTGAGAGCTACTTGAGCATCGAGCGGACACCATTTGTTCGCAAATGTCTTGTCGTTGTAGACGGGCCACGGCATCGAGTCGTGGACGCTTCGATAGATAAATTCGACCAGAGCGTAGACCTTTGGGGCTGGCACATCGACGATCGGATTTTTCGTCATGTCCGCGATTTGATCGGGGACCAGCCCAGCCTTCTGAGCTACTTCGAGCATCCTCTCCTTCGAGCCGAAGGCGAGCATTTGCACATTGTCTACGACTCCCTGAGTATCGAGAATATCGCCAGAGAACGGCACGCCGTTCACTTTCTCGAACCACTTCCCGAAGATCGAGCCGTTGACGAAGCCTCCTTCGATATTCACTCGAAGCTCGTCCTCTGTCATCTGACTCAGATCGGTTCCGAGAAGTCCCGATGATCTTGAAGCGGTGGAAATCGCTAGCAGCCACCGATGCCTTTCGCCGGGGTGTAGCGCCACCCGATTGTCATTCTTCCACTGTGAGACGTTGACCTCCGAGCAACCGAGATCGCCCGTTGAGTAGCCCCCCACGCCCGAGCCTTCGCCGTCTATGCCCCATGAGCCTGAAATGTGAGCCTGAGCGTGAGCGCGAGCGAGCGCCTCGTACCGTGGATCTCCAGGACACACGGGCTCGCCGCTCGGCATGTAGAGCGTCGGGCCTTGCCCCAGCTCGCACTCGTCCGCGCTCGAATCGTCGAGGTAGTACACCGGCCCGCCGTCGAGGACCGCTCCCCACGCCCCGGGGCCTCCCCAGCCGCGTCCACGCCATCGTCCGTGCCCGGGGCGCCCGTGGTGCCCGTGCCCTCCGTGCCCGCCGCCGCGACCGCCACCACGGCCGCCGCCGCGCCCGCCGCCGCCGCCCCCACCACGAGGACCGCCGACAACGAAATCAGGAGGCTCGCCAACAACAAAACCGCTGTCTTCTCCCTCCACGTCCTTGAACACGACCACGGGGGCGCCCGGAGCTTCCCTGGCAGCACTCCCCTTGTGCCCGTGCATGATCTCCATAGCCATCTGCTCCGTCGAGAGAGCCTGGCGTCGAGGATCGGACTCGCGCGACTTGTCCACGGCCGCGAGCGCTGCCGCGTCGAGCGAGGCTCCGCTCATGACGAGGAGTGCATTTCGAGCGCTAGCGCCGCTCATGATCGTGCTCCCATCCTCGCGCCCACGCTCGCGCCGCCCGTCTTCACCTCGGCTGCCTTGAGAGCCACGGCCAGGCCGACAAGGATCCCGCCAGCGATCCAGGGCGTCGCGCCTGGACCCTTGGCTTCGTCGGCTCCGATCCCCTGACTCCCGATCCCCTGGCTCCCGATGATGGCGAGCCCCGTACCGCTCGGGCGTTCACCCGGACGAGAGATCGTCCACACCGCTCGGCGAAGCTCCTCGGGCGTAACCTGGATCACGGTCGGGTGCTCGGCAGATCCTCCGATGACCTTGCAGAGCACTCCGCGCCGCCCCGCCGGAGCGGGAGCCAGTCCGACGAACGCGACGTGATCGATGACCAGACCTCCGACGACGCCCACGGGCCGATTGCCTGCCGCAACGTGGGCGCGCATCCACTCGCTCGACCCGTAGGGCGGCGGGCTCCCCTGGGAGCCCGCGACGTGCATCCGGACTGGACGCTTCGAGGCGACGCCGAAGCCGATGAGCTGCGCGCGATTCATGAGATCCTTCCGATGAGCGCGTACATGCGCGTGGCGAGCTTCTGTCCGAGGCTTGTTCCTTCAGCCTTCGAGGCTCGCTTCTTCGAGCCTCGCACTTTCGAGGGGCGAGGCTTCGAGGGAGCTTTCTTCGAGCGATGAGTCTTCGGCACGCCCTTCGTGCGACCTCCGCCACCGATGCGACTCCGGATCCACGAGGCGAATCGTTTGCCCACGACGGCGTTCCTGGCTCCGACGCTCCACTCCACGCTCGGCTTCGCTCGAAAAGCCGCGAGCGTCGGAAGGCGCGACTGCGGATCGTAGAGTCTCGTCGCCTTCCAGTCGTAGATCGTGACGACTTCTCCCGTACCCTTTTCACGAAGGATCCACTGGCTCGTGCTGGCCGCCCCTTCCTCATCGACTTCTTCGTGATGGGGAGGACCGAGAGCGTTTCTGAGCGCTCGATACGATGCTCGCACGGAAGCCACGCGACTCGTGTTTCCAACATCGGCGGAGCGTTCGAGAGAGAAAGTCATGGGCTTATCGCCCCTTCTTGCCGGTCGCGATGACGGCCACGCCTGCGACGGCAGCGAACGCGAAGAACATCGGCCAGGGGCTCTTCCTGACTCCGACGACATTCAGCTCTTCGACTTGCTGCAAGTCCTTCCGCGCGAGGAGAGCCGGATCGACCTCGGCAACCTTCGTCACGCCCAGGATGTTTCGCGCGAAGGTGATCTGCCGCTTCTCGTCCGCCGAGAGCGTGCCGCTCTTTTCCTTCGCGTCGAGCTTGCCCAGCTCGCCGAGCTGCCTCGACTGCGAGAGCGAAAGGAACCCGTCCATCCAGTTGTTGAGGCGCTCTTCGGCCGCGGGATCGGCCGCACCCGTCGCAATCGCTCCGGGGTAGACCGTGCTGGTCGTGCCTGAGAACGGCGCGACGGGATCGTAGGAGGGCGGCGCGTTCAGTCGCCCCATGGCGAGATCCGGAACGAACCCCGCACGACCGCTCATGACTTGAAGTGCTGCAAGGCTCATCGCTGCTTCTTCCTTCCGAGAGTGAAAACCGCGGCGAGCGCGGCTCCGAGAACGAGGAGTGTGCCGCCCGCGCCATCCGATCGTGCGGACGTGGAGGACGAGAACGGACCGCCGAACGAAGGCGAGCCCCAGGCTGCCGCATAGTACGCGGAGCGGGCTTCCTCGCACGTCTTTCCGTCATAAATGCTCTTCGTCACGCGCCCGCTCATGTCGGCGGGCGTCCACTGGTAGTGACAGAGATCGCCCGGGATCCCGGGGTTACAAGGCGTCCCGTTCGGGTACTGCTCCGTCCACCGACCTCCCCACACGCCGCCCTCACCCTCCCACCACTCGCCCATGGCCAAGTAGGGAGCGGGATCGAGCGCGCTCCCCCCTTCGCCAAGGAGCTGCATGTCGAGCGCCCGCCCGTAGGAGTGCCACGAGCGCTCGGCTGGGATCGGCCCCGGAGGCGACTCTTGGCAGTTGCGAGCAGCCGATATGATCGACGGGTGGAAGCCTCGCGAGGCCGCTTCTCGGATGAGCTTCTCGAACATGACGCGAGCATCGGGGAGGACTCCCGCGAGTGTCTTCAAGCGTTCTTCTCTCGTGATTGCATCCCACGGCGGAAGGCCCGCTCCCACGCCCGAGCGAGCCATCGTCTGAAGAGCTGCGAGGGTGGTCATGACGGGATCAGTTCAGATCAGAGTCAGAGTGAGAGAGCCCACACGAGCGAGATATCGAGCGGAACGCCTGCCCCGTTGACGATCTCCACGAAGCGTGCCGGCCCCGGCGGAACGATCTGCCGGTACTCTTGAAAAAAGCCGGCCGCGTTCGTGAGCGTGAGGACGTTCAGATCCGTCGCTGCCGGCCCGGACAAGAAATTCAGCGTCACCGGCCCCGCCGCTCCGCTCATGATGAGTGGATCGGGAGATCCGACGAAGAGCGAGTCAGCGAACGGCGGCACGGGCACGATGAGACTGTCCCCCGCTGCGATGGCGCGCGTCTGCGTGCGCGTGCAGGGAGCGCGCCCCGGGCGCGTCCCCCACACGATCGCCGCTGCCGCCCGAGCCGAGAGGATGAGCCCGTCGTCACGAGGCTCGTCGGGATCGAGCATCGCGCTCACCGTGATCGAGGTGGCGACGACGGAGAACTGCGCCCCCGTCTTCATGTCCACTTCGGCACGGAAGCTCGCCGCTCCCTGACCCCACTCGACCAGCGCAATCACGTTGCCGTGACGAGGGATCAGTCCCTCTTCGGGGTAGCGAACCTCGGTGAGCCCGAGATTGCAGGTGAGCGTCCACGAGTAGGTGGAGTTGCCGTCGTTCTTGAGGAGCTTCTGAGCGGAGCGCTGAAGAGGGTTGATCTCCGCCTCGCCTCCGAGGTTCTTCTCGGGGCCGGCGGTGACGGGAGGCGTGTCGCCCTCCCAGAGCCCTCGTCCTGCGCGATCGTTCATGGCTTCTCTCTAGCAGCGCGAGCCGGCGGCCGTGGAGCCAATGAAAATGTCGCCCGTGGGCGTACCGGGAGAGACGACGCGAGGCCGGAACCCGTCCGCGCCGACGAAGAAGTTGCCTCCTCGAACGGCGTCGCCACTGACGGCGCTTCTGACACTCTTGACGCTCCTAGCGCGAGCCTGAGCCTGCTTCTCGACGGCTTGCTTGAAAGCGTTCATGAAGAACGACGCTCGCGGGTGCCCCTGACGGGCTCGCGCGTGCATCATGCGGAAGTGTGCGAGGAGACGCCTCTGAGCCGGAGTCGCGACTCCGCGCTTCTGAGCCAGCCTCGCGAGGTGCAGGTTCCGCATGAGCGAGCCGAAGAGGCCGCCCTGGATCCCGGGAGCGCCCTGGAGCCCAGGGATGCTCGGGTGCTGCGCGAGCGCCCGCCGCCGCGCCATCTGCGTGATATCGCCGAAGAAGGAGCCAGTCGCATCGCTGCTACCGCTCATGACGTGGAGTGCTTCGAGATCCATGATTTTCTTCCTTCTTGTCTTCTTGGGTCAGTGAATCAGCGAACGACGCTCATCCCGCGCGAGCGCTTCATGTCGTCGATGGCCTTGCGGAAGGCGAGCATGAAAGCCGACGCCTTCGGATGCCCCTGGCGTGAGCGCGAGTGCAGCGCTCGGAAGTGCGAGAGGAGGCGCATCTGCGCGGGCGAGAGCGTGTGGCCGTGGCTCTCGGCGAGCTTCGCGCGGTGCAGGTTCCGAAGCAGCGACGCGAAGAAGCCGCCGACCGGGATCCGAGTTACGCCTCGCGACTGATTGAGGCTTGCTCCTCCGAGGTTCGCTCCTCCGAGGTTCGCTCTCCGGACGGCCTCGGCGATCGTGCCGCTGAAGCCCCCGACGCCATCCTCACCTGCTGCAACCGGGAACATCCCCGGAGGGCGCGCGGGCGCGGCGCGAAGCGTCGCTGGACGCTCTGCCGCCTGCCTGGCCTGCATGGCTCGGGCGTAGGCTATGAGATCGGCGGCCTGCTTCCCTTCCGCCGCTCTGCGAGCCGCCGCTGCCGCGAGCGCAGCCGCCCCCGGAGCGTCCTTGATCATGGGAGGCACGCTTCTGAGCGCACCCTTCTTCACGAGCTTGGCCTGCGTCGCGATGGCCGCATCGAAGCCTCGCTTCGCCTCCGGCCCGAGCTTCTGACGGAGCGCCAGGAGCGCGTGCTCGGGCACGCCCGAGTGCGCGAGGACTCCGTTGACGATATCGAAGCCCATCTTCTCCTTCATGCTGAGAGCAGTCCGGAGCGCCTTCATGTTCGGAGCCAGGTTCGTGAGAGCGGCTCCGACCTTGGCGAACGGGACCATTCCCGCGGGAGTGAGGTTCGCAACGGCGCTCACGAGAGCGTCTTGCATCTTTTTCCCCTGAGTGAGCGCCAGGCCCACGTCGAAGGCAGCTCGCGCCTCTTTCGGGAGCTGATCGCGAGCGGCCGAGAGCGCAGAGGCCGCGACGTTTTGACCGCTGGCAACCTTCCTGGCCAGATCGAATCCTGCTGAAGCCAGCGGACCGCCCGGAAGCGCGCCCTTCACGGCGGCCATGGCGGCTTCGCTGATCGGGCGACCCTGAGCCAGCGCTGACGCTGCCGCGATGGCTCCCGAGACGCCCGAGCCGACGCCCGGGACCATCGACACGACGGTCTGCGCGTAGGGCGCGAGCGTTCGCGTGCTCGCGATCTGCTGTTTGAAATGGCTGAGTACGGCGCGATCGACGCGAGCCCCGTGCGCAAGCGCATCGGCCAGGCGGAACGGCGAATTGGCCATGTCGAGAGCTGCGTGAAGCGGCGTCCCGATGACGGGGATCTTCCCGGCCAGATCCCCGAGCCCTCCGGCCCCCTTGGCTACGATCTTCGTGACGCCTCCGGCAGCCTTGGCGACCGCCTTCGTCGCGACCTTCGTGACGTTCGAGGCGGCGCGGACGATATCGCCGAAGAAGCCTCCGATCGCAACGTCGTCCGCCCCGGTGAAGTCGTCGCCGATGGCGTTGAAGATTTCCTCGTGCTCGGAGCCCGTCTCGAACCCTCCCTCGTGATCGGAGCCCGTAGCGAACCCCACCGCCGCCGGCTCCCCGAACATGGTTCCAAGGATCTCGTCGTCAGCGTCGCGAGCCTCGTACCGCTCGCTCCTCTCCGCTCCGCTCACAGTGCCACCGGGGCCATGCCCATGCCGTTCAGGGTGCGCGCGGGACGGGGCCATGAGCCGACCGTCATGGGAGTGACCGTCGCCCAGCCAGACGGCACCTTGAGCACTTCCTTCGCGAAGAGCGAAGCGAAGTTACCGTCCGCCGCGCGCTTCTTCTGCGGGTTGGCGGCGACCAGCTCCTTCCAGCGGAGCCCGCTCCCGACGAGCTTCTGAGCGATCTTCCACGCCGAGTCTCCCGAGAGCACGGTGTACGTCGAGGGAGTGCTCATTGGAGCCGTCGTCGCGACCGTCTGCGCCGCCGCCTGCGGAGAGCTTTGGCCTGCCGCCTGCTTCGCCCAGAACAGGAACGCGACGGCCAGGTTCGGGTACTTCGCGCGCACGATCTCCGCCGCCCGCGCGAGCACGGCCGGATCGGTCGAGTTCTTCGTCTTCACGGTCGCGTCGTAGAGGCCCGGGTTCTCGACCTTCATGCGCGCGAGATCCTCAGCCCAGCCCGGAGTCGTGGTGCCATCGCCGCCCGGAGCGCCAGCGGGAGGCGTCACGGTGCTTGCCGGAGCCGCGTTCACCCAGCTCGCCGGGAGCAGGAGCACTTCACCGGCTGAGAGCTGCGCGAAGGTCGTGATGGGATTCAGCCACTTGTCCTGCACCACCTTCTTGGGCTTCTGAGGGTTGGCGGCGAGCAGCTCCTTGTAGCGAGCGCCGTTGCCCGTGATCCGCTGCGCGATGGCCCACGGAGAGTCGCCCTTCAGGACGACGTAGGTGGAGCGCCCCGGCTGAGAGATCGGCGCTCCACTCGACTTGATAGCAGCCGTCGCGGCCGTGGAGACGACCGCACTGACCTTGCTAGCGTTCGCAGCCGTGGGCGAAGCTTCGAGGAGCTTCGTCGCATCGACTGCGGCCTGCGCCGTCTTGGCCGTCTCGGGCGTGGCCGACGCCTTCGCAAGCTCCGCGCTCGCGCGGGCGAGGGTCGCCACGGTCGCCGGATCGGGCGTTGCGATGGCCTGCTTCGCCGCTTCGAGGACGGCGCGAGCTTCCGTCTGCGCCTGGGGAGGAGCGCTTTGCGCGAGCGAGAGCGCCGCCTTCGCCACGTCCTTCGCTCCCGAGTCCGAGGGCGCGGCAATCGCTGCGGCGGCCTGGTTCACCACGTCGGCAGCCTTCTTCGCCGTGACGGCGGCAGAGGTAGCGTCGGGGGCCACGTCGGAGGGCGCGGCGGCAGGCTGCTTCGCAGCGGCGGCGGCGTTCGCGATCTTAGCCGCTGCCGCTTCGAGGCCCGCGGCAGCGTCCGTGACCCCAGCGTTCCGGAGCTGAGCAGCGGCAGCCAGCATCGCGTCTGAGCTGCCGCTCGCTATCGCGTCACGCGCGAGCTGCGCAAGCTCAGGAGGCACACCTGCCGGCGGAGGAGCCGCCCCACCCCCGCCGGGAGGAAGCTGCGGCGGACCCTTCTCACGACGGGAATCGCCAAGAGCGAGCTTATTCGTCGAAGATGAAGAGGAGAAGGCCAGGGCGGCGGCGAGGCCGGCGAGCAGAAGGAGGGGGAGCATGATCGTCGTCTTCTTTCCTGATCAGGCAGTCTTCTGCCGGATCCTGTAGGTGGCTGGTGCGCGGTCCCTGTTTTGACCCATGCCGAGGTAGAGGCTCGGATCTTCAATCCGGCCGTCCCCTCGCTGAACTTGAATGTGGTACATGAGCACGCCGCCGGGGAGCTTCTTCGGCCCCTTCACGAAGGCTCGCGCGTGAGGATCGCCGAAGCGCACGCGGAGTTCCGCGGCTCTCCAACAAGAGAGATCCTCGCAATCGCCGTACCCCAGGCGAATCAGCTCGATCACGTCGCACCAGTCTTCTTGACCGATGCTCTCCCGCCGGTAGCGCATCCCGCTCTTGTAGAGCAGCGGAACCTTGTCCCCGTACGCGCGCAGGATCGAGACGTTGATCTCGGTCAAGGCTTCGAGAAGGATCGTGAGCAGCCTCCGATTGAACGGGATCGAATGGCCGAAGGAGGCGAGCTTGAATCCGATTAGATACACGCGGAGGTTCTCCTTCTCTCGTCTCGTCTCGTCCCGTCTCATTCGCGGGCTCGCACGCTCGCCGGCTCACACGCTCACACGCTCACAGGCTCACACGTCTGACTAGCTTGCTGGTCGGAAGTAGGAAGTAGATCGAAGGGCGGGCGGGAGGCGCCGCCGGAAGTTCGGGGAAGGGGGGAAGCCCGGAACGGAGAAGCCGCTTCCTCCCGCCCGCCCATCGAAGCTCTTCATGGCTTCCCCTCACCCCACTCCGCTCACCAGCAAGCTCTTACGAGCGGCTAACGAAGGAGGGTGAGGAGAGGAGGACTACTCCACGCCCGTACCGATGAGCGTCGCGCGGAAGACCAGCGGATCGGGGCCGATGTTCCGGACCCGGATGCTGATCAGGTTTCCGACGTTCGCCGTGTCCAGGTTGAGCCGGACGCCGACCGCCACCTCGGAGAAGGTGGACGCCGGGACCGGGCCGCTCGACACGAACTGCGAGTTCTTGCCGACGATGATGTCGTCGATCGAGAAGAACAAGCTGATGTCGCTCGGCACGACGAAGCGCTCGCCGCGGAAGCTGATCTGCGGATCGGCCCGCACGACTTCGCTCGCGCCCGGCAGAATGCCGCCCGGGGTGACAGACTCGAAGCCGAGCGGGTACTCGCGCCGCCGCGTCGCCGGACGATCGACCACGCTGACGGCGCGGGGATCGACCTCGCGCGCCATGCGCATCGTCTGCGCGAGCCGCTGGAGCTTGCTCGGACCGCTCGGGTCCGCGCCAGCCGCGCTCATGAGCCGCTCGATCTCGTCGCCGATGGCGAGATTCGCGCCCGTTCCGTGCCGGCCGCGATCGAGCGAGTCCAGCTCGTCGAGCGCGCCGATGATCTCGTCGTATCCCACAATGTCGCTGTACGCCATGTCTGACTCCTACTTCTCTCAGGCTTGAGGAAGGCCGTAGTGCGCGCGTGATGCGAGCTTGTTACGGCAGCAGGATAGTCAGAGGGAGCCGTGAGGAACCGACCGACGAGGGGGTGGGCAACATGCCCGGTCACGGTGCCGGTTCCGGTTTCGGACTTGCGCCCTCATCCGTTCCGACCTTCGAGCCTCATCTTGCGATGGTGCTCGACGGAGCGCGCGGTGCTCGTGACCTAACCCGCGCGCCCCGGTAGTCGTGTCGTCTCAGCTCAGGACGTGGCCCGAGCGATCTCGCGAGCGAGATCCTGATCGCTCATGCGCATCCCGCCCGCACCGATGGCGGGGAAGTTCATGTCCGCGCCGACGACGGGCTTGGTGAGCGGGCCGTACTTGCTCGTCGGATCGGTCGAGCGAGCCTCGACGCCGAACTGCACGCCCTTCGTGGTGAGGAACGCCGCGAGCGCGCCGTTGCCCAGGTTGTGCGCGTGCTCGTCGTACTTCGCGCCGAAGGCGCCGAGGAAGCCGAGGCCGTGCAGCACGACGCCTGCGAGCAGATCCGGGGGCACGCCCATGATCGCGAACTCGCCGCCCGTGGTGGCGTAGCGACCACGCGCGTAGCCGAAGCCGAAGGACGCGGCGGAAACTTCGAGGACGCCAACGGCGACCCCCATCGTCTCGGCAGCCTTCTCCTTGATCGAGGCGACGGTCTTCTTGCCCTTCTCGGCCATGTTGACGAGCTTGTGAATGTCGGTGCGGGATGCGAAAGCAGCCATGTCTTTGTTCTCCTTGGTGGGTTCTCGGAAACGGTGGCCTTCGCTATGTTCGGGCCACGAGCACCCTGAACGTACCGTCAGCCGAGGCCGGGGTCAACGGGGTGCGGGCGGCGCCGGGAATTCTCGCGGGAAATGCGGTCAAAGGCGTGGGCGGCGTGGGTCAGAAAGGCCGCCCGATCGACCTTCAGGTAGACCGCCACGTTGGCGGCGAAGAGGAGCGTCGCGACGTAGAAGCCCCGAACCGTGACCTCTTTCTTGGCCCTCTCTTGGCTCCCGGCTCCGCCCCCGGCTCCGCCCCTGGCTTGCGACAAGCCGCCCCTCTTCCTACTTCGCGCTCGGCGAGGGCTGTTGCTGAAAGGGAGGCTGCGAAGTGGGGCGGCTGATCTGCACGTCGATCGCGCTCCGGAACAGAAACCCGAGCCCCGCCGCGACCGCGACCGCTACGAGCCCTCCGAGCCAGCCGCGTAAAAAACGGTGCCGATCGTCAGACGAGTCGGCGAGCGATTCGAGCTTCGCACGCACCGTCGAAAGCTCGCGCCCGCTCTTGCCCTCGCGCTCGGCGTCTTCGAGCGCGTGAGCGTTGAGCGCCGAGCCGAGCGAACGGATCTCCGCGAGGATCCCTTCTCGCCCTTCGCGCACCTCGCGAGCAAGCTCTCGGAAGTCTTCCTTCGTGACGCCTTCGCTCATGACTTCTTTCCGAGCGCGCGGCGCACTCGCTCCTTCAGGGTGGAGTCGATAGCGACCGATCTCTTTGCGCCCTCTGCCTTGGCCGTCATCGTCTCGCATGACTTTAGCCGTGAATAGTAGCGCGGATCTTCCGCCAGGTGATCGAGCGCGATCTGTCTCGCGAGCACGCGATCATTGGTGTGCTCAAGCTCGTGCTTCTCCCCACGACGTAGCTCCCACGGCGAGGCGTCGGCTTCGGTGAAGCCCTTGCGCTCTGCCAGTCCGCCCGCGAGGACGACGCGGAGCGCTCGCGAGCCTCGCCGAAGGCTCACGGGACGGCCCACCCTTCGGGCTCTTCGTCGGGGAGCGAGAACGTGTCCGGGGAGTCGTCGCGTGTGGTGCGGCTCTTTCGCCTGGCGCTGGTCGCCGTCGCGAACGCTCGCGTGTCGCCCGCCTTGCCGCTCGGAGCGTCCAGAAAGCACGCGCGCTCGAACCCGTCTCCACTCCGCACGTTCTCGCCAAACGTCTCCTCATCGAAGCTCTTGGTGAGGAGCGTCCCTCTGAACTGACCTGCCATGATGATCTTCCTTCCTATTTCGTGCCGCCCCGAGCGTCTATGGAGAGAGCACCATGACGGTGAGCACCGCTGGCGGGATCGGATATCCGACCCCGGTAGCTGGCACGCTCCCCGTCACGAGAGCTGTCGAAGTAACGAGGAGCGAGAATGTGTACGTCCCTGGCGGCAGAGTCACTTCAGCGCCGGCAGAAGAGAGAGCCTGCTTCGGGGAGCCCACCACCGTCGTTTCCGTGTAGTCGATGATGATAGGCGCTCCGGGCGGCACGATTGGATTGGCGAACACGGCCGTAGCCATGGTTCCGCCTCCCGACGTGATTTCGGCCAGCACTCGGGATGTGGGGAGGATACGCTGCCCTGCCGCGATTGCGACCACAGGAGTTGTCGCAACGGTCGTGACGGCCGGAAACGCCGGAAGCGGGAACGCTGAAGCTCCGTTGTCTGCGTGGAGCGTCGGGATCCTCGTCGGAACCCACCCTCCGGTCGAATTCGGGGCTCCCGCCTCCTTCACCCAGAAGGTCGTGCCAGCTCCGCCCGCAGTATTCGAGAAGAGATCGCCGATGGTGCCCGGCACGAGCGCGGCGTTTGGATCTCCTGCACCGCTCGTCCACACTGGCCCGCTCGCGCCGCCCGTTCTCACCGTCCCGAAGAAGGCGGCACCAGTCGCGCGCACGATCTCCGCGGTCATCACGCCCGCATCGTCCGTGAAGAACTCGTGCGTCGGATCGACCCTCCACGCGCTCCCTATGTCCACCCCTCCGATGATCATGCGGATCTGAAAACGGTCGTACTTGACCCGGCCGATCGTGCCGTTCGCCACGTCCTGAAGTCCGTTCGGAGCTGGTCCGTAGACGACGATCCCTTCACCCTGAATGTTCTGCGCGTCGCCGTCCGCCTGCCACGCCCCCTGCCTGAATACGGCTCCGGGCGGATTCACGCCTAGCCCCTGGCGCAAGTCTCTGATCTGAGGGCTCCCGAACTGATCGAGCGGGATGGCCGTGAGGAGCGCGTCGCCCGAGATCGCTCCGAGCGCGTCGTAGTAGGCGAGGGCGTTCGGAGGCCCGGCGACGGCCCCGCCAGTCGCGTCGATGCGCACACTCTCGTCGCCGCCGGGGTTCACGAGAACGAGCGTGATGTTCGCGCCGCCGACGAGCTTCACCGGGAGGAGGTAGCCGGGCGTCGTGTCGCTCGGGCTCGCGAGAACCTTGTGATCTCCCGATCCGCTCGGGATGGTAGTGGGAGGGCCGCTCGGTCCTATTCGCAGAGGAGTCGTCATGGTCCGTGCTCTTTCCAGCGCCACTCAAAGGCGTTCTTCGGCTCGGTCGTGAACTCTCTCACCCCATGCCCACCCTTGCCCCGAGCCTCGATGGTGATCCTCCCGTGCTCGCCCGGGGGATTTTGGCGCATCCACCGCTTCGCGGCTCCCGTAGCCTCGCTCATCGTCTCGTAGTGCTCGACGACGTGCGGCTCGCCCGACTGCGTGCGCTTCAATATGACCAGCTTGTTTGACGGATGCGTCAGGCACTCGCCGCCCGCGTCCTTCGACTTGTTCGCGACGAGAGCCCGAGCGTGCTCGTCGGCCGCTTCCCACGTCGGGCGGATCGAGAGCACCTC
>Ga0315288_10003055_pt1 | contig 21379 bp, 23 predicted proteins | sample YL17G11_20_MG_FD_203454 | JGI IMG/M metagenome (GOLD analysis project Ga0315288, IMG submission 203454) | Sediment microbial communities from Yellowstone Lake, YNP, Wyoming, USA - YL17G11_20 | ecosystem: Environmental > Aquatic > Freshwater > Lake > Sediment | place: USA: Wyoming | collected...
TCATGAATTAATGCCGCTGCATCAACGTCGGCCTCATAGATGCAGCGGCATTCATTCATGATAGTGCGCGGCACGGCGTTTCAGGCATCGGCTGCGCCCGGCGCGTCGCGGCCACCGCGCGCGCCCCCTCGTCGCGCCCGCTCGCTCGCCCTCCGCTGCCATCTCAGCTGCGGGGCGCGAACCCCAACTTGCGTGAGCGCTGCGTGCGGTCGAATGCAAAAGAGAGGCCCTTTTAGGGGGGCCAAGGCGGTCCGCGGCGGCGCGAGCCGCCGCGCGCGCCGCTGCGCGCCCGCCCGCCGCCGCCGCGGCCGCCGCGGGGCGCGCGATGTCCGACGTTGCAATCAAAGCGGCCGCTGACGGCAGAAATGGCCGTTTCGGGGGGGGGGGGCGGTGCGGGCCACGGAGGCGCGCGCCGCCACTCTCCCTCCCTCCTCCCCCACAAACACCTGCCCGCCCCGCCGGTGCCATGGCCGCCCCCGCCCACCGCAAGCCTGGCCTCCAACAAAACGTGCGTGGCGCGGGCGGCGGGGACCGGGCGCGAGCGTCCGGAAAAGGCGGCGCTCGTGGAACGAGGCGCTCTCGTTGCAGGCCGGGCCCGCCCCGCGGGCGCGCTCTACCGCGTCCGCGGGCAACTCCCGAGGCCGGGGCGGGGCGGGGGAGGGAGGGTGGAAGAAAGCGGCCAACCTGGCGGTCGACGCGCCGCGTCGGCGCCCGCGCGGCGCGCCCCGCACGCGCCACCCCACCCTGTCCCTCTCTCTTGCACCAGGACGGCGACGGCTCTGGCTCTCCCATGCGCGGGGTCGGCGAGATGTGAGGGGGGGGGTGGGGGTGAGCGGTGCAACGCGCCGCCGCGCGCACGGTGCACGCGCCAACCCGTCCCTCCACCCTCTCCATAGTAGCAATAGCAACCCCGCCCTCTCCGGCATACCGCTCAACGCGGACGACGCTGGGGTCGGGTCCGACATGGGCCAAGCGTCCGAGAGGTGCGGAGAGCAAGGGGGGGAGAGAGGGGGAGCGCGCGGCGCCCGCGCGTGCGCGAACGACCTCCCGCCGTCGCCTTCCCCTCCCCCCGCCCAGCGGCCTCGCCCAGCGCGCGACCGCCAACGCGCCGGCCGACGCAGCTGCCGCCCCGCCCCCCTACACCGTCAACGGCGCCTTCATGCGCGGCCAGCCCGACCTGGGCGAGAGCCTGAGCGTGCTCTGCTCCATCCGCTCGACGGAGCTGGGCCGCAACACGGCTCCCGCCGACATCAAACAGTGGACGTTCATCGACCTCGTCATCCTCATCCTCCTGACCCGCCAACATACTGCCGCCGGCGCCTTCAGCCGGGCCGGCAACAGCCCGGCCGACCTGTTTGCGCTGTTCGTCACCATCGCCGACCTCGGCCGCGTCGCGTCGGTGTTCACCGAGCTGGCGCGCGTCCTCGTTTGGCCCTACATTTTCAACCCGACCGGCGAGCTGCGCCCGCGCGCGGAGGCCTACATTTTCTGGTTCAAGCCGGACTTTCGGGCCGCGTTCAAGGACACGGACAGGTTTGCGCTGGGGAAACTGCTCGCCAAAGTCTACTCGGCCGCCGCCGCCCACTTTGAGCGCACCGTTAACGGATCCAATCGCTACGACGACTTGATCAAATCACTGCGCGAAATTGCCCACGGCCTGAAGATCGGCGACCTTGGTGAGGGAGAAGGGTGGGGTGGGGCGGCGCGCGCGGCGCGCGCTGCTGCTCGCCTGCAGCAGCCCGCCCACTCACCGCCCCCACTTTCTCCTCTCACAGACCCCCGGAAAGTGTGGCACGCCTACGTTGGTGCGCGCGAGGGCATTGGAGCGGTAGGAGAGGGTGTACCGTGGTTGGTGTCGGGGGTTTAAGCACCGACCCCACCCCACCCCTCTCCTCGCCCTTTAGGCCGCGCAGCGCGGCCTTTTTTGCGCGCCAGTCAACACCTCACCATGCAAGGCGGCGCTGTCGGGACGGAGGCCATAGTCGTGTTGAACAGGCTGACCATCGAAGCCGGCCTCATCGCCCCGAGCTCCGAAATCGGCCCCTTTAGCGTGTTCGCGGAGGGCGTGCGCGACGGGGACAACAACAACCTGCCGGACGTGTTTGAAATCGTGGCCCCCCTCGCCGACTCGGTCGCCTTCAACGAGCGCGCCGAGTGGATGGTCGCCCACCTGCCCCACACGACGTGGCCCGGGATGTCGCCCGCGGACGTGGTGGCCAACAAGGACGAAATCGTCGCGGAAGAGCGCAAACAGGAGTTTTACAGGTTCCGGGCGGCTTTTTTCGAGTCCTGCGGCCACGCGCTATACAAATTGTACGCGGAGCACTGGAAGTGAGCCAATGGCGGGAGGGAGGGCGGCGGCGGCGGCGGGCGGCCCGCCGCCGCGCGCGCCGAGGCGACTCCCCTCCATCCATCCTTAGCGCCTTGCCTCTCCACCGCGCCACGCTGGAGAACATCTTCATCCCCAACTGCGCCCCCGGCGTCTACCGGGGCACCAGCGAGGTCGAGGAGCGCGGCCACCTGCTCCGGCGTCTCGTGGACCGCCTCAACCCGGCGCACGTCGACCTCGTCCCCCTCTCGTCCCAGGAGAAGGACGTGTACGACACGTGCAACCCCGCGCTGGTGGAGGAGGCGGAGGCCGTGAAGCGTGAGCTGGCGGCCCTGCTGCGCCTCAAACGGGACAAGGCGCGGCGCGCGGCGGCCGGGGAGGGGGAGTCCACGGAGCAGTGAACGGTGCCGCTCGCCAGGGTTGCGGCACCAACGGGGAGCCCGGGGTGTTACGTTGTTGCAGGAGGAGGAGAAGGAGAAAAAATGGAGAGGGAAGGCCGGAGGCAGAGCGCCACCGTCGGCGCAGGCCGCGTGCCATTCCGCGCACGAGATAGCCATGGCGGCCGTGGTCGCTTGCAACTACGCAGGCCTCGCCGGCAGCCCGGTCAAGGACGCCAGCAAGTCCCCGGCGCGCCGTCCCTATCCGCCCTGGCCGCCGCGCGCGCCCTGCTGGCGTCCGACGGCGTTTCGGGTTTCTGGAGTGGTGGTGAGCGTTAGGTGTTGCTTGGGTTGCGGCCGGGCCGCGGGCGGAGGCCGGCTCGGGCGTTGGCTGGGCGTCGGCGCCCACGCCGACGCGGCGCACGGCCACGGGCGCGCCGCCCGCATGCCCGCGCTAGCTGTCGAAGGGGTGTCTCGGGCACCTGTTGGCGGGCGAGAAGGGCGGCCGGGGCCGCTGTGTGTGCAAAGAGACCGGGGCGCGGCGACGACGCTCTCTCTCTCGTCTCTCTCTCGTGCCGTCCCTCATAACGCCCACCCCTCTCCTCCCTCGGCGGCCGTCTCCCGCCTCCTCCCTCGACCCGGTGCGCGTCCCCCAGCATCGGCTGGCGGCCGCTCTCTACGGGCGGCCCTGCCCGACACGGCACCCGCCCGCCCCACCCCTCCCCACCGCAGGCTCGAGCACCCGGTCGCAATGGACGTGCGTGAGTGGCACGCGCCTTCGGGCCACCTGTACACCCTGGTCAAGTGAGCGGGCAGGAAAGGGAGAGGAGGGGAGGTGGAGAGGCGTGGCTCAGGCGCCGCCGGCCGCGCCGCTTACTGCACTTTGTCCCGCTCTCGCTGGATTCAACGTGACATCCGCAGACGGCGCGTGGGTGGCCGCCCGGCGGCCTCGCCGCTCCCCGGGTCGGGTCTTTTTCTCTGTCCTCTCCCCGCCTCATCCCTCCTCTTTCAGGGTGTTTGGCGACCCCCGTCACAGCAACAAGATTGCCATTTTTGACCTGGTGCGCGGATGTGCCCGAGGCGGTGCTGGCGCCGGGCGCCAGGCGAGCGATGCCGACCTCTCTTTCCGCCCCACCACCCCGCCCCCGCTCTCTCACCTAATACACACAGGAGGGAACCTTGATCACCTCCCGCATTCCAGGCCGCCGCTCGATCTTGAGCGGCTTCGACGCGGACGACTGGCGCCTCGCCTCGCCGATCCTGGGCGACCAGCTGCGCGCCCTGGCCGATGAAGGATTCCACGTCGTCGTCGCGTCCAACCAGGAAAGCATCCGGGGCGCGCTCTACGGTCCCAGGGCGGCGCCCAAGGTCAAGGCCCGCGTCGACGCTTTTATGGCCGTCCTGATCGCGCAGGGCGTGTCGGCCACGGTCATGCTGGCCACCGCGGCGGATGACGACCTCGGTCGCGACGAGTGGAACTGCCGCAAGCCGGACACAGGGCTGTGGGACCTGCTGGCCGAGCGCTACAACGGGGGCGTGCCGGTCGACCGCCGCGCGTCGTTCCTGGTCGGCGGCGACGGCGACGTCGCCGACCCCAACCGCGAGTTTGCGGCCGCCATCGGGGTCGCCGACTTTCGGGCGCCTGCGGCGCAGTTTGCCGGCTTTGAGCCTGCGCCGCCCGCGCCCTTTCCGCCCGCCGCGCCCGCGTTTGACGACAACGCCGCGTTTGTCACCTTTCTTTACAACGTTGCCACGTACTACGAGGGCGTCCCAGACTTTGCGCGCTCGAGCGCGTTCCACACGGCGGTCTTTTTTTTTCAGCGCACCGACCGCGCCTACGACCCCAACCTCCTCGCCCCGGGCGTGGTTCCCGGCGTGGGAAAGGGAGTCATCAGGCGACTGGTCCAGTTTGCCGCGACGGGCACGTGCGAGGAGCTGCAGGCGGCGGCCGGCGCCGCGGCGGCCGCGGCCGAGGTGGCCGCCGAGCCCGCGCCGGCCGCGCCGCACGGGGCGATCGATAGCCTGGGCGAGTGAGGAGAGGGTGCTGAGCCGCATGGTGCACGCATTTCGATGTGGGAGGAGTGGAGGGAGGCATGGTTGTGGTGGGAGGCCAAGGCGGCCCCGCCGTCGCGCGTCGTGTTGTTGCAAGGCCGTGTCATGGTGCGAGCCCATCTCCCGTCTCATTTCGTGCTCCGCATCCACCCCCTCACGCGCGCAGCGCGGTGGCGAGCAGCTGCTCGCCAGGCGCCGCGGCCGCGGCGTCGGCGGCACGGCGTCGGCGGCGTCGACCCCAACGCCGGCTCTACCTGCCGGTCGACGCACACGATCGCATGCGGCGTTCGAGGGCCACACACCGCGCATAAAGGCGGGAGAAGGACGGTCGTTCTGGGCTTTGGCCAACTAGCATGGCCTCTTCCCGCCGCCCCTGCGATCGCGGCCCTGCTCGCCGCCCTGCTCCCCCGGCCGGGCCGCGACGACGCCAATCTGCCGCCCTGTCCATGCGGGCCGACGCGGGGCGGGGCGGGGCCGGTGGCCGCGCACGCCGCCCCACTCGCACGCGCAGGGCGGGCCGCCCCGCGCACGCTGCCGCCGCCGACCGCCACGCCCGCGGGCCCGAGGGCGGGGGGGAGGCGTGGTGGGCGGGGGGGGGGCGTGGTGGGCGGCGGCGAAGAGAGGACGTGAAGCGTCGTCATCCTACAAGGCCCGTCCCCCGCGGCCACCCTCTCCCTCGCCGCCCGCCTCGGCGCGCGCGCGGTGCGGGGCAACCACGATGACGCCGTGCTGGCCGCGCTGGAGGCGCGGGTGGGCGGGGCAGCAACCCCCGCGCGGTGCCGAAGGGGCGGCCCCAGCGTCGACGCCGCCGACGCGGCGACCACCGCCGCCAACCTCACGACCGCCCACCGCGCCTGGCTCGCGGCCCTGCCCTGGACTCTGGCCCTGCCCGACCACGGCGCCCTGGTCGCGCACGCGGGCCTCGTGCCGGGGGTCGACGCGCGCGCGCAGTCGCTCGCGGACGTCTACACGATGCGGGGCGTCACCGGCACCGGCCCCGCATCCTACAAAGCGGTCTCGGTCGACGGCGCGGGCCGCGCGTGGGCCCCGCTGTGGCGCGGCCCTCCCCACGTCGTCTTCGGCCACGACGCGCCGCGCGGCCTCCAACTCGAAGCGTCCGCCACCGGCCTCGACACCGGGTGCGTCGAGGGTGGTGCCCTCACCGCGCTCGTGCTGCCGCCCGCGGGCGGGCGGTGGGGCGCGGGCGAGTGGTCCGGGGGGGAGGTGGTGCAGGTGCCGTGCGCGCGGTACTGGCCGCGCCCGTGAGAGGGGGAGGAGGCGCCGCCATCGTCCACCAAGGCGCGGCAGTCGCCGCGGGCCACTGTAAAACACGCGAGTCACCCGCCACCCGCCCCCCGCCCTCCCAACCGCCACAGCCGCACGGCCCCGTCGTCGCACGCGGCCGCGAGCAGGCCGGGGTCCGTCGGGCACCACCGCACGCAGTTGACCTCGCAGGGCGGGGAGGGGGACGCGGCGGCAACGAGGGGAAGGCGGGTCGCTTCGCCGGCGCCGCCTCCTTCGCTCTCCGCCACTCCCCACACCCGCACCGCGTCGTCCCCCCCGCACGACGCGATGCCTGCCTCCCCCCAGTCCAAGTCAAACGCGGGGAGGCCGCCGTGGCCGCCCACGGCCGCGGCGGCGAGCCGCCAGTCTCCGCCGTCGCCGCCCCCCTTTTTCTCCTCTGCCCTCACCCACACCCTTACGCCGCCGTCGCCGCCCGCGGTCGCCAGCGCGCCGCCGTTGCCAGGGCGCCAGGCGACCGACCACACGGTCTCGCCCGCGTGCGCGGAGGGGAGGGTCGTGTCGGCGTCCCAGTCGCCGTCGCCGGCGTCGCGCCACGTGCGCGCGTCGCCGTCGTACGAGGCGGAGGCCAGCAGGTGGCCGTGCGGGTGCCAGGCCACGTGTTTGACGTCCTGAGGCGAGGAGAAAAAGGGAGGAGAGGGGGCGTCGGCGTCGACGCCGACGCCGGCGTCGGCGCGCGCGGCGACCCCGCCTCCTTCCTCCCACTCCCCATTCCCACCTGCGTGTGCCCCTGCTTGACGTCCGCGCACTCGTACTCGCCGCCGGGCAGGGCGTCCCAGACCCAGACGGAGCGGTCGCGGCCGCACGTGGCCAGCGCTGCGCCGGACGGCGCCCACGCGACGGACTTGACCTCCGACTCGTGCCCCGCCAGGGACGCGGCCTGGTCCCAGCCGCCGGCGCGGTCGGACTCCCAGATTGTCGTGGAGCCGTCAAAGGACGCGGCGGCGAGGCGCGCGCCGTCGGGGGAGAACGCGACGCGGCGCACCGCGCGCGCGGCAGCCGCGGGCAGGGCGCCGGCAGGGGCCCAGGTGGCGCCGGAGCGGCGCCAGAGGCGGATGGAGCGGTCGGCGCCACACGAGGCGAGGAGGTCGCCTGGAGAAAGGACGGGGAGGTGGGCGGCGAGGCGGGCGGTGGCCGCCGCCGCCGCTCCATCACACCCATCACCACACCACACACCCTTGGGCGCCCACGCGACCGCCCACACCGCGCCCTCGTGCCCGTCCAGCGTCGCGACCGGCGCGAGCTCGGCCATGGCGCCCATCTGGGGCCGCCGGCCGCCCGTGGCGGCGCGGCGCGGGGGAAGCGATCGACGGCGCGACGGCGCGAGGGGCGCGAGGGCGGCGCGGCGCGATTGTGGGGCTGCGGGTGGCGGCGCCATCGCCTCTCCACTCCCCGACCCCGCGTCGGGCGCCCCCGCCGCCGCTGGCGCGCCCCGAGAACGCAGGGCGACACCTCCACTCCCTCCTACACCGCGGCTGACCGACGCGGCTGACCATGCCTGCGGCGACCCCGCTCTCAGGCGGGCGCGACTGGGGCCGTGCGTGGCACGCCGCGTTTGACGAGGCCGAGGCTTGCGCCAAACTGGACGACGAGCTGAAGAAGGTACGAGAGCAGTGGGAGCGGCGACGGCGCGCGCGCATGCGCGCGATGACGACGCCCTCTCTCCCACCCTCGGCGCCCTCCCCTGACGAGGGAGGGACGCCGAGAGACGCGGTGGCGCTGACAAGGTTGGGAAGTAGGGCGTTTGTGGCCGGCAAAAGGACCCACCCTTACCCCCTCTTTCTCAGCTCGACGCCTCCGTCCGCCGCCGGCTGCCCATCCTGGACCGCACGCTGCGCGCGCGCGTCACCGCCTGGCTCGCCCACCTCGCGGCCCCCGCCCCCACCCTGGCCTGGAAGCGCGGCCGCAACTCGCACGCGCGCGCGCTCGCGGCGGGGCTCGCCCGCGGGCGGCTGCCGCCCCCATTTGACGGCAGGCCGCCGGATGCGCCTCCCGGCGCCCGCCTGCCGGCGGGCGCCGCGGGCGCGACGCCGCCGCGGCGGTCTGCGCCCGCGCGGCTGGCGGCGGTGCCGGGCACCGCGCTGCCCCGCCCCGCCGCCTCCGCAGCGCCCGGGCCGGATCTGGACGCCGCCGTCGCCGACCTGGCCCCCACCCAGGCCGCCCTCGCCGCCGCGCTGGGCGCCGCGCGCGAGCGCGCGGCCGAGCTGGAGGCGCGCCTGGCCGACGCCGAGGAACGGTTGAGGAAGAGAGCGGCGGAAGCGGGAAGGCGGGACGACGGGAGCGCGGCAGCTGCGTTGGCCGACGCTGCGCGGCAGGTGGCGGAGCGCGTGGCAAAGGCGGAAAGGAGCCGCGGAGGGCAGGACCAATGGCCCGCCACGCCACCGTCCCCCCCTGCGCCCGCGCGTACCTGTCGGCCGCGGTCGGGGCGGCCGGCGCGGCCAGCGGCGCCGCCGGTCGACGTCGGGTCGCTGCGCGCGCGCATAGCCGCCCTTGGCGACGCGGCGGCGCTGTGAAAGAGACTGCTTTGTGCGTGCGTGTGCTTGTGTGAGAGTCGCGATTCAACGAGTCGGCGGTGGGGACTGACTGCGACGCCCGCCTCGCACGCACTCTCCCCGCGCGCCGCAGCGCCCGCGCCCTCGTCCCCTCTCCCCGCGCACGGCACCCGCCCGCGACCCCGACACGCCCGGAGCACGCGGCCGGCGCCCCTTTCGCGAGCTCATCGCGCCATGGACGCGGCCAACCCCTTTGGCGCGCCCGCGCCCGGCGAGCACGCCGCCCTGTACGGTCACTGGTTTTCGGAGCTGACGAATGGTGGTGCGCGTATGGGGTGAAAGGGGCGGACGGAGCCGCGCCGCGCACGCGCGCGCCAACCCCCACCTCTCCCCTCTCCAGACCCTGAAGCCACCCTCCCCGGCGCCGCCGCCGCCTCCTTCTTCTCCCGGTCCGGCCTCCCGCGCCCCCTGCTCGCCAAAGTGTGGGCCTTGGCCGACGCCCGGCGCGCGGGCGTGCTGGACGCAGCGGGGTTTGCCACGGCGTGCGAACTGTGCGGCCTCGCCCAGCGCGAGGGCGACGTGTCGGCGGCGCGCCACGCGGCCGCCGTGGCCGCGGGCGACCTGGCGCCGCCCGACATGGAGCGTGGAGGGGGCGGCCGCAGCTCGACCGCCGGCGCGCCGCGCGACGCGTCCCCGCCGCGCGCCAAACTCCCTCCGTCCATCAAGGCGGTCGCGTCCGTCGCTGAAGGCCTGAAATCCATCTATTTCTCAAAGGTGTGAGGTGTCGTGGAGAAAAGAAGAGAAAAAAAAACAAGCGCGCCCGCGCGCGCCCGGGCGCGTCCACGGCCGCCTCGCCCCAATTCAACCTACCCTCGCCCCCGAAACCCTCATTGTTCAGGTGAAACCGGTGGAGGACGCTTACAAATTCGCGTCCTTTTACGGCGGCTCCACCCTCACCCCCGCCGACTTTGCCGCGCGCCCCGCCGTCCTCGTGTGCGGCGCCTACTCGGCCGGCAAAACCACGTTCATCCGACACCTGCTGGGGGGGAAGGATTACTGCGGCGCGCACATCGGCCCGGAACCGACGACGGACAAGTTTGTGGTCGTCCACGCCGGCGCCGACGAACGCCGCACGCCCGGCAACACGGTCGTCGTCCAACCGGACATGCCGTGGGCGGGGCTCGCGTCGTTCGGGTCGGCGTTTCTGTCGCGGTTTGAGGCCGCGTCGTGCGACGCGCGGCTTTTGGATGAGATCACGCTCGTCGACTCGCCCGGCGTGCTCGCCGGCGAGAAGCAGCGCGTAGAGCGCGGTTACGACTTTGTCGCGGTCACGTCCTGGCTCGCGTCGCGCGCCGACTTGATCCTCGTCCTCTTCGACCCGCACAAGCTCGACATCTCCGACGAGTTGAAACGGGTGATCGCCTCTTTCCAAGGCAACGAAGAGAAGGTGCGCCCCTGGAGGGTCCCGGGGCATGGAGGGGAGTCTGGAAGCCGCGAGCGGCGCGCCCGGACACGAGCCGACGGCGCCGCGTGCGCCGCCGACGTCGACCCGCCCGCCCCCCGCTTCCTACCACCCGCAGGTCCGCGTCGTGCTCAACAAGGCCGATTCAGTCGACATGCAGGCCCTCATGCGCGTGCACGGCGCGCTCATGTGGTCGCTGGTGGGTGGCGCGCAGGGCGGGGCGGCGGGGGGCGTGGCGGCGGGCGCCGCGCCGACCCCGCCCCGTCCTCCCCCTCCCTCACTCCCAGGGCCGCGTCCTGCGCACGCCCGAGGTCGCGCGCGTCTACGTCTCCTCCTTCAACGGGACCCACCCCCCCCGCACGGACGCCAACCCCGGCGCGGCCCCCCTCTTTGCCGCGGAAGCCGCCGCCCTCATGGCCGACCTGCGCTCCGTCCCCGCCCGGTCCCTGGACCGCCGGGTAAGCGAGCTGGTTAAGCGCGTGCGGGCCGCCAAAATGCATGCGTTGATCGTGGGCCGGCTCAAACAGGCGATGCCGGCCGTGATGGGCAAAGCGAAAGCGTCGGCCAAACTGCTGGCCGACCTGCCGGCCGTGTTTCACGCGGTGGCGCGCGAGCATCACCTGCCGCTTGGAGGTGAGAGGCACGGGAGAGAGAGGAGAGGAGAGGGCGCGGCGCGCGGCGCGCGGGCCGGTTCTGTGCCCGCGCTCCCGCGCCCACCCCGCACACCCCACGCACCACAGACATGCCCGACCCCGCGCGGTACCGCGACATCCTGGCCTCGTTCGATCTGGCCGCCTTCCCCAAACTGCGGGAGAAGGACGTGAAAGCGTTGGACGACGCGTTGACGGTCGACATCCCCGCCCTGGTGGCCGCCTTTGACAACCCGTACCGCAAGAAATGATGGGGAGGGGAGAGGGGCGGGGGCCGGGGCGGTCGTTTCTTCCAACCCGCCACGATCAGTGCTCACACGAACGCCTCCCTACCCTCCCTCCCTCCCCTTTGCCCGCACGCCCGCCACAAATCCGGTGCGCGCCTTGGTCGGCCGCCCCCCCCCCGCAGCGGCCCGCGGCGCGCCGCTCGCCTCGACGCCGAGCGCGTCGAGGTCGGCCGCCTCCATCAACCCTTTGTCCATGCGGCACGCCAGGTACGCGCGCGCCGCGCCCACGCACGCGTCGGCGTCGGCGTCATGGGTGCGTAGGCAGGCGGTGTAGGCCTCCTTGAGCTAAGAAGAGAGGAGGGAAGGTCGGGGTCGCGCATTGGGGCTGCTCCGCCCCCTCTCTCCTTCTCTCCTTCTCCTCACCTTTTTGCACTCGCCAAAATGGTCCAGGGGAAATACGCCCTTCTCGGGCGGCTTGGCCGGGGCGCCGCGCGCGCCACCAAAGGCGCCGCCAGCCGACATCTGACCAGGAGGAGGGGTAGGCGGGGCGGCGGCGACGCTTTTTGGACAGTGTCGACCGCACTGGCGGCGCGGCGGGCGCCGCGCGGGAGTGGGGAGAGGGCCTTCACTGGCGCCGGGGCCCCTGCGCTCTCTCTCCCTGTGACACCGACTGCTGCCCGGAGAAACGGAGCCTGCACACAGACGAGCACCCACCCGGCTCAGCCAACCCCACCCGATCCCAGCTCACCCCACCCGATCCCACCGATCACTGAATAGGCCGCGCGCCGCAGCGGCTCAAAGAGACAGGCAGTGTAAGACGTTTCGCCGCTTCCAGGCCGCGCCGCCGCCCCAGGCCCACGCCGCGGCCTCGCCTCGGCCCGAGGCGAGGCTCGCGGGGGAGAGGGGGAGCCTGCCACATGGAGCCTGCCGGCGCCCTCCCCGCGCTCACGCGTCGCAGGCGGCCGCCACCACCGCCACTGGCGGCGGCGTGCACCCGCCCAGGGGCAGCCTCCCGACCCCGCAGCCCGGCGCGGAGATGCGGGCGAGGAACGCGGGGTCGAGCGGGTCGAGCAGGCCCGCGGGGGCGGGGGAGGGCGGGCAGGGGGAGACAGGCGGGAGTGGGCCGGGCGTGGCCGGTGCGGACGCCAGCGTCCCATGCGGCACCAGGCCACGCGCGAGCAGGGCACTGGCGGCAAAGGCGGCGGCGACAGTAGCGGCCGCCTCGGTGTCGGCAACGGCCTGGTGGCGCCGCGGGGAGCCGCCGCCCCCGAAAAAGGCGCCCACAGAGGAGAGGTCGGACGGCGAGGATTGGGCGGTCGCGTTGGTGGCGGTCTTGGCCGCGGCGCGCCGCGCACGCGCGCGCGGCGCCGGCGCCGCCGGCGACCGCGCGCCCACCGGCGGCGCCTGTTCGTCCGGCGAGTACGCGCGCCAGGGTGCAAACCGCTTGCGCTTGCCCACGCCCAGGGATTCGTCGACGGGCGGCGGCGGCGGCCGCGGCGCGCGTGCGCCGCGCGCGGGGCCGGCAGGGGTGGTCGGAGCGGCCGCTCGCTGGCCGCCCCCTCCACTTTTGCCCCTACTCGCCACGCGCTGCGCGCGCACGCCACAGGCGTTGCACAGCGACTTGGGGCCCGCCGGGCCCGCGCGCCAAAGGGGGGTGCGCGTCGTGCCGCAGCTGGTGCAGGTGCGGGTGCCTTCGGACGAGAGCTGTGGATAAGAGAGGATGGGAATGCGTGTGGGTGGGGAGGCGGGGAGGCAGGCGGCGGCGGACGAGGGCGGCGCGCCCGGCGCTCGCGCGGCTGGCCGCCGCGCCGTGCGCTTACCTTCGGCGCCGTGCCGTCGCCCGGAGCCACGCGGTGCGTCTGGGACACCATGTGAAAAAAAGGGGGGGCGCAAACAAGGGGAAGAGAGTGTGCATCGCGGCGCTGCCCGCCGATTGGTGCCCTCTCCCGCTCACACACCTGCCGGCGGCGCCCCGGGGCGGCCTGGCCCGTCTCCACCCCCTCCCTTTCTTGATTGGGAGTTTAGCAATGCATGCCGCCCGCGGCCCAACCGCCGGCACGCCGGCTCGACGGCTAGCCGCCGCCCAGGGCGTGCCTCGCGCGGTGGCCGCCGCGGCGGCGCGTGTCAATCGGGACGATGCTGCGTCGAGGTTGCGCCTGGAGATGCAGGACGCGGCTCCGGCGCCCGCGATGCCACGGCTCGCGCGCGCCGCGCTCGCCGCCGCGGCCGTGACCTTCGCCGCCACCCCCGCCCTCGCCTCCCTGCACCCGGAGCCCGCCAACGCGCTCTCCCTCCCCACCTGGGCTATCCACGTGTCCTCCGTCGCCGAGTGGGTGATCGCCATGTCCCTCTTCCGCCGCCTGGCCGCCGCCACGGCCGTCCCCGAGTGGGGCGGCATGGCATGGGGCATGCTGCCGGCGTTAGGAAGTGCGCTGTGTGCGTGCACGTTTCACTTTTTTTACAACCCGCAGTCGCTCGCGCCGCTGGTGGCCGTGCAGGCGGGGCTGACCCTGATCGGCAACTGCACCCTGTGGTATGCCGCGTGGAGGATCTACAGGGCGACGGCGCCGGCGGAGGAGGTGGAGGGAGGAGAGGTGGAGGGGTAGACTGGTGCCTGCTTTTTGTTTGGGCGCGCGAAGTGGAAGCGACCTCTCGTGCGCGCGTGCAATGGGGGTCCGGGTAACAGCCTGCAGCCAGTCCGGCGGCGCCGGGCGGCACAAGGAAAGGGGGACTAGAGGGACCCATCAAACGACCGCCGCCACCACCCCACGCGCCTCACGCAAAACCGCCGCCCAGCATCCCCCGCAACCGCTTGATCTCCGCGTCTTTCGCCGCCACCTCTTTCTGCAGCTCGTACACCGTCGTCGCCAGCGCCTGCATTTGCGCGTGCCGCCGCTCGCGCGACACCGCGGCAGTCATCCGGTTTTTCTGCAGCCGCCGCTGCCGGCGCCGCTCCGCGACGTCGTCGATCGACTCCAGGTCGACCGCTTTGCGCTTGCCCAGTTTGAGGGGGGGCAGGATGGGGGAGGGGGCGTTGGCGAGGGCCGCGGCGGCCGCGGCGGCCGCGACCGCGACGGCTTGGGACGGCGCGACGCCCACTTTGGGGGTCCGGGTTGACGTGGGAGGGGGGGTGGGGGAGCCATCATCGCTTCCGCCGGCCGACCAGGACGCGGGCGAGTACTTGAGGCGCGCGGCGGCGGCCGCGCGGCGCGGCCGCAGCGAAAGAGCGGGCGCGGGGGCGTCGAGAGCCTCGTCCTCCTCTTCCACCTCAAATTCCTCCGCCGCGGCCGGGACCGGGTCGAATGCGAGGTCGGCGTCCAGGTGGTCAAACGAGCCGAGGATGGCTAGAGGAGAGGGAGAGACGGGGTCAGGGTCGGGGCGGCCGCTGGTCATCCCAGCTCCCAGCTCTCCTCCCTCCCTCCCTCTCTCCTTCTCGCACCACTGGGCGCCAGGTCGAGCATGTCGGCGATGAGGTCGCGCTTGGGTGCGGGCAGCGGGGGAGGGGCGCCGTCGGCGGCCGCGGTCGCCGTCGCCGCTTTCAGGAGGGGCGCGTCGAACCAGTCGAGGGAGAGCGCGGGCGCGATGAGGGCGGCAGAGAGGCCCATGGGCGGAGGGCGGGACCGTGGGGTGGCGAGGAGGTGTGCAAGAGGCAGCAGGCTCGGCAGAAGGCGGCGCTCGGGCCGCGTACGCGGGCGCCGCGGCTCCCGCTCGCGCGGTAGCCGCAGAGAAGGTCGCCCTGAATCGATTCCTCCCCACCGAGGCGCGTCCGCAACCGCTCTCACGCGCCCAGACTGTCGACCGTGTTTCATTGGTGGGGCACAGATGGCGCGCGCCCGGTGGCGGCCGCGGCGCCGGGCGGCCGCGTGCGCGCGCGCGGCCGCCACGCGCCCGAGACGCGCTCGAACCCTTTTTTTTGCCCGCTCGCCCCCGCTGTGGGACACCAAACTGTGTGGCGACGGACACTAGAGCTGGGCCCGTTCCACGCGCCGGCGGTCGCGGCGGCAGCCGAGCCCGAGTCTGATTGCTCCGACGGCTCCGAAGGCGTGGCCGAGGCCGACGCCGGCGGCGCCCGCGGCGCGATCAATGTCGAGTCAGGCGTCAAGGACGAGCCTGGCGTGAAGCCGGAGCCCGGGGTGAAGGCGGAGGCCGAGGCGCTGGCGTGAGAGGGGGTCGGTCGCCCGCTTTTCCTTTTCCTTGCCTGCCGCATGCCGCACCGCGCCCTGCCTCTGGCGCGCCATGCCTACATCGCCGCCGCGCGTGTCGAGTCGCTGCCGCTGGCGAGGTGGGGGGGCGGGGCGGGCTGTCGCACCTGTCTCTCGGGCGCGCGTCGCCAGCGCCGCCACACACCACCGCGCCTCACTCGCGCTCCCGAGCTCCACGCGCGCCCTCCCTTCCATCACTATGCCCCTGCTGTCCGCTGACGAGTGCGGCGCGTGGTCCGGCCTGTTCGGCGATGCACCATCCCAAGGTGCGTGTGTGGCGTGGGAGGCGCCGGACCGCGCGCGGCCCCCATGCGCTTGGGCGTGCTGATGCCGGAGGTCGCGGCTCGGGGCGGGCGCGGCCGCGGGCGGCTGCTGGCGCGCGGGCGGCACACCTTCCAAGAAGCACCCGGGCCGATGCGCGGCCCCCGCCGCCGGCGCGCGCCGTTCCAGCCCTCGCTCGCGCGCCCGCGGTTTCGACCATGCCGCGTGATGCGCCGAGAGGGGCGCGCGGGACGGACTAAGGCCGCGGGCGAAGCGCTGGGCGCTGGGCGCCGCCGTGGCGTGCCCTACCGACGCTCCCTCTCCTCCCCTCCTCCAGGCCTCGACGCGTGCTGGCCCACGCTCAAGCCGTTTGCCGTCACGACCGGCGATGACGACGTGCCCTGGCCTGGCGCGGTGGAGGTGCCGCAGGCGCCCGCGGCGACGACCGCCGCCCACGCCCCTCGCCCCAAGCGCGCCGCCGCGCTCGCCGCCGCCCGCGTCGTGCACGACGCCCTGGACGGCTCCGAAGGCGCTGCCGACGACTCGCGCGACGCGGACGAGCCGAGCCCGGGGCCGAAGCGGCGGCGCGCGGCGCGCGACGGCGGCGCGGCGGGGCCGTCGACGCCGCGCCCCGTCTCGCCCGCGACCGCCGCCGCGGAAGCGGCTCGCGCCGGCGCCGCCCCCCCCATCCTTCCGCCTCTCCGCCGCGGCCAGCGCAAGCCGACCGACTTGGACAGCCTGGACTCGATTCCCGACCCCACCGCGCGCCGCCGCGCGCGGCGCCTGGCGAAGAATCGCGCGACCGCGGCGGCCTCCCGCACCCGGCGCCGGGAGCAGATGCAGGAGCTGGTGGACCGCGTGTTTGAGCTGGAAAAGGAGGCGGGCGGGTTGAGGGCGGCGCTCGACGGGACGCGCGCGGAGCTCGCGCACGCGAAGGCGGTCGCGGCGGCGGCGGCGTTTGCGCCCGCTCTGACGGCGTCCGCCTCCATGCTGGACGACGACCTGCTGCCCGCGTTCGACGGACCGGGCGCGGGCGACGACGCGGACGTCGCGGCGGCGTAGAGAAGACAGAAAAAAACGAAAAACAAACTACCCCCCTCGCCCCTCCCCCTTGGCTGTGCTCGCCACCATCACCTACCACCACCACCACAAGCCAAACCCGTCCCCGATTCATTTGCGCCACCACTGCCCGCCGCCGGGCCAAGGCGCCCCCGCGTTGGCGCCGTCGGCGGGACGGAGAGCGAGGGCGAGGGGGGGAGAGAGTCGCGGCGCGCGCCCCGCATTTTGTTTTCCGGCGGCTGTCCCGACCGCGCGCGCGCCGCTGTATGCTTTTCGACCCCGGGGCCCGAGGGCGGCGGTGGCGGCGCGGGCGGCCGTGGCGGCGGCCACACACGTCCTCTGAACCCTCATCATGCTCGCCCGCCTCCCCACCGCCCTCCCCGCCCGCCCCGCGCTCGCCGCGCGCCCCGCGCCGCGCGCGGCGCGCGTGGTGACCAAAGCCGCGCCGCGCGAGCAGGTGTGAGGAAGAGGGCGGTTTGGGGGTGGTGGAGGGGGTTGCGCGTCCCCCACCGCCCCCCGAGGTCGCTGCGGCGCCTGTCGACGACTGTCTGGGCGGGTGGTGGGGCGCGAGGGCGGCGGGCGGCCCCGCGACGGCCTCCTCGGCCCGCACCGGCCGCCGCCGCCCCTCCCGCCGCGCGCCCCCTCCCTCCCTCCCCCTGCAGCTCGCTCGATCGGGCGCGCTGTCGGCGGAGGGGGAGCCGGGCCGCGGCGGCGGCGGCCGCGGGCGGGCCGGTGCGACTCCACCCTTTCGCGGTGGTTTGCGCGCGCCGGCCTCTTCCGTGGCCGCGCACGCGCCGGCGCCCTCTCAATCGGTGCAGGGCGTGCGCCCGCGCCTTTTGGGCGGGCGGTTGGGAGGCCGCACCGCGCGCCACCCCGCACCCGCCGCGGCCGCCGACCCCCATCCCCTCCCTCCTCCCTCCCACCACCCCAGGTCGTCCAGCCCATCAACGGCGACCCCTTCATTGGCATGCTGGAAACGCCCGTGACCTCGTCCCCCCTCGTCGCCGGCTTCCTCTCCTCGCTCCCCGCCTACCGCACCGCCGTCTCGCCCCTCCTCCGCGGCGTCGAGATCGGCCTCGCCCACGGCCTGCTCGTCACGGGGCCATTTATCAAGCTGGGGCCCCTGCGCAACGCGGGTGGCGGCGTCGCGGAAGCGGTTGGGTGCGCGTCCGCGGGCGGGCTCGTGCTCATCCTGACCGCCGCCCTCGCCGCCTACGGCGCCGTCACCTTCCAGAATGAGGGCGCCGCCCTGGGCGTCAAGACGCTGTCGGGCCGCGCCATCGCGGCCGACCCGCTCCAGTCGGGCGACGGGTGGTCCAAGTTCACTGCGGGGTGGCTCGTTGGCGGGCTGTCCGGCGTCGCGTGGGCCTACCTGCTCACCCAGTGGCTGCCGTACTACTCTTGAAGAAGGAGAGGCGTGCGTTCGGCGTGCTGGTTGAAAGAGGGCGGCTGGGGCGCGCGTGGCCGCGGCGCGGGGGCGCCACCGAGAGTCAAGAAGAGACACACGGTGCTCCTGTAACGCGGGGCGCGCTTTCCGGTCGCCACAGTGGAGGTGGGAGTGCGCGGCGATGATGGCCGCGACAGTTCGGGGCGTAGAGAAAATCGGCGCCGGCCGCTCTCACTCACTCCCAACGCGCGCCACCACCCACCGACACCGCTCTACTATGCTGAAGCGTCTGCTTTTCGGGTCGCCCGGTGCGCGTCTGGGGCGGCGGTGGGCGCGGCGCGCGGGCGGACTGGCATTGGAAGAAGCCGACGCGCCCCACCTTGAATCCCAGGCGTGCACCTCTCGCCCTCCATCGATGACTTCTCCCTGGGGACGGCCCATGATGGTGCGTCGCGAGAGCGCGGGGGGAAGAGCGTTTTGGGCGCGCCCGGGCGCGCCCGGGCGGCCCCATCATGGGGAGAAAGCCTCGTCGCCGTCGATAGCCCCCACTTCCGCTCCATTCCCCGCTTCTTCACTCCTCTCCTCACGTCCCCACCCCCCAAATCATCAGCCGAGGAAGCGCTCGACACGCCGACCACGCCCGCCGCGCCTCTCGACCCCAACTCCCCCCCCGGCACACCGACCTCGCACACGCGCGGCCGGGACGCCGCGGGCGCGACGTGGCGCTCGACCTTCCACCCCGGCGACCCGCGCGTGCCCGACAAGGGGGCGCGCCGCGGCGCCGACTACTACGACGGTGGGGAGAAGACCGTGTGGGATGAAGTGATGAAGGCCGAGCGCGTCGCCGCCGCGGTCCGTGTCGCGGCCGAGCACGAAGCCCTGACGCCCGCCGAACTCAAGAAAGCGCTCGGCGGGCGCGTCACGGAGGACGAGGCCATGCTCGTGGACGCTGCATCGTACGGGTCCCCCAAGGGCAAGGTGTCGACTCGCGCGTTTGCCGAGCTGCTCAAGAACGCGTGAGGAAAGGGGGGGGAGAGGGCGCGCGTGCCGAGGGGAGAGGGCTGCCGCCGCCGCGCGCGCGTGTGTGAAGAGAGAGAGTGTGCGCCGCACAACGCGCGGCTCCCGATGCCCTCCCGCTCCCCGCCACGCGGCGTGCTCGTCACGGGCGCGGGCGGCTACCTGGGGCAGCACGTCGTGGACCGATTGCTCGAGGAAGGATGGCAGGTGCGCACATCCGGCCTCCCCGCCCGCTCCTCCCGCCGATGCAGCCACTCAGGCCGCTTGCATGGCGTCGGCCGCGACCGCGGCGGGCGGGCGGGCGGGCGGCGCGCAGCGGCCCGAGCGCGACGCCGACCCTCTTCCGTCTCTCCTCGCTCCAGGTCGCCACCCTGCACCACGCGCCCCTCCCGCCCACCCCCGACCCGCGCGTGACCGCCACCGTGGGCGACCTGGCGACCGGGACCGGGTTGAGGGCGGCGCTGGAGGCGGCGGGCCGTGCGGGCGGCGGGCTCCGCGCGGTCGTAAACTGCGCCGCGGTCTCCTCGCCCGCCGCCTGCGAAGCCGACCCGGCGGGCGCGACCGCGATCAACGTGCCCACGCAGCTGATCGACGCGATGGCGGCCGGGAGCGGCGGCGAGGCGTCGCCCCCCCCCCTCTTCGTCCAACTCTCGACCGACCAAGTCTACCCTTCTTCCCGCCGCGGCGCCCCGCCCGGCCGGTCGCTGTGGACCGAGGACGACGCTCCCGCACCCTGCAACGCGTACGGCCGGTCCAAGCTGGCGGCCGAGGCGGAGCTGGCCGCGCGGTGGCCGCGGTCGGTGTCGCTGCGCTGTTCCGCCATGGTCGGGCCCATGCCGCGGCACCCCGTCGCCGGCACCCGCTTCCTGCAGTTTGTTGATGCCGCGATCGACGGGCGGGTGGAGGCGACCTTTTGGACGGACGAGTGGCGGAGCTTTGTTTCGGTCGCCGACGTCGCGACCGCGGTCGCCGCCTGCGTCGCGGCATCCACCCTTCTCCCCTCCATCATCAACGTGGGCGGCCCTGAACCGCTGAGCCGGCACGCGTTCGCGCTCCGCGTCGCGGCCGCGCGCGGGGCTGAAGCCGGGAGGGTGCGCGGCGCGGCGCGCGGTGCCAACCCGCCCCCCACCCCGACGCCGGCCGACATCGGCATGGACGTAGCACGCTTGCGGCGGGTGCTGGGCGTGGAGCCGCGGGCGGTGGAAGCGATCGCGGGGGGAACGAAATCGTGAACCGGTTTGCAGTGCGCGACGCCCCTCCTCCCCCCTCCTCTTTTCGTCACCCCGAATCGAACGCGCTCAGCGGCGGCCTGCCCGCGGCCGCGGGCGCCGACGGCGCGCCCGCCGAGCTGCTCGCGCCGCCGCCGGCGCTCGCCGACGCGAGCCCGCCCGCCGACCCGGCCGACGCAGACGCCGCGGGTTCCGCCGCCGCGCGCCGCGCCGCCGGCCCCGGCGTCGCTTTGAGGATGTCGTAGACTTCTTTGGCCGACGGCCTCGCTGCAGGGTCCCTCGCGCGGCAGGCGTCGATCAACGCGGCGACCTCGGCCGGGCACTCGTCCGGCACGCGCACCGGCCGCGTCTGCCGGTTGCGCGGCGCCTCGCCGGTGACGAGCTCCCACAGGATGACTGCGAAGGAGTAGATGTCGGCCTTTTCGGACACGCGCTCGCCGGCAAGCACCTGGGAGAGGGGAAACGGGGGGGTCGGCGCGTGGCCCACCTGCCCAGCCCCATCACTCTCCCACCATCCCCTCTTCCTTCTCTTGCCTCGGGCGCGGCCCAGTCGAAGGTGCCCTCCATCGAGACTTGGGTGTCGGCGCGCGCGAGGACGCGCGAGAGGCCCACGTCGGAGACTTTGGCGGTGTGCGCCTTGTCCAGCAGCACGTTGGCGGGTTTGAGGTCCTAGGAGTGGTGGAGGGAGGGTGGTGGGCGGGCGGTAAGGGAATGAAAACGCGACCACCCCCGCCACCCCCTCTTCTTCCCCTCACCAAATGCACCACCGGCGGCGACCGAGAGTGCATGTAGACCACCGCGCGCGCGATGTCGAGCGCGACGCCCCGCCCGCGGCGCGGCCAGCCGTACTCGCGCCCAAAGTCGCGGCCGAGCGCGCGGTGCAGGTCGCCCCGCTGCGCGTGCTCCAGCACGAGCGCCAACGTACCGTCCCCCCCCAGGAATGCGCCCATAAACTGAATGATGTTGCCGTGGTGCAGGGATTTGAGGAGGGCGACCTCGCGCGCGAAACGCGCTGCTTCGCGCGGCGCCTGGCCGGAAACCAACTTGACCGCGACTCTCGTCGTGCCGTCGAGTTCGGCGAGGTAGACAGACCCAAACCCACCCTCGCCCAGCTTGACGGGGGCGCCGTCGGGGTCGGAGACGGGCTTGACGCGCGACGGGCCCAGCTGCCAGTCCCCGCCGCCGAGCGCGGCGGCGAGCGCGGACTCGTGCGGCGAGGCGAGACCGGCGACGCCAGAGCGCGCCGAAGTGTCGGCCATGGAGCCGGAGGTCGTCCCAGACAGGATCGACGCGAGCTCGGCCGCGCCGAGCGGCGGCGTCGCGCCGCTGGAAG
>Ga0315288_10003056_pt1 | contig 21374 bp, 20 predicted proteins | sample YL17G11_20_MG_FD_203454 | JGI IMG/M metagenome (GOLD analysis project Ga0315288, IMG submission 203454) | Sediment microbial communities from Yellowstone Lake, YNP, Wyoming, USA - YL17G11_20 | ecosystem: Environmental > Aquatic > Freshwater > Lake > Sediment | place: USA: Wyoming | collected...
TCGTCGAAGAGTTCGTCCTCTTGGAGTTCTGAGCACTTCTTCAAGTCCTCGTCTTCAAGCTCGAGTTCGTCTTCGAGTTCCAGCTCAAGTTCGTCCAGCTCAAGTTCGTCCAGCTCAAGTTCGTCCAGCGAGTCGTCGAAGAGCACGTCGTCATGGAGCTCGGCTCATTTCCACAACTCCTCCAGCTCAACCGTCAACAAGTCAACGTCGAGCCTTGGAATCTCGTCGTCGAGTTCCAGCTCAAGCACGCTTAACGAGTCCACGTCATCGCCTCCTCCCTAGTGCTGGGTCGCAGACAAGCAGCCCTTGGTAACAGCGGCTTGTCCGAAATTACGTATCCCGAGGGAGGGGCATAATGCCCCTCCCTTTCACTTTGGAGTTCAACAAATTCTTCCCGCCGCATCCCCATCCGACAGGACAGGCTTGTTGCTTCGCCCGCTTGTGCTGTATAATGGCCGCATGCAGTCACAAGACAACCAGTTCAGATTGGACGAACCGGTCGTCCAACCAGAAGGACTAATCAGAAAGCCGATATGGAGAACAAGGTTCCAACCAGTGGAACCGGAGCCAAGGGGTCCTGACACCTCGATAGCCGTCGGGACGGAAATGGAAGTTCCCGGCGTCATTTCCCATGCGGTCTTTTCCAGCATGGAAACGGGCTTTTCCATCCTGTCGGTCGAGCTTAACTCACGCAGCAAGCATTTCAAGAGGCCATCGTATCCCTCCGAATGGCTGCATGACCGGACAGTCATCGTCAAGGGCGAGTTCGCCAATCAGCTGGAGCAGATCGGCCGCAAGGCCGTGGTCTTCATCGGCAAGCTGGATAGGCATTCGAAGTATGGCAACCAGCTCAGCGCCGACTTCTGCTTTGTTGACGAGATAACGACCCGCGATGGCATGACGGAGTACCTGAAGACGCTGCCCAACGTCGGCGAATGGCGGGCCAAGCGGCTCCTCGACGAGATGCCGGTCGAGGAGGTCATTGACGCCATTGAGAACGACATGTCTCCCATCGTGAACCTGAAAATCGGACTGACCCCTAAACGTGCCGAAGGGATGAGGAGGAAGTGGCTGGAAGACAAGGCCATGAGGGAGGTCTATTTCTGGCTTGGCCAGCACGGCATAGAGCGTTCAATTGGCAAGAAGATAGTCAAGCAGTGGGGAACTGACGCCATAGCCAAACTGGAGGAGGATCCCTATCTCCTTACCGAGATCCACGGAATCGGCTTTACGAAAGCCGATGAGGTCGCATTCAAGATCATGCAGGAAGTACCCCCTGACAAACGAACCAGAGCCTGCATTCGTCACGTCCTTTTTGAGGCTATGGGTTCCAAGGGGCACCTTTGCATGCCATACACGAAGCTCCTGTCGGAGGCGGTCACTCTCCTGCAACCCAGGAGCGTGGGGAAGGATTATGCCAAGGAAGTCAGAAACGCTGTCGGGACTGATACGTTTTACGTCGAGAAGCACCGTCATGACGAGGGGGCTGAATTCGTCTATCTCAAGTGGGTCTGGGAGTCGGAACTTAGTATCGCCAAGGCGATTATGTTTCTGATCAGTAAACCGTCCGAATGGACGATGAGCGAAGATGCTATGGAGGGTTTTCTTGATCAATAAAAAGGGAAATTGTGTTCTTCAGTAATAAGGGTGTTCCTGGACCCAAGAAAAACGGCGCACAATGATAAGCTTTACTTTAGATGCGGTTCAAAAAATGGCTGTGCTGAGTGCGTTCAATAACCGATTAACTGTAATTACGGGTGCTGCGGGAACTGGGAAATCTACTATTTGCCGTGCGATTTGCACAATAGCCAACAAGAGAGATATGAGCGTTCGTCTTATGGCTCCTACTGGCAAGGCAGCTAGGGTGCTAAGGGATAAAACCGGATATCCAGCCTATACGATTCACCGATCTCTTGGTTTGCGTCCTGGGGACATCAGACCCAAGAATAAAATTGGTGAAAACATAACGATTGTTGACGAATTCTCTATGTGTGGTTTGGATACGTCTTATGCGATATTTTCTGCCATTTCTGACAAGGGCACTAACCTCGTCATCGTCGGCGACCACCAGCAGCTCCCGTCCGTCTCGCCCGGGAACTTCCTGCATGACATCATCACATCCGGAGTCGCGAACGTCATCAGGCTCGATCGGATTTACAGGCAGGACGAAAAGAGCTACATCACGGTGGTGGCCAACAACATCGCGAGGGGGATTGACGCGAAGATCCCGCCCGGAGCCGAGGACATCAAGAGGAAGGATCCGCCGGATCCGACAATGATAGCGTATTGCGTGTGCGACATCCTGAGGAGGAGCATGGACGAGAAGGGCATCCCGATCGAGGACATGCACGTGATGGCTTCGATTTACAAGGGTGACGGCGGCGTTGACTCACTCAATGCGTCCATCCAGGAGATGATGGCGTCCCGCAACAACCGTCCTGCGAGCGTGACCGTCAACGGCAGGAAGTTCTATGTCGGGGACAAGGCCATGCAGATCGAGAACAACTACGAAAAGAACGTCTTCAACGGCGATGTCGGTTTCGTCACTGAAGCCGGATGCAAGGTCTTGGAGGAGGACTCCACCGTCAAGGAAACATATGTCATCGTCCGCTTTGACGACGGGGACATCCTCTACAAAGGGGACGATTTTGACGAGATGAAGCTGGCTTGGTGCACGACCGTCCACAAGTTCCAAGGGTCGCAGTGCAAATACGTCGTTTTCGTGGCTCCGAGGTCCCACACGTTCATGCTTTCCAAGGAGCTGGTCTATACGGCCGTCACAAGAGCCGAGAAAAAGGTCATTGTCATGGCGGAACAGCATGTCCTGGATGGCGTTCCAAAAAGGGTCTCGTCAGGGTCGAGGTACACCGGCCTCGTCCGGCGCATCGCCGCAATGAGGAATTCCCCTCCGACTTGTGGAATAACAAGTCAGGAGAAAGAAGATGCCGGTGGAGAAGATACAAAGCCCCGACGTGATGAGGATCTTCGACGCCTTTGAATGGCCCGAGTCCATCCCCAAGGTTCCCTTCGAAAAGTTGACGCCTGAGCAGAAAAAGGCCGTCATGAGTGCCTACCGTTTCAGCGGATACAGGCCCGGCATCTACCAGGGAATCACGTCCGACCAGTTCATGCAGTAGCTGAGGTGCAACCATGCCAAGACAACTCAAAACCGCAAGCCTCGGATTCAAACTCGGATGGATAAGGGATTTCCCCGACCCCAAGGACTACACCCTTGCGACACCAAAAGTGCAGCCGTTTGTCCTGAAGGATGCCCCCGAACTGGGAGCCAAATCGTTGATTTCAGATTCGATTCCCATGCCGCCGATCAGGAACCAGGGGAAGCAGGGGTCATGCACCGCCCATTCGGGAATCTACCTTTGCGACGTGCACCAGAGGGTCGCGGGAGTGAACGCCGAACCGCTCAGCAGAAGTTTCCTCTACAAGGTGACGCGTAACATCTTGGGCTGGGCTGGCGACACCGGTGCCCACCTAAGGAATACGATGCAGGCCATGGCGATGTTCGGGATGCCCCCGGAACGCTATTTCCCGTATGACGACACCAAGTTCGACATGGAGCCGTCCGCCTTCCTGTACGCCATGGCGTCAAACTACCAAGCCCTGACCTACTACAGGCTTGACCCGCCGGGACGGCCTCCAGAGAAAATCCTGGAGAACATCAAGATCAACATCGCCGCAAAACGGGCCTGCATTTTCGGCTTCATGGTCTATGATTTTTCCACGAAGGGCGAAGCCATGCTCCCCCTGCCCAATGAGAGGCCAAAGGGTGGCCATGCGGTGTGTGCCGTCGGATACGATGACAACAGGGTTGTCGTCCACAGGGACAAGTCGGAAACAAGGGGGGCGATCCAGTTCGCCAACTCATGGTTCAAGACTTGGGGAGAGGACGGGTTCGGATGGCTGCCCTACGAGTTCCTTTTCAGGTGCCATGCCACCGACTGGTGGACGATGATGTCAGCCGAATGGCTGGGGCTGACGCAGTTCACGTGAACATGACGTTCGTCTTGTTCTTTCCTTCAAGCTGCGGTGTCTGCGGGTACTGCTCGCTGGGCAGGTTCTCAAGGAGTTTCTTGTAGAACTGCTCGTAAGTCAGGCGGCCTTCCTGCCATAGCACGCGGGTCGCATAATAGGAAAACGCTCCCATCGGCTTGTCGAAGGAGGCGTCATAGGAGTACTCCGAGCTCTTGCACCCAGCAATCAGGACTTCCCTCATTTCCTCCTCGACGAACGCCCTGTTCCTGAGGGGGAGGCTGGCCATGACTGCCGCTTCCGCTCCGTCCGCCGGCGGCATATATCTCGGTTTCGGCCCCTGCCTTGGTTCCGCCATCAGGGCTCTTGTGACAGTCCCGCTGTGGCAGGAATCGGAGATGATCGTGAGGCTGACTGCGGCGGGCAATTTTGAAAGAGCTGAGCGGATTTCATCATCGACAAGGTTGCCGTCATATAGGTACAGCGTCTCGTCGCGGGCGTCCGGTTCGTCGCCGTTGTAGTCGACGACGGACGATCCGTGTCCGGAATATGTGATCACAAGGACGTCGCCGGCTTTCGCCGAGGAGATGAGCTTGTTGATGGCGTTCTTGACGTTCTTGATAGTGGCTTGGTCATTCAGGAGCTTCTGGATGTAGCCGAAGCCGAACTTCTGCTGCAGCAGCTTAGACCATTCCTCGCAGTCGTTGACGCAGCCGCGGAGGTCGTTTTGCGTCCCGGGGTAGTCGTTGATGCCGATGCAGAGCGCCTTTTTTGTGGAATTCGGATCGCCCGTTGTCGTATTGTTCATGTTCGAACCTCCTGAATGCCCGCCGCCAAACAGCCTCTTGAAAAACTCTGACAGCCAAGACATTGTGACCTCCTTGCGTTTCCCTATTATTCGCAATCCGGCATCTTTTTTCCTTTGGTCAGGGCGGCGGCCTCAGCCCCATAGCCCTTCGGCGTTAACAGGCCGGTGTCGGCCTGTTGCTGAAGAACCTACGGGGCTTTAGCCCCAGTAGAGTGTCAGATGTACACTTCCCAGCAAAATGCAGTTTTCTGGGATGTATGCTGGCAGAAAGTTGGCAGAAGGTCAAGTGAGTTCCTGTTGGGTGTCGGTAACAGCTTTACAGCTAATTGCGTTGCAGACGCCTGTTCCCCTAGATGACGAACTGCTCCCCTATAAAACCTTCCCAGTTTACGAAATGTTCGGCCACTTCGGCCATGTCACAGAAGCGGCAACATTTGATGCCCTGTTCCCTGTAGAAACATGGTGCGGGTGTACCATGTCTCCTGCATCTTGTCTCAAGGGCTTCGACAAACAGGCTCAGGGAGACGAGGCACCTGGAACAGAGTTCAATGCCGCCATGGACTGTGACGAGAGGGAGAATGTCCTTTTTCCTGATGACGTGGCAGAACATTTTTGCCACACAGATGCATTCCTCCTCTGAGTCGGCGAACATGGCTCTTGAAAGCAGGCACTCGACCTGTTCGAACGGCAGGTCTTCTATGATGTGATCTGAGCGTGCTACGGCGTTGCCGATGTGCTGAGCTATAATCCTGCCGCAGTCGGGGTCGTGACGGAGCTCCGACATGGGTTGCCATTTTTCCGCCATGAGGTCTCTCAGTTTCGTTGCGACGCACCTCCGAATGCTTATTCCGTCCGAAAATGGTTCCCTCCTGTATAATCTGCCCAAAAAGGAGAACCTAATATGACGACTCCAAAATACCCCAGCCTTGCAGAAGAAATAGCGGAACACATCATTTTCGGCACACCATATGTCATTGTGACCCGCCAAGGCAGAGAATTTAATATGATCGTGAAGGGGATCGGTACGAGATGTCTGTACGGTCATGTCGCCACGAACCGGCATTTTGTGCTGTATGCATATGCCAACCGACCCGACATGCTGCCTGCCATTGTGGAGAAGCCGGAAGACGACAGCACCAAGATGGTGGTCTTCCAAGAACAATGTGTTGTCGAGTCAAGCCACAAATTGATTTTCAACGCCAAGGTGGTCGCTGCAGTGGAGACGCCCTGGAGGCGTTTCATACCCATCGACATCTATGATGTTTCGGCCAAACGCAAGCCCCTAGATGCTAAGAAACTCATTGTCGTTTTTCCTGAACTGGCACAGTATTACAAGGATGGGATTGGGTTCGTCAAGCCACAGGCTCTGCAACTCACGCCGCCGCCAGCCCTTCCGCCGCCTGGGCAGCCTCCAGTGCTCAGGATGATTGACAATACGAAGCCAACTGTGGCAAAATATCCTCCGGACGACAAGTCGACTGGAGAGCACAACAAATCTCCAACCTCGTCGGAGTCGGAAGAATAAGGAGAACGGCCATGCCAATGACGGCTAAGGAATTCAGCCTGAGGTTCCCGGAGGTCAAGGACAAGATTGCCAGCAAGCACGCCGAGTTCCTCGGTAAGTTCAAGAAGGCCTTCCTCAAGAAGACGGCAGAGCAGGAGATGTCCCGTGACAAAATCTATGCAAAGATTCTTCTGGTCGCCAAGCTGTTTGTGGAAGCCCGAGTTGTTGATGAAACGAAGGATGTTGACGTAACATCGTCAAACGGCACCTATTCGAGGTCAATTGCTTTTTATTCGAAGATGTCCCCCTTCATTGTCTATCTTCTGAATGACGGCGAGAACGTCATCATCTCCGATTCGGTGGTCATACCACCGCATGCGGGCTTCGATGAGCGGCTCGAATTAGTCTCGGCGAACCGGCGAGCTCATGTGGAAGTGAAGAATGTTCTATCTCCGGAGTTCGATTGGGAGTCGTTCTGTCTGCAGCTTCTTAATGCGATACATGTGGTGATATACAACCGTTCGGAAGTCATACGAGAACAGTTCCTTGCAGAGGACGCCAATGGCTAACGCCGACCAACAGCCCACGATTGCTCCGCAGCCGTTCGTACCCCTGCATTGCCATAGCTATTATTCGCTGTTAGACGGCCTTGCCTCGCCCGAGGATTTGGTCGCTAGGGCTGCGGAGCTTGGGTACAGGGCCATGGCTCTGACAGACCACGGCAGCTGCGGCGGGCTCTACGACTTTCAGCAGGCCGCGGTGAAGGCCGGAGTCAAGCCGATTCTCGGCACGGAGGCGTATCTTGTCGAAAAAATGACGGCAAGGGACAAGGACGAAACCCGGCACCATGTCACGCTCTGGGCCAAGAATGCAGAGGGATACAGGAACCTGATTGGTCTGAGCACCCTCAGCTACGTCAAGGGGCACTATGTCAAGCCGCGCATCGACTTCGACACGCTTCATGCCATGCGTGCGGGTCTTATGGCGGGCACGGGCTGTATGAGGGGCGTCGTTGCCGCCAACGTCCTTGCTGGCGACCAACCGAAGGCGGAAGCCATGACCAAGAGGCTGAAGGACATTTTCGGCGACGACCTGTATTGCGAGATTATGATCAACCAGTACGCACCGGAGATGAAGGAGAAACAGGAGGGTTTCATCCGGGCGATGAAGGTCGTTCTGTCCATTGCTGACACCATTGGGATCAAACCCATTTTCACGGACGACACCCACTACTGCAGGAAATCCGACGCCTTCTACCATGACGTCCTGCTCAGCATCCAGACAAAGGGCACCATCAAGAACCCGCAGCGGTTCACCTTCGCATCGGCAGACTTCTACATGAAGGCCTATGAGCAGGTTGTCTCTAGGTGCTCGTCCAGGGGTGACCTCATCTCAAATACGTTGGAAGTGGCTGAAAAAGTCTCGTCTGACAAGCTCATTGTCCCATCAAAGGAAGCCCTTCCCAACTTCCCGCTGCAGCCTGGGGTCGAGTCGGAGCTCCATTTTCTCAAGTCTCTCATACGAGATGGCATGATGAGGCGCGGGATTTTCAACGTACAGGCCTACCGTGACAGGATAGTCCAAGAGCTGGATGTCATCACCAAGTGTGGGTTCACCCGCTACTTCCTCATCCTGTGGGACTTGGTGGACTACGCCAAGAGGCGCGGGATCAGGATGGGGCCCGGACGCGGCTCCGGAGCTGCTTCCCTGTGCCTCTACTGCCTGGATGTGACGATGCTTGACCCCATCAAGAACGACCTCATGTTCGAAAGGTTCCTCAACCCGGATCGTGTGAGCCCTCCTGACGTGGATTTGGATTTCGATGACTCCAAGCGCGACGAGATGTTCAGCTACGTCTCCCAGAAATACGGCCAGCAGTCCGTCACGAGGATCGGGACGTACGGATCCTTGAAGGCCAAGGACGCCGTCAAGAGGGTGGGCAAGGCTCTTGACATCGGCGGGGATTGGGAGCTTGTCGGAGGGAGCAAGGGTGCTTGGAAGTCCGGCAAGAACACCTTGGAGCTTATGAATGTCATATCAAAGGCCATCCCTAACGGCCCCGAGGTGAAGCTGAAGGATGTCATAAGGGGAAACGAGGTCAAGCAGTACGTCGAAAGATACCCGAAGGTGTTCGAGGTCGCCCAGAAGATCGAAGGTTCCCTGTCCAGTGCGGGCGTCCATCCGGCTGGCGTCATCATATGCAACGGCAGTGTCTCCGACATCATCCCCCTCCGGGTTACAAACGACGTGCTTTGCACGCAGTTCGATATGAAGGAGGTCGAGGATCTCGGCCTGCTCAAGTTCGACTTCCTTGGGCTGAGCACCATCCGGGTTGTTGACAAATGCGTGTCCTCGATCAGAGCCAAGTCGGGTGCGGAAATAGATGTGAACATCTTGGAGCCGAACGATCCGGCGACGTTCAGGATGCTGAACGACGGCAAGGTCGACGGCGTTTTCCAATTTGAGGGCGGCGGCGGGAGGGGGGGGATCAGCAAATTGCTCAGGGACATCCGTGTTGACACGTTCGAGGATATGATCGTCGCATGCGCCCTGTTCCGCCCCGGCACGCTGAAGGCCAAGATTGATCAGGACTACGTGGCCTACAAGCACAAGAAAAAGACTGTCGAATACGTCCATCCGATGATGAAGGAGCTTCTCGGCTCGACCTACGGGATGATGATATATCAGGAGGCCGTAATCCTTGTCGCAATGAAGATGGCGCTTTTCACGCCAGTCGAGGCCGACTACATGAGAAAGGGTATGGGGAAGAAGGATGAGGCTCTCCTCAACAAGCTCAAGGACAAGTTCGTCAGCGGATGCGTCAGGAATGGCATTTCGCAGGGTGTCGCGGAAAAGATTTTCCAGCTCTGCCACCATTTTTCCAAATACGGGTTCAACAGGTCCCATTCCGCGGCCTATGCCTATCTGGCTTACCAGACGGCTTGGCTGAAGACCCATTATCCTGCGGAGTTTATGACGTCCCTGCTCGGTTCGGCCATTGGCGACGAGGACAAGATCCTCCAGTACGAGAGGGCCAGCAAGAACATGGGCATAGAGGTTCTGCCGCACCACATCAACAAGAGCGGGATCACATATGTCATCGACAGCGGCTGTATCAGGAAGCCGCTCACGTCCATCAGGGGCCTTGGTGAGAAGGCGGTCGAGGCCATAGTCGCGAAACAGCCCTTCTCAAGCCTCAACGATTTTGTGACGAAACTCAGCGGGCACGCTGTGAACAGGTCTGTTTTCGCAGCCCTCGTCGAATCGGGGGCCATGGAGCCCTTCGGCATGACAAAGCAACAGCTGCTGGAGAGCTACGACCAAGCCAGGGATTTTGCCAAGAAAAAGATCAAGCAGGATCAGAAGCTTGCCACGTTCGGGGCGATGGACCTTTTCGATTGTGATGTATGATTCCTTGCGCCGTCTGCGGCATCGGCTGTATAATGGCGGCGTTCTGTTGTTGTGCGGAACGTGCGGGAGCAGATTATCAAAACCAAAACACAAGGAGATGCGATGAGCAACATACAAGACGCAATAAGGGCGAAGGTGGCTAGGCTGTCCGACGAGATGCTGTCCGATCTGTTCACAGCCTCTTTCGAGGGTGCTGTCTCGGGTAGGAGTTCCAATGTTAGCATCCCCAACTTCGAATGCGAGGTGAAACGGGTTGCGGCCGACACCCGTCCGACGGTCGAAGTGTCCGTCTTCGAGATGGCCGACTCTTCGTCGAAGGACGAGGTCTGCCAGAAGGACGCCAAGGGGAAGATTGTGAAGGTCGCGAAGGAAATCGCCGCAATCAGTGTGAAGCTTCCGGACGACGCCATGGCGGCGTTTCAGCTCGAGGACTGTTTGAACCTGAGTGCGACTAGCTACATGTTGGTCTACAGGTTGGTGTGAGCCCGACACGGAAGTGATCTTGACACAGATTTTTGTAGGTTTAAAGGAACGGTTCAGTATTCGATTGATACTGTCGATCTCTTGGAGAACTGATAATGTCTGATGTGCCAAAAGTTGAGAGTGTTTCCACGGCTGACGACTACGCCCGAATCGCCGAGGCCATGTCCCAACGCATTGCCGCCCTTCCTCCGACTGATTACGACAAGCTGTACGTGGAGCTGTCGCAGCTCAACGTGAAGGTCTCCGACGATCCCTCCCTTCAGAACCTGAGTAACGAGCTCCAGAGGATCCAAGGAGCTAAGGACAGGGCGGCTGAAATTGTGAAGAACGCCGTCCAGAACTTCTTTGTCAGGAAGCGAATCACCGAAATCCTTCAGAAGGGCTGGATACGGTTCTCCGACGCCGGTTCCGCCGACAAGCGCGAAGCCGAGGCCATGCTAAAGCTGTCCCAGTTCATCGTGGCGGCCGCGGAGGCGGAATCCTTCTACCGTGCTGCCCTCCAGATCCTAGAGAACTTGGACAGCCAGCACGAAATTGTGTCGCGGCGAATCAGCTGCTACAACCTCGCCCTCAAGCTTCGGGATCTCAGGGGCTACGGCTCCGATCTCGACTCCATCATGAAGACTGTGTCCCCCAGCCAGCCCGGCTTCGCGGAAACGGAGGCTTACGACCAAAGCCTCTCGAACTGGGACAAGTTGGAGAGCTGACGACCTTCACAAGAGCCTTCAACTTTTTTGAAGAAAGTTGATGCGCTTTTCCAAACCCTCCCCTATAATATGTCTCAGTCTTGTCATTAGTGTTTTTCTAGTGCAAGGCTAGTGTAAAGGCTCTGGAATTGGCAGGGCCGTTACTTCGTAATGCGGGCAAGGTGCCCGCGTCGGAGCGGCCGCCAGAGGCATAACCCGAAACGCACCTCAATGGTGCAAGGAGATGGGTAGATGGATATAGAGTCTGACAGCATCGAAAACACCGGTTGGGTCGACATCAATGTCGACGCATCAACCGGCGGAGGCTTCACGGGGAAGAACGGCGAGAAGATCTCCCTCTTCATGAGGCTCGAAATCAGGGCCGAGCCCTACAGGGTTCGGCTAGTGTCGCCGGTGCTTAACTTCCGCAAGCACTGGGACGCCTTCAAGGTGCTCAAGCAGTACCCGATCAGTCCGGCGTACAAGAAAGAGGAGAAGGATCTTGACGTCGCTTGGAGCCAAGGCAGGTGGTGCCCGAGGAAAAGGCATGTCACGATCGCCATCGACAGGGAGCATCCGAAGATGCTTCGCATTCTGGAGGCGGGCCCGCAGGTCTTCCAAGCCTTCGGGAATTTCGGGACGATGACCAAGAAGAACCCGGCTGGCCCATCGGGGCCCGATTGGCTGATCAAGGCTGAGAAGGTCGAGGGACAGACGCGGTATTCCGTCATGCCCGACCCTTCGGGGCCGAAGCCGTTCACGGCCGAGGAAATCGAGCTAATCCACAACTCGAAGGTCAGCCTGAAGTGGGTGGAGGAGAAGTTCTATTCCAAGGCTTCCCCCGAGTACATCAAGGAACTCTGGGAGCAGCTCCCCGAGGACAAGAAGTACAGCAAGAAGGACGACGATGAGGATGCAGAGGAGCAGGGGAGGCCTCAGGTTCCCCAAACCCAAGCTCCGGCCGCACCGCCGCCAGCAACGCCGCCGCCGGTAGCCCAGGCTCCCGTCAAGGATGACGGGTTCCTTAAGGACAAGCCAGCGGCACCAGCGGCCCCTGCGGCAAAGGAAGCTGCTCCGGCTCCGGTTCCGGCTCCGGTTCCGGCTCCGAAGCCCGAGATGAAACCGGTCGAGGAATCCGAGTCCGTTTCCCTGTTCTGAGGAGGAACGTTATGCCATGGCAGGGCAGATGTGTCCTGCCATGGCATTTTCCCCTCCCCGTCGGCGATTCAAATAGGAGAACTACAATGGCAAAAAAAGGTAGCGACCTCGGTGCGGTGATTGCGAACATCGAGAAATCACTCGGCAACAAGAAGGAACCCAAGCTTTCGGTTTTCAGCGAGATGGATCACGGCTCGGTTGAAGTCGTCTCGTGGGGCATCAAGGAGCTGGACGAGGCTTCCGGCCTCGGCGGCATCCCGCGCGGGAGGCTGATCGAGCTGTTCGGGCCTGAATCAAGCGGCAAGAGCTACGTTAGCCTGAAGGCGATCGCGTCCTTCCAGAGAGCTGGGCTCAAGGCGGGACTGATTGACCTCGAGAGGACGCTCACGGAAAAGTGGGCCAAGATCCATGGCGTTGACACCTCAAACCTCCTGTACGGCATGGATTTTTCTGGCGAGGAGGCTCTGAACTACATCAAGGCCATGTGTCACAGCAAGATGGACCTGCTGGTTTTGGACTCGACGGCCGCCCTAGTGCCGCAGGCCGAAATTGACGGGCAGATCGGCGAGGGCAGGATGGCAGGCTTGGCGGCTCTGATGTCAACGGGGATCAAGCAGATTTTGCAGGCCGCAGGCGAATCTGGGACGACCGTCATCTTCATCAACCAGATACGCATGAAGCCCGGCGTCGTTTACGGCAACCCCGAGGACACGCCCGGGGGCAAGGCTCTCAAGTTCTACGCCCACCAGCGCCTGCGCGTCCACCGGATGTGCCTTATCAAGAGGAAGGGCGAAGGCGACAAGGAGGACATCATCGGCATCAAGTCCAAGGTGAAGTTCGAAAAAAACAAGCTCGCGCCCCCGTTCACCGAGGCGGAGTTCGAACTTTACTTTTCCGAGGACGGGAACGACCCCATCGTCAACCTCGTCCAGATTGCCTCCAAGAAGCCTTATTTGGTTCTCAAGAGGAAGAAGGTGGGGGACGACATGCATTATTTCTGGGAGGACGAGGACACCGAATGCTTGAACACCCCTGATGTCGCCGAGTGGCTTGAGGCGAACGAGAAGGTTGTCAAGCTCCTCGACGTCGTCGAAACCAAGACCGCCGAACTCAAGCTGCAACTCCCTGAAGAGATCACAGCCATCAGGGCGAAACTGCAGGCTCCGGTTGCGGAGACCCAGATCGTTCAGGAAGCTCAGAGCTGATGGATTGGACACTTTTTGCCAAGGAGTGCCACGAAGCGTTGTTCCGGCAGGATGACCAAGGTCGAAGGGCCTTGGCGTACCTGACTGAGACCAGACGACTCACTGTCGACACGCTCAAGCGGCACCTTGTTGGCTTCTGCGGAGCTTCGCAGGAGCTCCCGCCCGATTTTTCCAACGGCAAGTGGAACGTGAACGGGAAGCTGAGGGGCAGGATCGTTGTTCCAGTGTTCTCGGAGTTCGGCGAGGTGGTCGGAGCTGCTGGGAGGTCGCCCGATCCCGCCGAGTCGGGGTGGTGGAACTCCAAGTTCAACAAGGCTCAGTTCATCTTCATGTTCGACAAGGCTCGTCGGCACATCTTCAAGCAGAACAAGGCCTATGTCTTCGAAGGTTATGTCGACTCCATGATCTCCGAACAGTCCGGTCTGCCGAACTCCACCGGTGCGATGGGCACTAGTGTCGCATACAGGAAGATTGGCCTCTACGCCAGGTATTGCGACAAGATCTGTATCTGCTTCGACAGCGATGTCAATGAGGCAGGGCGGATGGGTCAGCTGAAGACCGTCGCCGACTTTGGCATGTTCGGCTTCGGGGAGATATCGAAAATCGAGATGCCGCGGAAGAAGGAGGATCCGGACGAGTTCATTCTCCGCGAGGGCTTGGACAAGTTTTTGGCTCTTGAAAAGAGCTTGACGGAAAAGGAAATCAAGAACGCCCTCAGGGAATACGAGAGGCTCAGGGAATTAACCAAGACGGCAAAGACGGCCTGACTGGGTTTTATCATGGAGGACGAAACATGCGATATGCGGAGGCGTTGCGCAGAAGGGATGAAAAGGTCGGATTGTCTGCAGGCAGCGGGTTCGGCTACGGTTCGGATGATGGCCGCTTATTCGGCCTGAAGATGACCGAAAACGAGAAACGGGTCTGCAAGTCAGTCGACCGGAAGAAGGAAGACGAGCTCGTCAGGGAATATGTCCAAACGCATAACGAGACTCTGTTGGAGGAGCTCTATGTGATGCGGGAGCCCACTTTGCACGTCATGGCGAGGAAATATGCTTGGCTGGAAATGCCGCCGAACGAGGACGACATGTTCACCGTCTTCAAGATGGTATGGAGGAAGTGCGTCGAGGGGTACAACTATGAGGCGAAGCTGCGTGCCGACAGGAACAAGGACGGCAGCATCGTTACGAACCCTGATGGTTCGGTCAAGATGAGCTTCAGGAGAACCCAGTTCAACACCTATTTCTTTTCCAGCATGCTGTACCTTGTCCGCAACAGGATGAAACGGAGGGTGCGGCCGAGCGCCATGGACGACGACGGGCATCTGATTGCCGAGACGATGGTCTATCTTGACGCCCCCCTCAAGGATGGCGATGACTCGGGCACCTTCTATGATGTCATCCCAGGCCAGGATCATATGCCGCCGAAGACGCTCGACTCCGAGCACATCATTACAAAGGTTGCTGGGGAGGACGGCGAGTTGAGACGCGTTCTAAGGACGTTCATTGACGAAAGGCATATCAGGAGGGTTTCCTTGGCTTGTAAGCTCAGGCGCCACATCCTGCACCTCAGCTCAGACGACTACAGGCGTCTCCGGAACGGAGACGAGGCTGCGACAACCCACCTGCAGAAGATGGTTCAGGCCTCGGACGTCTACAAGAAGCCGTTCAGGGTTCTGAACTATGCTGTTTATCCAGGCAGGGTTGAAGTGGAAATCTATGTCGAGGACTCTGGGATCCAAAGGAAGCTTTCTAGGGCGATGAACAGTTACCGAGACACTTTCACTCAAGATCTGGAAGAGAATAGTGGTTTGACAAGCCAATTCGTTGTATAATCCTGAGCAAGCGAAAATCCACACCCTGGAGCAACGCTAAGGAGCACAACGATGAACGATAATACTGGCAGCAAAAGCGATCTTGACGCACAAAACGAAGACATAGCGAGCACCAGGACCTTCAGCAACATCCTCCGCGTCAAGGCCGATCCGCCAGGGCTTGCCGACGACGAGAGGGTCAAGAAACTCAAGGCCTTGGCTGGAGCCATAGCCCACGGCATCAGACAGTACGGCGAAGTGCAGGCCAGATGTGTCGGCGACTTGTCCACCGCCAAGGGGGCAAAGGCTGTGGCTGTGGCGTCCGGCATGGTGGCCGTGCACGGCCTCGATTTGTACTGCCGGCCGACCTTCATGACTGTTGACATGCCGGACAAGGCAATGACAGGCATCTGTTTCATGATCAAGGCCAATAACGCCCCCAAACCCCAGTCTTGACGACAAGCACCTTGTGATGAGCACAGAGCAGCCATTCCATCAAATCCGTCACGATGCCGACGTTTTTGATTCGGTGCAGTGCTGTTGCGGACATGCCGAGAACGGAGCCGGACATTGGCGGATGAGGATTGACCGGCAAGGACACAGGCCGGACGCCGGGCTCGATTTGTGGCGTGCCATGGATGTCAAGGATCTTTCTTCGGCCAGGTTTTTCATTGCACCACTTGCGGAACTTGTGATATTGTTGGAGGTGGACTTTTTCAGCCGTCACGAGCTGATGCCTCCGGCGACTGCGGAGAGCTTGCCTCACGGCTGGGAACGCTGGGGTGTTCTCAGGGGCAAGCAGATGTTGGTTGCGGATAGGAATGAGTTCATGAGATCGATTCTGACGGCGGATGCGTTCATCGCCATACCGCCGTACCGTTTCGAGCAGTTGTCGGACGACGTGGAATGCGTGGCACAGGAGAAAAACGAGAACGCCGCATTTGCGGCCTGCAGAGTGCTGACAAAGCCGAACTTGGGGTACTCCTTTCGGATGTACTTGGAGGCGGCAGACGGGAAAACGACAGAGCCTATTTTCGAACATTCGATACTAACGGAGGCCAATGATGCGAGCTTGGATTTGTGCAGATCTGCATTTGAGCAACACAACTTACGGGAGGATCGATTCTGACGGCCTGTCCTTCAGGACCAAGGACTTTTGCAGTGCTTTCGAGAGGGGAATTGGCAGGATTCTGGACAAGGACGACAAGATTGACACGGTCATCATTCTGGGTGACATCTTCGAAAACCCCCATCCCCCAAGCAATGTCAGGTCGTTTTTTCAAGCTCAGATGAGAAGGCTTTCCGCTGCGGGCATTGAGACCATCCTGCTCGTCGGCAACCACGACGCGTGCCAGTATCATCATGCCCTGCAGGTCGTCATAGGCACGGATTTCCCCCACATCCAAGTGCATTATGCCCCCCTAATCGTCGAAAACTCCTCGACGATGATGCTCGTCTTCCCACACAGCGAGGCCATCGAGAAACAGGAGACGACATTCCGTGAGTCGTTCCTTCAGTTCGCTAGGGCTTCCGCTGGGGACGTCGCAAGAGCCAAGAAACAGGGCAAAGACGTCATCCTCCTGGGCCATTTCCCTGTTTACGGCGCCAACCGGAACGACTATTCCGTGAATGCGGACTCGTCCAACATTACTGTGGCCGACATTTCGTCAACAGGCGCCGATTTTGCCTTTCTCGGGGATTACCATGCGTCACAAATCTTCGAATCGAGAACCAATGTCATGTACGTCGGGAGCCTCGAACGCACGACCTTCGGCGACATTCTTTCCAAGAAGGGGTGGGTTATATACGACAGTTCCGCCAAGCCCGAGGGAAAGATGTGGAAAGCTGTTTTTGAAGTCTCGCCAACCCGTCCGTTTGTCGACCTCGATGTCACACCCGAAAATATGGATTCCGTTTTGGCTGCTGCATCCAGCAAAGTGGACGAAGCCATTGTCAGAGTGACGTTCTGTGGGACAACCGAGGAGTACAAAGACTTCTGTTCCAAGAAAGCAGCCGTCAAGGCGGCACTGAGCCAAGCGAAGCACATCGTCCCCTTCGAGGCCAAGATATACGATCCGTCCGCTGGCGCCGTCACGGAAGCCATCCGCAAGGAGATGCAGTCCAAGGGCAACGTCGGGGTTTCCGACATGCTGGACATCGTCAAGGCCGCCGTCGAGGCAGAAACGCATGGTGCCGATTCTGTCGAGGCCTCCATGAAGGTTGTTAACGACGTCATGTCCACCGTCAAGTCCCTCCAGTCCGTGACGGCGGAGGGCAAGCCCGGCCGGATACGGCTTCACGGCGTCAAGATGCACAATTTCCAGCGTTACGGCGAGAATGCCAACGTCGTCGAATTTGACCGCGAAGCTGGGCAATTCCTGGGAATCCTTGACTCCAGCGGCAAGCTGAGGGCCCAGGGGAAGGAGGAAGTTTTCAAGGCGGCCAAGACGTTCGTCTCCAAGATCGATCCTGAAAAGAAGCACCTGATCTCCATCATCGGCCAAATCGAGGGCGACGACCGCGAATCCAACGGCGCTGGCAAGTCCTCGATATTGGAGGCCATATCATATGCCTTCTTCGAAAGGCTTGCGAGGGAATTCGCCCACAAGGACAGCTACAAGGGGATATCGACGACCTCGGTCGTCATGGAAGTCGGAGACAAGCTGAAGAGCGACTGCTATGTCGATGTGGTTTTCAGCTCCGAGGGGGAGCTGTGGCTTGTCAGGAGAGGGCGGAAGGTCTCCAAGGGCGGAACCCACACTTCGGTTCTGAGCCTCATATGCCTCAGCTCTGAGGACGGCCAAGAGGGCTCGATTTCGGGCCACAGGAAGAAGGGGTCGGAGGAGGCTCTTGCCCAGCTTGTCCAGATGGACTACGAGACGTTTGTCAACAGCGTCATGTTCGGCCAAAACGAGGCCGATCGTTTCATCACCGGCACCGACAAGGTCAAGAAGGACATCCTCGCCAAAGTCCTGAGGTTGACTGTCCTTGACAACTGTCTGGAGGAAATCCGTGAACGGAAGAAAAACGCGGCCAAGGATCTCGAATCCGTGGAGATACAGATTTCATCACTCCGTTCGCAAATCACCCCGGGCGAAAAGAAAGATCTTGAAAGGAAGATCGCATCCGACGAGTCGGCAATGGCGTCTGTTGCCGGCAGCCTATCGTCCAAGCAGTCCGAACTTGATGTGCTCCGAGCCAAGTCGCCCCGCGCCGAATGCGACAAGGTTGAGGCGGATCTCTCATCCAAACAGGCGGAGATAGACAGGGTGGCCAAGGACGGCGAAGCGAAGCTCCAAGCCCTCCGCAACGTCAGTGTGGACGCGGCCAAAAGAGCGTCAAAGGCCGAACAGGAGGCCGAGGCCGCCGAAAGGCAGAAGGCTGACGCTGGGCGGGAACTCGAGGCCGTCAGGAAGGCCATAGAGGGCTTTGACGAGGCCGATGTCATGAAGAAGCTCGCCCTCGTTGAAAAGGCGAAGGAAGCCAAGCCCAAGAGGCAGGCCGAGCGACTTGACATGCAGCGGAAAATGACAGAGCTCTCGAAGCAGAAGGGGAAGCTGGAGGGCAAGATTGAGCTGTTGGACAAGGATCTTGGCAAATTCCGCATTCGCCTCTCTTCCTGTGCCCCGGGCGGCGTAATGCGTTGCCCCGAGTGCGAAAGTGAAGTCCCAAGGAGCCATTTTGAGGCAAAGGTCGCGGAAAAAGAGGCAGAAAGACAGAAGAATTCCGAGCTTCTTGTTGCCGCCGTTGCAGAGATGGCAGCCCTGCAAGCACAGATGTCCGAAGTCGGCAAGAAGCTAGAGAACATCGACGAGTATGTCGGGAAGGAAGTCTCCTTAGCGGCGTCCCTGAAGGATCAGCAGAGGTGCATTGAAAGGGTGTCCGAGTTCGGTTCTAGGATTGCAGAACTGGACACAAGAGCCAAATCCCTCAGAGTAGACACGGGCGTGGAATCAACTGCGGCTGCCGAGGCCGACAGGCAGGCTCTTAATCTGGTCGGAGAGACCAGGGGAATGTTGGCACCCCTTGAGGAGGAATGTGGCCGTCTCAGGATGGTGATCAAGGAGGCCAAGTCGAAACTGGAAGCGCATGCGGCTCAAATTTCCTCCTTGGAGAAGGATGTCGCCGACCTCCAGTCCAGAAAGGATTCCCTCATTTCCGGCATTTCCGCAGGTAAGGCCAGAATTGAGATGATCGAGAAGACCGGCGAGAAAATCGCCGCACTGTCCTCGGAGCTGGAACAGAAAAAAGCGGCCTTGGAACGGCTCAAGGTCATCGAGAAGATCTTCGGGCTTGACGGCATCCGCACGCACCTGATGAGGAAGTATGTTCCGCTTTTGAATTCCTACATAGCTGACTTCATGGAAGTCATGTCCAGGGGCAGGATTTCCGTGGCGGTTACTATGGACGAGGCCACTTCCGAGCTTGGAATGGAAATAACCGGTTCCTCCGCATCAAGGGCGGAACTGGTGTCCAAGGGGGAGTTCGTGAGGATCAAGCTGGCCGTGGATCTGGCGTTGGGACTCCTGTCGCTGGCCAAAAACGACAACGCGCCCGATTTCGTCTGCCTTGACGAAATCTTCGCCAATGTGGATCCGGCTGGCAAGGAGATGATGTTCGACGTCATCGGGAAGCTCCAGAAGCAGTTCCGGATGGTCATCGTCATCAGCCACGACCAAGCGGTCAAGGAACGGATCAAGGACACCATTGTCGTCAACAAGGTTGACGACGTCAGCCGGATTGAGAAGCAGACCTTCCTTTTAGCTGTTTGACATCCTCCCACGGGACAAGCCCGTGGGATTCCCAGCTCAGCGGAGCCCCTGACGGAGCCCCTCCCTGGGCACAGACCGGCAGTCCGCCGGCGAAAAATCCTCCGATTCCGGGGAGATCAGGTTCTGATCCTGCAGGGCGAAACGCAGGACGTTCCTCGCCGCGTTCACGTCCCTGTCCAGTTCCGCCCCGCAGGCGGGGCAGGCCCATGTCCTGTCGGACAGCCCTAACGAGCGGTTGACGGCTCCGCATCCCCCGCACATCATCGAAGACGGTTCAAACCGCCCTATCTCGATGAAGTGCCTGCCGTGCCGCTCGCACTTGTATGCCACCTGCCGACGGAACTCCGCCCATCCTGAGTCCCCGATGGACTTGGACAGGCGTCTGTTCCCCATCATGCCTCTGACTCCAAGGTTCTCCATGCACACCGCTTGGTTCTCGCGGACGAGCCTTGTGGAAAGCTTGTGCAGGAAGTCGTCCCTGACGTTCCTTACCCTCTCGTGCAATTTGGCGACCTTGAGCGCCGCCTTCCTCCTTCTGTTGCTCCCCTTCTTCCTCCTTGAGGCGATCCTCTGGAGTTTAGCGAGTTTCGCCTCGTGTTTCCTGAAGGTTCTGGGATGCGGTATCCTCTCACCTGTCGAAAGGGTTGCGAAATCCTTGAGCCCCAAGTCGACCCCCACGGCCTTGGACTTGTCCAGCTTGGGCTTTCGCGGAACCGGCTTGCCGTCGTCGACGACGGCCGAAACGAAGAACTTCCTCGTGGCCGACATGGAGACCGTGGCGGTCTTGGTCTTCCCCTCGATTCTTTTTGACATGAACGCCCTGACCTCGCCGACCTTGGGGATCCTGACACGCCCCCCCTCAAAGTCGAACCTAACCCTCTGCGGGATGGAATAGCTCTGCCTGTCCCTCCGGCTTTTGAACCTTGGGAAATCCGCCTTCTTCCTGAAGAACGCCGTGAAGGCGTTGTCCACCCTCCTCAGCTCCTGCTGGAGGGCCTGCGAGTCAGCCTCGGCGAGCCATGGGTTGTCCTTCTTGAGATCTGGAAGCATGTTGGTGAGGGCTATGCAATTGGGGCTCTTTTGGGTCTCCACATAGGCCTTGTTCTTGGTGTCAACGGCCCAATTGTGGATCCACCTGCAGCAGCCAAACCCCTTGAGGATGGCCTCCTTTTGCCTCCTTGTCGGGTAGATCCTGTATTTGCACCCCGTTATCACATCTTGTTGTTCTCTGGTCAAATCGGGTTCCCCTTCTTCCGCACGCTTTTTTGAACCTCCCCACGGATAAATCCGGGGGATTCCTGACGAGGTCATGCGACATGACGCATGACCCCTCTCGTGGCTCGTTCCGAGCCCGGCCGGAGCCGTTTGAAATGGGCACCACAATGCCCCGGACATCCAGCCTTACCGCAAGCCCGCTTCGTCATGGGTCATCTTCCGAAGCCCCTCCCAAAGCGGATCATGGTGAAAAGCGCTTGCCGAAACGGCAACGCGCATTGGACGGATTATGCCCCGCCTGTACGGCGTTGGGTTTATGCCGTCCTGATCCTTCA
>Ga0315288_10003061_pt1 | contig 21349 bp, 19 predicted proteins | sample YL17G11_20_MG_FD_203454 | JGI IMG/M metagenome (GOLD analysis project Ga0315288, IMG submission 203454) | Sediment microbial communities from Yellowstone Lake, YNP, Wyoming, USA - YL17G11_20 | ecosystem: Environmental > Aquatic > Freshwater > Lake > Sediment | place: USA: Wyoming | collected...
GTGATAAACAGTGTCGCACCAACCCCGTTGATCGCTGTCTGGATAGCCGCTGCAACAGTTGCCGCCGAGTCACCGCCAGTGAAAGGCACTGCGATGTTACCGCCACCAACGCCGCCGCCGCTGTCGAACTCAAAGACAGTCGCAGTGTTGGTGCCATCATTCAGCGTGAAGGTCTCACCGTCGACAAGGAGTGAGCCTGCAACTGTCGTGATGGTACCCGTCGCAGCCACTGCCGCTGGAATCAGGATATCGGTCAGGATCTGACTTCGGAAGAGAAATCTCTTCTCCTCAATGTCGTTCAGGTCCGTATTCAGGTCGAAGATCGCCCTCTTCTTGGAGTTGACCGTGGGGATGTCGTCGTACCAGTTACCCGCACCGTCATCGTAGATGGCTCGCTTCAACTGCGAACGAACCGAATTCAAATCGTCCTGTAGGTTGGTCGACCCAGATTGAAGAGTCAACCCAGCAGAAAGAGTGTCGTTGTAGACATCAGAAGCGTAGATCTGCGTGTCTTGGTCAATAAAAGTGCGGCCCACGTCTTACTCCTAGATAGGGTGTGTAGCTCTTCAACAAAGTAGAGGTATAAATGGTTCAAGGCGCAGTGATGATGTAATCCGCAGTCAAGTGGTTCCTAGCCCTAGGAGCCACCTGAGTGATTATCGAATCGTAACCAGTGCCAGCCCCCCCGCTCTCAACGACCATGTAGTCGTCGAGAATCGCTAGTCGAACTCCGTTTAGGTAGACCTGGATAGTAAGAAACGGAAGGTTGTGCACATACTTCTCGGTCCCAGGGACCTTGAAAGTTGTGTTCACACCATTCTTGACTCCGATCAGACCTTGGCCCGTGCGATACCGACCGACGGCTATAAATAGCTGCTGGGCAGTTTGCAGGTTCAGGTAGTTGATCAAATACACGAGGCACGACCCCCACCGGTTGAATCAGAATCAACGGGGGAAAGCGTACGTAAACGACGCACTAAACTGGACCGTTCCTACTATCCCGCGAACCCAAATGGATGACACAGTGCCATCGAACCCAGAGATATCCTTACCGGCTGGAATGGTGATCTCTGGCCCCCCCTCCTGAAGGATTAGCCCTAGAGCGTTGGTTGTGTCCAGGTTGAGCACCCTAAAGTTAGACATCGCTCGTGGAAGATCGATCTGAGTGACCGACGTAATAGCCGACGCCGTGAAGCCAGTCATGGCCGGTCCTACGTATGTAGGTAGAACCAGAGTTGCTGCCCCTGGACTAGGTAGCTCAGCGTTACTCTCATCCAAATAGACGAGCTTCAACCAAAAGTAGTCCGTATCAGACAAGCCGTAGTTGGACGGCTTGATGATGACACGAACATTCTCACCCGGTTGAATCACGTTGTGCGGACCTGCCACAGCAGAGTCCACGAATCCCGTCCTACCTGTGGAGATAACCGTTGTGGAAAACGACCCGAACGGATTGGTGTCCGTTTTGAGTCGATACCCCGCCACGCCCGAGCTGAGAGGCTTGAGAGGGGTGATGAGATCGATGATGCCCGGCTTGCGGCGAAGGATTGAAAATAGACGCGCAGTCATGTTGCCACCCGTTCCTTACTGACTAGAGGAACATAGGAAGAAGCTGCGGCATTGCCCTTATCCGAACGAGCTGCCTCCTGCGCTTCTTTCCACGTCCCAGTCTCCACACCCTTATAGTTGGGCTGCAACTTTGAGGTGCGGACGTGATCCTTACGACGCTTCGTCAACAAAGGAATGCGAGCCTTACGGTACGCATTCTCCTTGATAGACTTCGAGGCCCACCCCCCGCTCTCACCCTCCTTGAGGATGAAACCCAAGGCACCTGGAGCGAAGCCGAGTTGAGCTGGCTTGCCACAACCAGCACAGCTCATGGGCTTGGACCCCGCCTTGACTTGGTCGTACTCCGAGTACGTCAAACGACGGTCTTCTACACGACCACAATCATGGCATTCAACTTGATAGGTTGGCATGTCTCATCCTCATTTTAGCGGGACCTTCCAAGTACGGACTGTCCCGAACACTGCTGCAACGTGCTTGCACACGCGATTCACACCAAGAGGGTCCTTGATCACGGGTACTGTCGCAGTCCCCCGTGGTTTCCCATCTAGGTACTTCTCACTCTTAGAGTGGTGCTCTGAACCCAACCAACGCCAGGCCTGGCACGAACAAGTGAACTTGACATCCATCTTAGACAGGTCGGTGACCCTGCCCTTACGACTAGCCTTCATCTTGACCGTCTTGGGCCCGTTCCCACAGTCTACAGAAAAGAGCCAGCGGAGGTTCGCAACATCCACACGCTTGACAGCTACGGAGCACGTATTGGAACGCTCAGTAACCTTGTCAGAGAGGCCGGTCTCAATCTCCCCGATACGCTTGGCCACCTTCACTGGCAGGTTGAAATTGACCTCTACCTCAGGGCCAACCTCTACCAACCAGCTCTGCGCCACTCTCCATATGAGGGAAGCGTTGTGAGCGTTTGGGATACCGTCTCGGTAAGGGTACTTCGTTTTGCTCGTCTCATCCGGCCCAGGTCGAACCATGGTTGGTCCACCCCTCGAATGGTCGATCTGGTCCGACTTGGACTGGTCCTTCAAGAGGTCGTCTGCGTCATCAACCCTGTATATCGACTCATCGTCAGTACCCTGCTCACGGGGACCCTCTCCAGAGGGTTTCGCAAACGTGGAGGTACCAGGGATCTCTGGATCCAAAGACACGCCCTTCCCACCGGGGTCCCCGACAGGAAGCTTGGCCTCTCCTACCACCCCATAAGGTGGCCTTGTGACGAGTGGTTGAGACATTCGGAAGATCAGATCTTGTTCAGCTTGGGGAGCTTCTGGCTCGCCTGCCACTCGTTGATCTGCTTCAGGATCTTATTGAGCGGAGGGAAGCCGGGGTTGAAAGCCTTGGTCAGAACCGCCTTCATGGCCTCCATGGCCTCATCGTCATCCCGGTCTGCGTACTTACGCAGCTTGTCCTCAGCCTCTTGCATCGCCTTGAGGAAGATCCCCAACCTGTAGATGTTGGGGCTCCTCTCCCTCTTCGCATCCTTCTGGTCCTGCTGCGTCAGGTAGCTAGACAAGATGAGAAAGAAAGTCGAGACCTTGGCGTTAGACGCCGCCGACTTGAACTGGTCCTTGTGTTCTTCGGTCTGAGCCTTCCACTCCTTCGCATCCTCAGGGTCCATATTCTTGGTCGGGTCCGCAGGCTTACCCTCCTCGAATCGACTCAGGTGCTCTTCGTCACCGGACGCTTGAAGGATGCGGTCAGCTTCCTGCGCGCTTATCACGGTCAGTTTCGTTACCTCTACGGGCTTCTGTTGAAGGGTCGGCTGAAGCGTGATCTCATCCCCAGATTTCGTGTACATGGGAGTCTCGCTGTACCGAAGTACTCCGCCCTTCTTGCTACTTGGACGAACATTCCCACTGGAAACATAGACATTCCAAGCCTCGCCGGACTTCTTCGGGGCACTCTCAACCGTAAGTACACGACCCTTACCTAGGGTGGGCCCATCAACCTTCACTTGCTGGCCTTCACGCAAACGCATGAAGATTGCGGCATCAGAAGAGGAAGCGGCCTTGAAATTGTCCTTATGCTCCTCTGTCATCGCCTTCCACGTAGCGGCATCGTCCTCAGACATGTTCTTGGTCGGGTCCGCAGGCTTACCCTCCTCAAACCGAGTGAAGATGTTTTGAGCTGCTTCCTTGAAGGCTTTGTCGTAATCTGAAGCGTAGTGCCCACCGTTGTAGACATCCTCGTCCGCAACCTCTACCTCGAACTTACGCCAAGCATCTTCGGCTTTCTTACCTGACATGATCGTCTTGGTGCTGGGCCAATAGAGAACGAGGTCACCCTTCTTGAAGGCTGCCCCATCCACGTCTTTGCCAGGGTACTTGGCATGAATCCAACGAGGGTCACCAGAAGCAGCCTCTTTGATCTCCTCACTCGCTGAGAAGCTTAGAGCTGGCTTGCCACCTGACATCGTAGCGAAAGTCTTGAACACACGGACCAAGTAACCTACTTCAAGGTCATAGGCTCGACCGACCATCCCAAGCCCATCCACAACCCCTAGAAGGGAAAAGAACACCTTCTTCGTGTTCCCTGAGGCGTAGGCAGCCATGGCCTTACGAGTGCTGATCAAGATCTTGTCGAGACCCTCACCAACTACAGCGTCCCCTTGAGGGGGCGGGGGAGCTAGAGTAGCCGCTGCCTTGAACTCGTCCTTGTGCTCTTCGGTCTGAGACTTCCACTCTTTGGCGTCCTCAGGGCTCATGTTCTTGGTCGGGTCCGCAGGCTTACCCTCCTCAAACCTGCTACGACGGGCATCGTCCCCAGCAGAGGCCGTAACCGCCCCTGCAATGGCTTGAAGGGCCTCTGCAATCTTCGACGCACTAGGACTTACCCCACGTCGTTCTTCGTCTTCAATGACGCTGGCGACATGCCGTAGCGCAGTTGCAACATCACTTCCCGTGGCTAGTTTTCGCATGGTCATCTCCTGAGGCGCTACTTGAGGGGCCCGACGGTCAAATTGGCGGATACGCACATCCTTGAGTGCAGTCTCTAACTCCACGACTTTCTCAGGTCGAAGTCCTTGCTTCAACTCCTCATAGTCGATACGAGACGCAGCCAAGGCCGTCGCATCCAAAGCTTTGTCGAGACGAAATAGAGAGTCAGGGATCCCGTAAAGAAGGTCCCCGGCAATCTCATGGATGTGAGCTTTATGGGTAGAGCCCATAATCAGACGGGTAGCCTGGTCTATGTACCCTTTGAGCTGCGAACATCGCAATCGAGCATCGGTCAGCTCTTCCATCAAATAGACGAGAGCCGACCCCTCTTTGTGGCCAGGACCAGACCCGCTGATTGGATGTGTCATTGACTAACCCGTTAGCACAAGAGGACTAGCAGGATAGGGGGCACCTCAAGACTGAAAAGCAGCCGGGAACTCCTCCAAGACAAGCCTCTTGAAATCGTCACTTTCCGCAGCAAAAATAGCTCGAACCACGTCCAAACGATCCGAGTAGTTGAGTTGGATTCGAGCCAAACGACGCTTCCAGTGCTCATTGAAGTCGTAGTCACCAGGAAAGTCCGAACACAAAGCTTTAGCCACGATCCTGCGCGCATCCATAGTGCCCACGGGTACCTGACTCGGAGCGTCTACAAGTTTCCCCACCTGACTAGGAGCGTCTGCAAGTTTCGACTCCACCTGACTTGCAAAAGCACGCTTGGGTCCGTTGGTATTGCGGAAAGAGATCCCCTCAGCCGAAACTTGACTCATGACAACTTTCCCACTGTCCAACCCACTCAAGTCTGTGATCTGTGTGCTACCACCGCCACCCACTGAGAGGGTTGTAGTGAAACCGTCCGTCTGTGTGGTCCCAGATACCTTATGTACCTTACCTACAACCTGATGGACATCGCTGACTGGTTGCACATAAGCTGACCTCTTCGCTTCCTTCGTTAGGAGGTACTCCTCCCTGGCTTCGGGGGAAAGACGTGAGAGGTACTGATTCTCGGAAAGGCCCTGCCCAGGCTCAATCTTGACCGACTCCGCCTTGGAGATAGCTGCCCCTGCATGGGAGAGGTCAGTCGTGGCCTTGGTCGGGGTCTTAAAGGCTCGTGCGACAGGCCGGGGGTCCTGAGGTTCAATCTCAGTACTCAGAGCCCGCTGACCCGCCGTCTGCATAACCGAAGCCGTCCGGTCACTCCGAGTCATCACAACCCGCTCATCAGACTGGACCGTAACGGCCATGCTCTTTGACGGAGGCTGAGTACTACTCTGTGTGGTATTCACCGCAGGACGGATTCCGATGTTCGCCGAAACCGGAACTTGGGCCAAAGCGTCCGGGTCATACTGAGAGCTGGGCGTCAACCAACCAAGGCGAATCGCACCACGAAGCGTAGGCATCGTATACCTAGCCTCATTAAAAGCAACCGTCGTACCATCGAACAAGATCTCCGACCCCTCAGGGATGTTCACCCCAGTCGAACCTAGAGCGAAACTCCTGGTTGAGGTGAAACTCTCGAACTTGTTGGGTACATATTTGATCTGTTCTGTATTCATCTTGTCCTCCTATAGGGGGCCTATGACAAGTGGATTAAACAGAACGAGGGTGGGGGCCTCGCGCCACCACCCTCGTCAGAAGTACCGAGAAAGTACTCAGTTCACTTCTTCTTGATCGCCTGCACCTGGCCAACTTCGACCTTCAGAGCGCGGAAGAAACGAGCCTTGAGCTTCTTGCCCTCTGGCTTCGCCGCAATCGTGATCTGCGCACCCGTAAGAGGGTTGCGGCCCTTACGCTCAGAACGCTTAGGCGTCTTCACCACGGCAATCTTGACGATGCCAGGAAAAGAAAAGGTCTTGTTCTTCTTCAACTCGCGGACGGACACCTCTTTGAGAGCATCGACCACCAAACGCACCTGAGTACGGTTGAGGTCCGGTACGCGCTTCGAGATTTCCTTGACCATTTCTGTTTTGTTCATTTTGATACCTTCCAATTTCATCGGGGGCAGTAACGAGGGTGCCATCTCTGGTACCAAGCATCTGTGCCCTGTACACCATGGGATCCGTATAAATGGAAAATCAGCCCTCTAGCGAGGGTTCCTCTTGCGTGGGCAATTGAAAGTCAGGCACCCCAGACTTGCCCTCATTCATTACTCTGAGCGTCTCCGACACTATGGAGACGCTCTTGCTCTGAGCATCGAGGTAGTACTGGAGAGTGCATGCTATCGAGTACCAAACACTAAGAACTGCCTCATGCTCAGAAGATCCAATCCCCGACCAAGCTTGATCAAAAGGCCATGGCTTGTAATCGACCTCTACACTAGAGGTACCCATCCCTGAGAGAGTGACTTTGAGCACCCACTCAGTAGAGGTTTCGGGTACCTCTGAACCAGGCTCGCTAGGTAGCTCAAGGTCCGATAGGCTGCAACTCAAGTCAAAAGACACCCTAGTAACAGCACTCGGGTCTTGAGCAGACCCAAACTCATGGAGCGCCTTCGCAATCTTGGTTAGAAGAGTCATGGAGGCTTGGTACACCGCCAAAGCAAAAGGCCGCTTAGGATTTCTCCTGAGCGGCCTTGGACAAGCGTACCTGTCGACTCAATCTGTGCTGCGAGGTCGACCTACTGTCCGTGGGTGATGAATGCCGTACTCCTTGAGATACCTGCTCACAGTCTGCAAGTGGCGCTTTTTGCGAGCTTAAAAGCCGAAGGTCACTCAGTTTCCCGAGTGACCTTCTAAGTCGTTGACTTCGTTACGAAAACGGTCAGACGCGGGTGACAACCAAGCGGGTGAGACCGCGTGGGTTGAAGGCACCGATGCCGATATTCTCAAAGCAACTGAAGCCAATTGTGCGGGCCTTGGGGTCATCCGCCGACAGAACGGTCAGTTCTGTACGGACAGGGAACCTGCCGAAGTTCTCCGGCTCAGCACACACGTAGATGAAGCCAGCGGGTACCAAGCGGCTCGTGATGATCTGAGCGCCCCAGAGGGTTGCTTGGAGACCAGTCTTGAGCAACACAGCCTGCGACTCGATATCCAGGATGTCGCGACCGAACTTGCGGATATCCGCGTAGTCGGTTGCGTTCATGTAGATACGGGCCACACGAAGGTCGTGACGCTCGATTTCCGCGAAGGCATCCGCAAGGACGCTCGGGGAAACAGGGGCCACCACGTTGATGTCCGGGTTCGTCTGACCAGCGAGGGTATCGAAGCCCGAGACAGCAATGCTGTCAAGAACCGCAAACACACGCTCGTCTTCCGCAGCCTGGATCTGAGCCTTCGCCAGGTCCTGAGCACGCTCGATGAGATCGAAACGACGCTCCTTGATCTGGGTGAGGGGGATCTCAGGGTTCGAGGCGATCTCGAACAAGGGGAAGATCACACGACGGGGCTTCTGGATCGCGAGGATGTTTTCACCCTCTTCACCAACCACGTACGCTGTGACATCCGGGTCCTTGTCATAGATCGGCAAGGCTCCGTCGGGAAGCTGCTCGACTGCGAAGGTCTTGCGACCCACAGCCGTGTAGTCACGACGCAGACGAAGGGGCTGAATCATCGAAGCAGCAAGCTTGGCTCGACCAGCGGCTGTCTTGATGTACTCAGAAATGATCTGTTGCTTGATGTCGTTGCTAACCATGATGTGCCGTCCTTCCTTCAGACCCTAAGGTCAAGCACGAGCATGGGGGTGTTGGCGTCAGGGGACGCCTTCACAACACCCATGATGGTTGGCGTTGCACCCTGCAAAGTCTCGTAAGAGTCTGCCGAGCGATTTGTGAGTAGTCCGTTGGCACTTGCATAGAGCAAGTCACCAGCGGCGTAGGTCAAAGCTGTTCCAGCGGAACCGCCCTGAAGTTGCTGTGTCTCGTACAGGGTCACCCCTACGCACGAGCCCGATCCACTCACATACGGTCCACGACCGCTGGCTACGCCAGGCGTGTTCTCGTATGCATTGCCCACAGCGTCATTCAAGAAAATGCCCAGGGGGCGAATTCCTGCAAGGAAGGTGGGGCCCGAGGTCACCACTGGTCCGCCAGTGATGTTGTTGCCAGCCTGGGGACGGGTAAAGGCGACAGAACCGCCCAATACTCCGACCTTCGTGATGCTGGCAAGCGTTGTGGATTTGACGTTGGTGCTCGTGTAGACCGTAGGATTCGCCTGGGTGAACGCATCTGCTGCCAACGCGCCAACGCTGTTGCGTGTGACGACGTGGAAGAGCTGTACTCGACCAGAAGTTTCCTTGAAGTCACCCGAGCTTTGTCCGCGCAATGACATGTGTTCTCCTTAGCGTGGAAAGCGGGTACCCTCATTCTCATCTACATCTATGCAACCCTTAACGGGTTGAGGAGTCGCTAGCCTACAGAAGGTTCAAGAACCGAATGTAGACCTGACATCAGGTGCAGTGCTCCACATCGAAGAAAGGTTCGAGACTTCATCTCGATTACCTGCCGAAGGGAGACCACCAAGCTGGCTCACACCCTGGGTAGGGCGAGTTCCAACGGTACGGGTCGAGGCTGTGCGAACCACATGAGCCTGCTTCTGCTGGCTCTGTGCTTGCTGAGCATCCTCAGACTCTTGAGTGGCGAAGAGCTGCTTGAGAACAGCATCATCTGCCGTCATGGAGAACTCACCCATATCCATGGTGGGGGCTTCCATCTCGATACCTACGTCAGAAACGCAGGGGTCGTCTTGCTGAGACAGCATTTGGTCGATGAGCTGGGCATCGGCCTGTTGCTGAACCTGGGCCTGTTGCTGAACCTGGGCCTGTTGCATAGGAGCCTGGCCCTGTTGCATAGGAGCCTGGCCCTGTTGCTGCATGGCAGGAGCCATACAAGCTTGGGCGGCAAGAGCCGCTGCCTGAACAGGGTCCTTACCGTCGGCCATCGCCTGCTTCATAGCGAAGTAGATGGCCTTGGCTTGCTTCTCCTGTTGCTGGGCCTGGTCCTGCTGAACCTGGTCCTGGGCCTGCTTCTGCTCTTGCTGACCCTGGTCCTGTTGACCCTGGTCCTGCTGAGCCTGGATCATCTGAGGGGCCTGGCCCTGGAGACCCTGTTGTGCCTGTTGCAGCATAGCGGCAACTTGCTGCTGCATCTGTTGCAGTTGAGCAATCTGCTGTTGCTGTTGGCCTTGCTTCTGCTGACCCTGGTCCTGTTGACCCTGGTCCTGTTGCTGGGCCTGCTTCTGCTCTTGCTGACCCTGGTCCTGTTGACCCTGGTCCTGCTGAGCCTTCTTCTCAAGCCAAGGTGGGAGGCCCTTGCCATCCCACTTCTCGCCCTTGTCGTCCTTCTTGTCGTCCTTCTTGTCGTCCTTGTCCTGGGCCTGCTTCTGACCCTGGTCCTCTTCGTCCTGGTCCTCGGCTGCAAGACGCTTGTAGGTCGCAGCAAGGTGGATATCAGAGAGGTGCATCAGAGTCTCAGCCTGAGCTTCCACAGACCCCTCTGAGGCGGTCTTAGGGAGCATGGCGCGAGCCACACTCACAGCAAGGGCTGCCTTGGCAAGCAGAGTAGCCTCACTGCTGGCAGTCTTCTCAGGGTGGTTGAAGGTGTCAGAACGCATTTCGGGCATCCCGATTTCGTTCCGTTTGACTTGGTCCCCACTGTACTCAGCCTCCCAGGTACCTGCCGATGGATGTGGATCCTCAGCAAAGGTAGAAGGGTCCCCGATGACATACTTGTCAGCAGAGGGTTGGGCCTTGACGTGGTCCTGATTCATCAGGTAGGGGTCCGCATTTTTGGTATGATTCGCCTTCTTGGCGATCTCATCGCGGTTCCAGGTAGTGCGCTCGCGGGGCATTGCAGGATCCTTTCCTTGGGATAGAGAGCGGTATAAAAACTTCCGTCAGAGGCCCATCGAGAACAGCTTGCTCTTCTCGACCAGCAAGGCCCTCTCCGAGTCCGTTGGTACCCGACCCATGACTTTGCGACATGCTTCGAGGAACCGATTCACATTTGGATATGGGGCCATTCCGCCTACGGCGATCACGGTCCTATAAACTCTAGCCTCACCGGCCATTGACGCTCTCTTCTGGAATCGGCTGATAAGACGATCCACAACGAGTATCTCGGGGCCGGTAAACCTGTTGGCCTTACGGACAGCCTCCCACCCTCCGATAGAGTGGAAAATCATGCCTGCAAGAATCGACCGGGCAACAAGAACGTCACGAACATTAGCGAGTACCAACCTAGCTCGGTCACGCCACTCGGAATATTGCAGTGCCGACTTGATGAGCGACTCATTGGACTGATTCTCGTCCAGGATGGACTTTGTCTTGTCCGCCTCAGACTTCGAGAGTTGATCTTTGAGTTTCTCCGTAACCTTGTCGACTAGAGTATTATACAGATCATCGACGTGCTTCTTGAGCGGATCGGTCTCTGACTTTGAATCTTGAGCCGGAGCCTCCAAGCCATCGTCAAAAGAGACCTTGCGTTGGCCAAGTCTCTCCTGGTGAAGTTGAGTCGCTCTACTCAGAGTTGAATTCGCAACTGGAGCCCTCAGATACCCTATGGATGGCCCGTCGTAAAGATAGGCAAGATTATCCGAAGGGATCGCCCTCTGCGGTTGACGACGTGCGGCCTTCTGCATGAAGGTCGCGTCACCAACTTCAACTGGCATCTGAAAGGCTGCCTGCATCTTGTATCTGGTCTCGACTGCCTCAGCCAACTTCGGGTCCAAGATGTTACGGAGTACCGCACCCCTAAAGGCTGGATTCGCTACCCAAGAAGCCTCGATAAACTTAACCGACCCTGGCTCATCTGACACGTGCCCACAGAGTTCGGCAACCTTACGGCTCTGACCACGTGCATCCAAGAAGGTGTGACCCTTCTCGTACTTGATGTGCCCGCAGAGTTGGGGTTCATCGGCGGCGACGTTACCGCACTTAGAACAGATCGTTGCAGAAACAGAACACCCCATAGAGAGGGTGCCAAGATGACCCGTCGTGATCGCAGCTACCAAAGCCTTGTGCTTACGCTCTGTAGCGACAAGGATATCGATGTAGATCGAGTCTCCAATGTCCCTAGCGGCTGCGTCTATGATCCGACCCTTACTTAGCTCAGGTAGCTGGATATGCTCGACGTAGTTTTGACCGCCAACAAAAGTTCGGAAAGAGGAGAGAAGAAGCTTGCGCTCAAAGGCATCGTGGTTGTTGTTGACGTACTTCGTCGAACCAACCCCAATGTAGAAGTCAGGGTATTTACGATCAACCTGAACCCCGTCGAACATGACCTTACCCAGAGGCATCCCTGTTGGGGTCTCTGTGTCAACGGACGCCACGATTGTGCAATGACTGAGGAGGTATTTAGAGGCGTCGTACTGACCTAGAACCACCTGAGTCGCTTTGCGTACTGCAAAGGTCGGAGTGGGGCTGATCGCAACATGCCGAATCTCCTCCCACCCCTGTGAGGTCATCTCCGGGTGAATAACCGTAGCCTTGGCGTACTTGGAAAAGGCCATTTAGCAGCTCACTCCGAACCAATCATGGGGTTCTCCCGTAGGTGCCAGTACGGAGCTTGGGTCAATCAAATAGAGGCACTTGGGGCACGCAAACAACTTGTGTTTGGAACCCTCCTGCATCCGATATGTCGCTCGACGCATCCGCGTCGCACATTTCGGACAAGCAGGCTTACCTGTCTTGAGGTCTTCGGATGTCGCCCGATACTGACGATTCTGAGCAACCCAGTAGGCCGCTGATCTCTCAGCGTGAGCTTGAATCCGCAGGTCCCCCGCATTGCGAGCGAACCTGTAGAACTTAGACACCTCATCTCGAAGAGCCTCATCGTTGACGTTGGGCTGGTACATCCGATAGAGGTTGTCGTAGGCCAGGACCTCACTAGCAGCGACATGCCAGTGCTGGGCCAACTTCACATAGAAGTTGGGTTGAAACTCCATGGTCCTCCAGTGCGAGGATGCCCCAGCCTGCTTCCTCGCCCTCTCAATTTCGACCGTCATGTAACTCTGGTCAAAAGAAGGTGGTAGGAACCGAATGAAGTTCGAGGCAACCCGAACCACATCATCAGGGAAAACACGCTCGTTACCAAAGGGCCACTGGACGTCAATAACTCCAAGACCCTTGTGTACCGCCGTGACTGTACCAACATACGGAGACAGGTCCCCAGTGATGACATTGATCTTGTGGACCGTGTCACCCTGGGTAAAGTCTTTAGTAAGCTTCCAATAGTCGATCACGAAGGTACCTCAGAGGGTCAAGGAGCGAGAGGACGGCCCGTTGTCGACTTACCAGTGGCAACCGCCTGGCTCTGGTCATCCTTGAACTGACTCATGTAACCAGACTCGTCCGCATCGATCTGCTTGGGAGCCATGGGGGCGTTGAACGTCACCATGTACCTCTCATCAGAGTCCTGCTGGATGACCTTGGCTTCCTTGAGTACCTGAATCTGACGCTCGGAGAGAGACTCGGGGCCAAAGGCTGCCTTCTCGATCTCATCCGCTGTACGGTCCAGGTCATTCACCAAATCACGAGCGTCATTGATGGTCATGCCCCACTTCTTGTAGGTCTTCTGGATGGTCTCAGCCATCTTGTCAAGACGTGTGAGGATGATGTTGGCGTCTACAGCAGCGAACTTGATTGTCATAGCTCCCTCTACTTGCACTAAAGAGACCCTCTGAGTCTCAGGTTTAGGTGAGGACGAAACCCGTTCGACCTGCCCTCGATCTGTTGGATAAGAAGAATAGGCAGCCTGCTTGCCACCCAAGAGCTTGTCGAGCTTGTCCCGGACCTTTGAGGTATGCCCCTCATCCTTTGGCGGACGTACAAGACTATATTGAGGAGGGCGTTGAGGCTCCTTGGGGGGCACAGGGGGGTTGCCCTTCTTGTGCTCACTCCATTGCGCGACAAGTTTTTCATGTCGCTTCACCGCTTTCTCATATGAACTGAGCTTACGGTCATAAGTCTCAGCCTCCATCTCCGCAAAAGGCTCTGTAAGAGCTTTAGCCTTAGAGGCGCTCATATTTGAGATGGCGTGCCTGATCCTGACCTGAAAAATCGTCGAGGGGTCCTCAAGACCTTGCACAATGTCAGGCGGGTAGTGTTTGGACTGTTGAGTGAAGAAGCGGCGTGCCTCTGCCATCTTAGACATGATCTGACTCGGACTGTCCTTCTCCGAAATCCTATCCGGGCCAGACCCCTGGAGGTACTTGCCCAAAGCCTCTTTGTAGTCTTGGCCTTGGAATGCTGCGACAGCGAGTACCTTTGCAGAGGGGCCCTTCAACTTCTCGACAAGACTGGCCCGAGTCTTAGCTGAGGCGTTTTGGTCGGGCTTCACTACTTGAGGTCGAGTGCCAAACCGCTCATCGACCTCGCTATCGTCCTCAGTGTCGTCCTCAGTGTCGTCCTCACTAGAGGTGGCGAAAACGTCCTTGGCCTTCTCCTTGGCCATACGCAATGTCTCGTCTGGGCTCTTGCCCTTGGACTGGAGCATGAAGTCCGTGATCTGACCGGCAAGTTTCGACGGAGCCCCGCTCTCTTTGAGTGCTCCAATAGCCCTAGATCGAAGAGCCACTCTCGCGCCAAGTACAGCCATACGATGCTTCTGTGTCGCCTCGACTTGAGCTTCGGGGGACAGAGAATCAAGACTCACATCCTTACCTTGAACAGTCACAGTAGAGGGTGGTTTGATTTTGCCCGGGTCTAAGCTCCAATCCTTAACCTTCTCAAGCTCTGACTCAAGGTCGTCAACCTTCATCGGCCCGATCGACTTGAAGTCATGAAAATTGGAGACCAACTCTCGGATATCGTCAGGGTGCATGCCAATGAATTTCCCTGCCATCCGAGGAGGGAATGTGTCGATCACCAGTTGTCGAGCCTCGAACAACTCCGACTTGCTAGGCACTCGGCGAGCGGGCCCCTTCTTGTCCTTCTTACCCCCATCACTCTCACCTCCACCATCAGGAGAGGGTGGAGGCGATTCAGGAGAATCCCCGTCAGGTTTGGGCTCCGACACACCCTCTTCTGCCTTGGGAGCTTCTGCCTTGGGAGCTTCTGCCTTGGGAGCTTCTGCCTTGGGAGCTTCTGCCGGCTTACTCAGCTTGGTGAGATCTTGGATAACCTTGAGTACAGCCGGTGAGACTGGAGGGAGACCTTTCGGCCCCTCAGGCTTGGTCTCAGGCTCAACCTTGGGTTCAGGCTCAACCTTGGGTTCAGACTCGGACCCAAGGTCCTTTGGCTTCTTGCCTTTTGCCTTGCTCTTCGAGTCTGGGCTCTTAACCTTGGTCTTGGCCTTCGCCAGAGCCTTCTCGGCAACCTCTAACAGGTCCCCAAGAGTCTTGACGTTAGGGGGTAGATTCTTCTCGAAGGTGTCCGCAGGGAAGTTAGGGTTTCCCTTGGCAAGACCACCAAGGTCAGACTTGGGATCGAGCAAGGTCTTGAATCTGGACTCCAGAGCCGGATCCTCTCGAACCCTCTGTGCAAGAGTCTGAGTCTCCTCTTCCCACCTGTCCTCGGATTTGTACTTCTCGTACTCCCCACCACGCTCACGAAGAGTGTCTTTAGACACGTCAACGATCTTACCATCATCTTTACGACGGACCTTGACCGTATCCGTCTCCTTTGCCCGCCGAACAATGCGAGTGAGACTCACCGACCCCCCGATGGACTTGTAGTTCAAGGAGAGGTCTGGGTCCCTCTTCGAGTCGTCCTCTAGGTCAGGATCGCGATCAACTTCCATGCGCTCCCGTCGCTTATCGCGGCGAGGGGGTTTCTTCTTGGGGAGAGGACGGACAAGGCGCTCCGCCTCCTCGTCCTCTCTCTCCCCATGGTCCTTGGTCCCATAGACATGCATCTACTGACGCCACAGACCAAAAGGATTACCTAGAAGCGGCTATCCTCAGCCGGGGCGTCCTTCTTGATCTTCAGGTTCATGTACTTCGCAAGCTTGTCGGCAATATCGGTCTTTTCTGCGAGTACCCGACCAACTTCACCGTAGATTGCGCGGACAGACTCGTTGAATACCGCGTCATTGACGGTGAACATGTCTCGTTCGATCTTCTCCTTCGTGTCTGCCGGATCGATGTTGAACATCTCAAGGATAAGGTCGATGGAGACCGAACCCTTCTGGTAGAGATTGAAGAGGGCGTCGTAAGTGTCCTGACTGTCGCGTAGTGCCAATCGAGTGAAGCTGAGTCTAGGGATCAGGACAACTTCCTGACCCCACTCGTCAATCTCCACAAACCCCTTGCGTCGAGCAACAGGTTTGAAAATGGTCTCCTCTACATAGTCCTGAATGATCTCCCGGAACAACATGTACCGGGTATTGATCACTTCGAGCTTGACCCTATCGCCAGCAAACGTGCTCTCTCCATTGAGGAGAGACTCAGTCACACCCAAACCAGCGTAGAGCTGCTTGTCTGTGATCTCGTACTCGGAGGACAGGTCAAGAAGGCGGTCCCTCGAACCAATCTCCTCCCAATGGACCTCGTAGTTGGCCACGATCGAGTAGTCAGGATCGACAAGTGACAGGTCAACCTGCTCCCGTAGGTCATCCGTATCCACGTCACTGAGATTCTCTCCCCAAATTACTCGCTTGGGTGTCATCGCACGACTTGCAATCAAAGTCTGTGCCTGACGAAGTTTTTCGCGATAGTACAAGACCCGTAAGCAGTTGAAACTACTGACGTTTTCGGAAAAGAAGGTATGGTCCTCATGCACGTTGAGGCTATAGACCGGACCTTCATGCTGTGCCGAGTTAACCTTCGCAACACGGTAGTAGAGTTTACCTTCTACAAACTTGTGTCGAGATCCGGAACGACCGTTCTTCCACACATCAGGCTCCTTGCGCTTGGCGAGAAACCCTGACTCAAAGAACCGCTTGACCGATGGGCCGTGTGTAAAATGAACCGCGTACATCTCTTTGGCGAAGCTCATACGCCCATCGGCTTGCTTCACCCAACGACGCTCGGTCTTACCCTTCGAGACGGGGAAGCCTAGCGAGGTACAGAGAAGGAACGTCTGGTCCATGAGCACCTTGTTGGTACCGTTGAACCGAACAGAGACGCTGCCATCTTTCTTGGTAGTTACGTCCCCGTCTGAGTCCACAAAGCCTCGCAACAACCCTTCGAGGAACTCTTTGGGGCTGTCGAAGATCCACCCTGGCAAGTGCTTGTCTTCAGAGGTGTGGCCGAAGTTGGTGGCCATCCAACGGACAAGAGCGTCTTGACGACCACCCATATGGACGCCAGAAGCCATTGAGCTTTCGGACCAAGACACCTTGAGCTTATCCAACATGGGTTTGATGTGCTGCTCAATGGACACTACAGACGCAGGTTCATTGGGGCCGTACGTGAAGCCTAGGTCCCCGTAATCAAGCCCACCCTGCTTGGAGATATGACCGTCCCCAAGCCAGTAGCCGAGGAAATACCCGAAATCTGTGTCTAACGTCAACCATCGAGGGAAGCTCTTGGTGTAATCAGCCGAAGTTGATACACGAACACCCTTGACGTTTGGATCAAAGACAATCGACTTACCTTTAGTGATAACGGTATAATACCCAAAAGAGGTTAGCTGAGAACGAATCTCCTTGAGTGCAACAGGGTGCAAACCAAAGCGCTCGCAAACTTCAGCGGATCGCATAGTTACGGGGCCAGTCAAAGTAGAGGCCCAAGCAAGGATTGAGTTCAAATCTCCGGTACGGCCAATCTTCCTCGGATCCGTCTGCTCCTTTTTATAGGAGACTGAAAACATGTGTTGGGCCTTATCGATTACGCTCAACTGAAGCTCGGACTCCCCACCAGACTTCTTAGCTTTGTAGTCCCCACTGATGCCGTCCATGAAGGAGGCCAGGTCTACAGACTGACCATAGGACTCGGTAAGAGGTATCTGAGCCACGCCGAGGTAGTCTCCGGGTTGGATGTCCTTCGCTTCCAGCTCAACCGTCACATCCCCACGAAGGGCAGGGTAACGATGGTCTGAAGTTGAAGCGATGGTCTCCCCGATCTTAGCAACCTCAAGGAGGGTTACGTCGCCTGAGAATTTGCGAACACCGATCTCAAACTCTCGCCAAACCCCCTTGTGACTGAGAACCGTATCTGTGTCGGGGTCCAGGTCTTCGATGGGTACCTGTTGTACCTCACCGTTACGCTTGGTAAGCACCTCAGTGCCTGCAAGGTGACAACGGTCGAGTAAACTAGACCCCAACTCCTCACCTGCATTGCGCCTAGCAGCCAGGTGATAACAGAAAGAGCCCTCATCAGGGTCTGTGCCAAGAGGGATCATCTTGCCAGATTCGATGAAATCACGAACCTCGACGGGCATCTCCATGGCCATCTCTTCAGCGCCTTCGTCACCGGACTTTGCACGCTCAATGAGTGCTCGGTCTCGGTCACTAGGGATCAGCTCGATCCGAACCTTGTCTGTGAAACTGAAGGTCGTGAGCTTCACTTGGTCAATGGGCAGGATGACAAGACGGGACCACCCGCTGTAGTGCTTCTGGTAGTACCCCAACTCCCGTTCCTCACGGTCAGGAAGTTCGGATACCACATCCTTGTCTCTCTCCTCGCCCGTCCCATCATCATGAAGGACAGCTTCCTTCACTCGCTCAACCTGGTGGCCTACGTTCTCAGGCACATCCACCGTTGAGTCCTCAGCAAAAATGAAGACGTTGCCATCAAGCCAGTAGTGGCGGCTAGCCGTAATCAAACGCTGGAACAGCTTGATTCGGCTACACATCTGAGTGAAAAAGGAATGGATGTAGTTCGCATAGTGGTCAGCATCCCTGAAACCATCAGGGCACTTGCTAGGCTTAGGCTTCGCAAGACGAACCTTGCTCATCGGCAGTTCAGTGTGCAGGTCAATAGCCTGCGCTACGATAGGGTCTGTGTGATAGAAGTGCCGGTAAATCTCCCTCTTCTCTCGTAGGGACTGAGGCAGCTCAAGGAAATCAGTAGAGAGCTGAGGGGAGAAGAACGGGGCGGTGCCTGATTGGACAGTGTTAGCACCTGAGATGTTGTTGGTGCCGAACGAGCCGTAAGACCCTCCACCAATATTCGCCTGAATTCGACGTGCAACTTTCTCTTTCTCAGAGAGGTTGGTGAGACGCCCCCGTGAAGCGTAAGGCGCATGCGGGTACCTTCCAGGTACCGTATTGGCCATAACACTCCGGGTGTTGTTTACATTCGTGTAGCGAGTTGACATCAGTCGTCCCCATAAAGATCATTCAAGTCTGCTGAGACAGTGCTTCTAGCCAACAGGCTGTCAATTACAGCTTCTGTATCAGAGGATTCGAAAAGACCGTACACGTCACGGGTTGTCTGAGCCTTGGCTGCACGACGACTGGAGTCTGCCTCTCGTCTCTCTTGAATTTCCTTACGCTCCTGTGCCTCCCTAGCGTTCTTCTTCGTATTGAAGAGGGCTCTGTCCACTGCCTCAGTACGTTTGGCCCCTTGGACCACGGAGCCAGCAAACCGACGACCGGCATTGGAGATAGCCACATAGTTAGGAGTCGCATCCTCTGCCGGATTACGGCGAGCTTTGGCGTACATTAGACCGTACACGCGATGCAGTTTCTCCGCACTTGCTACCATCTCCCTACGGAGTTTGGAGGCTTCCTTGAACAAGTCCTCTTGAGACATGGAGTCTATATTCATATGGATGTCTGTATCCCCAGGAAGTTCCGGTTCGACGCCTTTGGGGTTTGCGCCACGAAACCGGAGAAGAAAGCGGGTGCCCTAGGGTCCCCAGAGAGAGTTAGCTCGTCCTCTTTGGTCCAGAGCCCACGCTTAGAGAAGTACAGGATGTCTTGAGCAGCGTAGACCAGAGGGACAAGCGGGCCGGACACACGAGATGCATAGGTGTAACGCTCGTAAGACGACGTAGCGATGAGGCTACCCCCTGATAGCATAGTTGCGTAACGGTAGTAGAGTTGAGATCTAGTCGTGGCTGCAAAGTCGTCTCCAGGCTCATCTGAGCCCCAAACCAGAAATCCGCCGTAGAGCCCCTGAGAGTAAGTGACCACTCTTTCATCAGGTGTCGAACCCACCCACTGTACGCCCTGACCACCAGGCCATCCTTGGCCAACCATGCTCTGAGAGACGACCACAGTTTGGGTGTCGCCCTTGAAAAACACGACGCATTCTCGTGACCGCAGAATTTCTGGCATGGTTAGATCGATGTCTGAATGGTTAGGTAAAAATTGTTCTCAACGGTTGGAGTCTGCGCCACTGAACCGACGTAGTACCCGTTTGACCCCCTAGGGTCTCCAGAGAGGGTCCACTCATCCTGATTGGTCCAGTACCCTCGAAGGGAAAACCGAAGCCGTTCTCCGGTCACATATGTCAAAGGCACCAAAGGACCGGATACACGAGATACATAGGTGTAACGCTCGTAAGTTCGGGTAGCGATTAACCAGCCTCCGACTCCAAGAACCGCTGTACCGTACGTTGGCTGCCAGGCCGTAAGCGATGTCAGTTGGTCAGAGGCCTCGTTAGAACCCCACACAAGAAACCCGCCGTAGAGGCCGTCAGAAGGTCCCACCAGGAACTCATCATGGTTGGAGTCAACCCACTGAACGGCTTGTCCTCCTTGCCACCCTTGCTGAGCCAGCGTGGCCGTGATGGACACGGGGAAAGCATCACCTTTGAACAAGGTGTAGCAATCACGGTCTCTCGGGAATTTAGTGGTCATCATGCAACCTTTTGCATACGTGCTTGAGTGCGAATACGGTGACAGCAAGCACAAACCAACTCGCACTTAGCCAACTCAAGAAGGACAAGAGACCATTTATTCAAGTTGTTGAGCCACGACTGTCGATTTCTTTTGGCAGTACCCCTCTGCTCATTCAGATGGGTAGACCGGTAGTTTAAGGCCCCCAACCTGTTACGGATTGTCACATCAGGATTGGCCCGACGAAGACGAACACGCTCCTGATCGCATTGAAGGCAATGAGCGCCTCTCCCGGTAGAGGACTGCGTACTCTTGACAAAATCTTCAAGGTTTTTCGGGGTTTGGCATTTCGAGCATATTTTCATATTGACACCTGGATTCCCATATAACCAGAAGTCAATACACTAGGTGCCTGGGTCACGTACCCAATGTAATAGGTGTTAGCGCCCCGAGGGTCAGAGGATAAAGTCCACTCGTCCTCAGACGTGAAGTACCCACGTAGAGAGAACACCAACCGGTCACTTGCAGCGTACACAATAGGTACCAGCGGGCCAGGTCCTGTCCTTGAGGCGTAGGTGTACTTCTCAAAAGTGGTCGTAAGGATATGCCAGCCACCCGCACACGCAGTGGCGAATCGGTAGTAGGGTTGGTTCCGAGTCATCGAAGTGTATTGGTCAGACTCCTCGTCCGAACCAAACAACACGAACCCAGCGTAGTACCCGTCAGAGATCCCTACAGAAAACTCGTCTCTGATGGAAGGTACCCAACGGACACCTTGGCCGCCACGCCAACCAGATACTACCATCGGCTCGCTTACAACCACAGGGTAGGTATCGCCCTTAACGAGCACTACGCAATCCCGAGTTCGTGCCTGCTCCGGCATCAGATCGTCTCGACTTCCTTCTTGCGACCCGGCAGTTGTGACCACGCCGAAACGAGGGTGCTAAGGAGCATAGTCTGAACTGGGCTGCCCTGTACAACCTGTTCCCAATCTCCACCACTCTGATTGAACGCCAAACGGATCGAGAGGAAGTCGTCTTTGGTCAGATGAGTGTCAGGTCCAGACGAGTGGTCAATGAACTGGCGGATCAGACGGTCGGCAAAAACCAGCGGTTGGCTCGGTTCCGAGTCGAAAGCGGTCTTCGAGTTGAGCTTGTCGATGACCTTGCCATCGACTAGGTACACGTCCTCCAAAGCTGGAACAAGATACTGACTACGAAGGGTCGAGGCTTCAT
>Ga0315288_10003063_pt1 | contig 21342 bp, 21 predicted proteins | sample YL17G11_20_MG_FD_203454 | JGI IMG/M metagenome (GOLD analysis project Ga0315288, IMG submission 203454) | Sediment microbial communities from Yellowstone Lake, YNP, Wyoming, USA - YL17G11_20 | ecosystem: Environmental > Aquatic > Freshwater > Lake > Sediment | place: USA: Wyoming | collected...
TTCTCCAATATATTGTGAAATTACAAATTCCATTTTTTCTTGTAACTTTTCTGAAAATTGATTTGTCATTTATTTTATTGTTATTTATAAATGAACAACAATATTAGTATTTCAAATCAATTTTTTTAAGAATTAAATTAATATTATTTTATAAGTATTTTAATATATATTTATAAAACTACAAATTATTTTATTATTTACATTTAACTATAGCCTAGGATGACTTTGTCTTGGAGGACGACCTGTACCATTTGTACGTTGAGGAGCTTGTTCCGGTTTTCTTGGTTTAGCAACATAACTCCATCTACCTTGTTCATCATGACTGGTTTCTCTTGAATATTCCTGACTTCTAGTTCTTGATAATTCTTGTCTTCTATCCCTTGGAGGCGCTACTGATCTTGGTAACTTAACTGGTTCAAAACTTTGTTCTTGCTCTTGCTCTGGTCTTGAGTAATGATATTGAGAACGAGCAACACGAGATTCATGTCTTGTTTCGCACATTAACTTACCTCCCTTAATTCCATACACTTCTCCCGCTTGATATTCATGAACCCCATTCTTAGTATTAGACAAATTAAAATCAACATATTCTCCTTGAACTAAATACTTGTATTGTTCAGAATCTACTTTAATAGAACTATGATGAACAAATACATCACTTCCTGACTTATCACCATCTGTTACAGTAATAAATCCATAACCTGACTTATTATTAAACCACTTTACACGACCGGTTAATCTCTCTAAAGAGGATGAAACACTTGGGGTTGAAACTGCACTACTTGACATTTCTTTATAATTATATTGTTGTTATTGTCTTTATATTCTTTTAGAATTAAAAACTTATTATTCAATTAGGTCAATTCCATTCAAATTTATTATTATTTTCAAATAAATTTGTGTTAAATGTTTCAATTATGATATTTATAATATAATTGTAATCAGGCGTTTCATCAAACTTTAATTTTCTTACATAATTTAATAAAATTTTAATAAAAGCAGGAACTTCTTCTATTAATATTATTTGTTCTTTTAATTTATAAATATCATTTAAATTTGATTTATCAAACCATACTAATTTTCCTAATAACATTGTTAGCATTATATAAATACAAGATTCCAAATCATCTCTACGACTTGGTTCTATATAATTATGAATATTTAAACTAACAAAATTTAAAGAACCTACTATTTTTGTTAGTTTTTTCTCTTGTATATGAGTCCCATTGTATGTATATCTTTTTGAAAATCCAAAATCAACCAAATATAATTTGTTAGTATCTTTTTCTAATCCAAATAAAAAATTACTTGGTTTAATATCTCTATGCAACAATTGGTTTTCATGTAAAACTTTAATTCTGTTAATCATTTGGATTCCTATTAATAATGTTGTTTTTAAAGATAATTTGTTAAACCCTAAAATTGTATTTGATAGTGAATTACCTAGCAAATCTATAACAAGATAATTTACTTTATCCGTTGTGCCAAACATTTTGAGTTGTGGAAATCCATTTATTTTACCTAAGTATTGATAAATTTTTGCTTCATTTTTTAAACTTTTAATGTTATCCATTTTTATTTCGAATTTAATTGCAACATTTTCCTTAGTTCTAATATTTTCTGCTTTAAATACACTACCAAATGAACCTTCACTTATTTTTTCAATTAAATTATATTTGTTAGATATCATTTATTTATATCTAACAAACTTTTTATATATTACAAACTATTTTATATCAATTCTATTTATCAAAATAATATATTAATCCATTGAATTAAATAAAAAAGATTTTAATTAATTAAATTACAAAATAATAACTACTCTAATCTACATTCTTCATAAACATCATCTTCTTCGTCATCATCTTCTGTGCCTTCGTCATCATCTTCTTCGTGTTCATTATCTTCATCATTAATTTCAAATACAAATTCTTTTTTTGCGACTTCTTTTTTTGGTTTATTAGTACTAATCTTCATACTCAATAGATGATTAGTTCTTGCTTCTAATACTTGAGAGTTAGAATTACGTTGATTTCTATGTGAAATATCTTTAAAAATTGTCTTCCCTTTATCATTATTTTGAACTTTACTAGCAAACCACATAAATTTGGAGATTGACAAATTCTCTTCTTCACTGCTTTGGTTAGGTTTAATTTTTAAATACCAATATAACCAAATACCAAACATGTTACTTAATTGAAGATAACATTTTTTTGGTTTGATTATTTGATAAGTTTTTATTGAGTTATAAATACACTTAAAATATAATTTAAATGCATTAATTACTATTATTTTTTTTTCCTCAGTGAAAACAAAATCTGATTTTAATATTACCATACCTATCCGTTCATAAGACGTAGTTATATTATCAACATTATTAGAGCATATTGATAATACTGCTCCTACTACATCACTTAACCCACTTCTTTGTTTGTTTAGTATATTTAGGTTAGTATACATTTTAAATTCTTTTTCGTACGTATTTTTGAGTTCATTCATAGTGAATTTAATTATACTTTCATTTTTTCTATTATATAATTTATCATTATTAGTAAGTATTATACCTTTATTTAAACGTTCAAATATATCAGCAACTTGTGTATCTGTTGGACTGGAAATTATTGAACATGCTATTTGGTATCCCAAAAATTCACGACTTTCTTTATTAGTCAAAGTTTCAAATTTTTTCCCGTTCCACTCAAACTTACCTTGTATAAATCGTTGTATTGTTGTTAAACGTTGCTGTCCATCTTGGACATACAAAATCTTTTTGTTATTTTGAAAATGTTCTGTAAATACCAACAGAGGTATTGGGAAATTTTTCATTATTGAGTCTATTAATGAAACCTGATGACTTTCAGGCCATACATAATAGCGCTGATGTTCAGGAATTAATATAGTTGCATTATTCTCGTTCCTATCACATTGAAAATACTCTGTTGTATTTTCAGGCGAATCTCCTAATAACTCCGCAATGGGTTGCATTAGTGTTTTAGTTGCTAGTTTAGATGACATTTTGATGCTTTTAATAGTAAATAGTTACTGATTTATATATCTAAATAAGTATTTCAATTTTTAATTTTTATAGGCATTTATATCAATAACTAAAAATAATATTGGTATTGTATATTTTTAAAACAATGTTCTCACATTTATTAGTTGGTTTAATTAAATAAAATAAAAAAGAGTTGATTAATTAAATTACAGATTTTCTATTTATTTTAATATTGTAGTTGTTAGATTTTCTATTATTAATTCAATGTAGTCTTTAAAATTTATAAATATATTTATATTAAAATAGTCGTAGAAATCTTCAATGTTATAGGTCAATTCGGTTAATAGTTCTTCTATTAATTCTTCATCATTATCGTATTCACTTTCTAAAAATGCTTTATAATTGTTATATATTAATTCATTACCTGTTTCTTCATTAAAATATTCCATAAATAATCCATATAATTTATCAAAATTATTAGCATAAAGTTTATCCTTATTGTAATAGGGTTCGGGTTCTCTTATTGATGTAACAAAATCAAGATCAAAATCCGGTATATTTTCATCTAACTCACCAAATTCCAAAATATATTCATTATACATATAAACAATGTATTTTTCCAAAATGGATTTAATATTAGCCTCAAAATTCATTATTGATTAGTATAGTGTATTAATATGCACTTAGTTAATAATTATAATATAAATCATTTTTTTTTATAAACCTTATTTAATCATTAACTAAAAATATTATTGTTATCATTCTTAAATATGACTCAATTACTTTTTTAAAAATGAGTATCAAACGTAATAAAATGTTTTATTTAATTTCTCAAAAATAGTTAAGCAGGGTTAAATAATATTTTTAGTTGTTTAAAATACAATTAAAAATTAAAAATTGAAATACTTACAAAAGCGCATTCATTTGATATACAATAAATGGAAACTAAAATCACTGAAAAATCTTTGGGCGTGTCTAAAAAAGTTAAAAATGGGAAAGTAATTGAAATTAATTTAATTGAAGAGGTTGAAACTTTTGTAAGTATTAAATTTCCTGATAATATTTGGAATAATATTAAAGGATATATGTTTGATAATGAATATATGCTTGATAACGTTAATACTAATATAACATTTACTCCTAAACAAATTATAACTGAAGATTTGGGAAAAATATTTGAAATGGCAATATGTTTATCATATGAAATTGAATATGATGGAAAATATAAATATAGTTTAGAAGAAGCAGATATTATTAAAGAAAGAATTTATAAATTAAAAGATGCGTTTCCATATAAAATTAAACACATTGCTAAAAATGGAAATAAATATGATTTTGTTAGTCTAGAAAATGAAGATATACATTTAAGTGCTAAAACAACAAAAAAGGATGGAAAGGTATGTCCTCAAGTTATAGGACAACCATCAAAAAAAAAGTTTTGCGAATTCTTTGGAGTAGATTTGCAATATAATTTAGAACAAATTAAACAATACATTCAAGATAACGTAAACGCATTATTAAATATTTACACTTTAAATACTTTTGATTGTCCTGTTATTTATTATAATAAACATAAAAATTTATTATTATTTGTCAAATTAAAAGAAAATATTAACTGGACAAATTTTGATATTACATTTAGTCATGTAATTAAAAATAAAAAATGGATTGAAAGTTCTTCGATTATAATTAATAATAACACAATCGGAGAATTTCAAATACATAATCATCGTGATTGCATTAAATTTCGTTGGTCATTTGAAAAAATTTTAAATTTGTTTAAAGACAATTTTGAAATTACATATTTATAATATTTCCATAATTTTATTATAATATTCAGTGGATAATTCACAACCTTTAAAATGTCGTTTAGTATTTTTACACGCAATTGCGGTTGTTCCTCCACCTAAAAATGTATCTAATATTGTATCATTTTCGTTAGAATGTTTTTTTATTAATTCTTCAAATAAACTTAAACTTTTTTGAGTTGGATGAAATCTATTTTTACCACCTTGAAGCGGAAACATATATATACCATTATCATATTTACTATTAAATGTAGGTTTTGTTCCTTTTATTCCTAATAAAGCAATCTCACGACAATTTGTTAAATAATTTACACTTGAATTTAATGGTTGAGGGTTTGTTTTTATCCATTCAATCATCCTAATTTGTTTAAATTTACATTTTTCCATAATTTCTTTTAAAAATGAAATTTTCCATAAATCAAAGAACATAATTAAAGTTCCTCCTTTTTTTAATTTGTTATAGTATTCGCATATAAATTTTTCTAGTTTGTCCATATTAAATTCCATATCCCATTCACCATAGTCAGTTTTTACACAATATTTTTTTCCATATATTGTTCCATATTTCATATAATTTTCTTTCTTATCATCATTTACTATATTATTTTTTGGATTATTTTTATATTTTATCCATTCTTCTTCTGTTTTTACCTGTGTAATATCATTTTCCTCATTGAATTTTACATTATTATAATGTTCATTCATTCCACTATCTTTTGAAATAATATATGGCGGATCTGTTAATATTAAATCAATGCTATTGTTATTTATAGTTTTTAAATATTCTATACCACACATATTTTTAACATCTATATCTACCTTAATTTGTGATTCATTATTTATAACTATTGTTTCAGATTCATCTATAATTAATTCAAGTTGTTTTTTTTGTATTCTCTGTTTTTTAGAATTTTTTAAAATGTTTGTATTTGTGTTTGATAATTCAGTTATATCCATTTATAATAAGTTATATAGTAATACTAATTACATTATATTTAATTCAATTTTTTACTTATTTAATAAGACATTTATATACTATATTGATATTTTATTTTACGAAAAAAGAAGTTTATCTATTGTTGTTCTTACGCAAAATACACGATGCAATAGAATTCCTAAAATAAAAAGTATAATACTAGTTTTTACAAATGAAATTTTATATATGTATGATATAATATACGCTAATATGATAGTTAATATTACATCAACAATTGCTATATTAAATATACGATATGAATGAGGACCTTGTCCTGGAACTCCTAATATATTTTTATATTTACACAAATCCATTTATATAGTTAAAGAATTAAATAAATAATTAATTTTATTACACATTTATTATTGGTAGATATAAAATAAACCTTTATAATATTTAATACTATACACTTTACATATTTTTCATTTAAAACTCAAATTTTGCATGAAAAATAAAAGATTATACATTAGACCACATTTTCTCCAAAATTGTTATAGCATTTTTTTTATTATTAAAATTTTTTTCATTGTATATCAAATTAATCATTAATAAAATTGGATTACTTAATTGTTCTAGTTCATTATTTAATAATCCATATTCATTACCAAATTCTTTTTTATAATTTTTATATTTATTATTCCAAATATTTATATCGGTAACTCCATATTCACTATATACTTTATTATCTAATTCAACCCAATAATAATAAACATCTTCATTATTAAATGGTTCCCTACCTAATATTATTTTTGGATTTGTATGAATGCCTCTAACTCTTTTTGGGTTTAAGTGTGATAATTTTAAATAAGTAATTATTGATTTCCAAATACACGCTTCACTCATTATACCTTAATACCAATTTATTTTAAAGTTGTTAATAGGTTAAAGAATTAAATAAATAATTTAAAGAAACTTGTATATATTATGTAAGTTTATATAATGGTTAAAATTTGTTCTAACGCATATCCGTATCATAATGAAGAAATATACTCACAATATTTTGACAAGTACCCTTTTCCATTGAGTTCTTTTCAAAAATTTGCGATTGAATCTATTGTTGAAGGCAATCATATTCTTATAACTGCTCATACTGGATCTGGGAAAACCTTACCTGCTGAATTTGCTATTGAATATTTTGCTTCTAAAGGAAAAAAAGTAATTTACACTTCTCCAATCAAGGCATTATCTAATCAAAAATTCTATGAATTTACACAAAAATTTCCTCATATTTCTTTTGGAATTTTAACAGGAGATATTAAAACTAATCCTGAAGCAAATGTGCTAATTATGACTACTGAAATTCTTATGAACACTCTTTATGCAAAAAATCGTAAAGATATTAAAACAAATAGTTTAACTATGTTTGAAATGGATTTTAACAATGAATTAGCGTGTGTAATTTTTGATGAAATTCACTATATTAATGATATTGATAGAGGAAAAGTTTGGGAAGAAACGATTATGATGCTTCCACAACATATTCAAATGGTTATGCTATCAGCAACACTTGACTCTCCTGAAAAATTTGCTCTTTGGTGTGAAACACGAGGACAAACGTGTGATAAACCTTTAAAACAAGTTTACCTTACTACAACATATGAAAGAGTTGTTCCTTTAACACATTATTCTTTTATAACTTGCACACAAGGACTTTTTAAAATTTTAAAGGATAAACAACTAGAAATGGAAATTATGAAAGCTACCAACACATTACACATTATTCAAGATGCTAGAGGTAATTTTAATGAAATAAATTACCAACGTATTCATAAAATTATTAAGACATTTCAAGATAAAAATCACTATGTTAAACGACAACACGTTCTTAATAGTGTTGCTAAACATATGGTTATGAATAATATGTTACCGGCAATATGTTTTGTATTAAGTCGTAAAGCACTTGAACAATGCGCTAAAGAAATTACTACTACATTATTGGAAGATGATTCCAAAGTTCCGTATATTGTTCGTAAAGAATGCGAACAAATTATTAGAAAATTACCAAACTATCAAGAATATCTTAATTTACCTGAATATTTATCAATGGTTTCACTTTTTGAAAAGGGTATCGCTATCCATCACGCAGGAATTATTCCTATTTTACGAGAAATGGTCGAATTATTATTTGCTAAAGGATATATTAAACTTCTGTTTGCTACTGAAACATTTGCTGTAGGAATTAATATGCCTACCAAAACTGTGTTATTTACCGATCTTAATAAATTTGATGGTTCTGGTATGAGACCTTTTTATTCACACGAATATACTCAAATGGCTGGAAGAGCAGGACGACGTGGAATTGATACTATTGGATATGTAATTCATCTTACAAATTTATTTAAAAGTATTAATCAACCTATTATTAAACCTATGATGAAAGGTACTCCACAAGTACTTGTATCTAAATTTAAAATATCATATAATTTATTGTTAAATTTAATTGACATTGGAGAAACTGACTATACAAAATATGCTAAAAGAAGTATGGTACAAGGTGATATTGAACAAACTACCAAAGGATATTATGATTCTATTAGCAAATTACAAAATGAAATGAATAATATATCTTTACTTCTTGAAAATTGTAAAACACCTATCGAAACAGTTACAGAATATATTACTCTTAATCAAAAAAAACAGGTAAATGTAAATAAAAAACGTAAAGAAATAGAAAGAAACATTCAGCAAATTAAAGATACATATAAAAATATTGATAAAGACGTTGACATAGTTTCAAAATATAATACAAAAAAAGATGAATTAAATAAACTAAATGAAAATTTAATTTCTTCTGAAAAAACAATTGATACAAATGTATTTAAAGTTGTTCAATTATTAGAAAATAACAATTTTATACAATTAGATAATGATAAATATACACTAACAATAAAAGGGTGTATTGCTACTCATATAAGAGAAATGCATTGCTTAGTTTTTGCCGAATTAATTGAGCAAAAAATATTACATCAATTTAAAGCTAAAGAATTAGTTGGAATTTTAAGTTGTTTTACAAATATTAGTGTTCAAGAAGAGAAACGAAATTATTTGCCTGTGTCAAATTATGTAAATGTTAAAGAATGTGTAGAAAATATTTATAATATGTATCAACAACAATCTAATATTGAATTTAAAAATATGATTCAAACTGGAATTGATTATAGTATGCACTTCGACCTAATTGATTATATTATAAAATGGTGTGAATGTGAAAATGATGTCGATTGTAAACTAATTCTACAGCAAATTTCAATTGAAAAAGATATTTTTTTAGGAGAGTTTGTTAAAGCAATTCTAAAAATTAACAACATTACTTCAGAAATGGAAAAAATTGCCGAACTATTGGGTGACATAGAATTTCTTTCAATCTTAAAACAAGTTCCGCAACTAACATTAAAATTTGTAGCTACAACTCAATCTTTATATGTGTAAAATTAAATTTGTTAGTAAGATTATATCTGTGTTTTATATTTATTTATTATAAATATAAAATTGAAATACTATTGTTAAACATAAAAATACTAGATAAAATAATAATGCCATATATTTATTTAATTCATACACGCGCTTCTCTCAACATAAAGGAACCTGTTTATAAAATAGGCAAAACTGCTGATTTTAGTAAAAGAATATCAGGTTATGATAAAGGCAGTGAACCTATATTAATGTTATATGTAAATAATTGTGACATTTTTGAAAAACGAATAATTGAAATTTTTAACACAAATTTTATTAAACGTAGTGATTATGGAAATGAATATTTTGAAGGTAATGTATCAGATATGATTGGTATTATAATGAATAACTTTAAGGAACTAAAGATGTGTTATAATATTGAACAAGAAGAACAAAAACAAGTAGAAACTAATGTAACAAACAATCAAGAATTATTTATTAAAAAAAGAAATTTACTACAAAAGTTATTAAATAAAATTTGTGAAAAAAATATAAATAAATTTTCAAATGATTTTATGCAAGTTACAAATAATTCACATAATCATGAATGTATAAATATGCGATGTAATATACAAAATGCAATAAGCAATTATAACGCAAATATTATGAATTTTAAACAAAACCCAAATATTATATTTTATAAAAAATTTGGGGATTATTTACAGAATAGGAGTAATGTATTATTTGAAATAACTCATAATCATTTAAATTCTAATAATAATGATTCTAAAAATTTTTACAATGTATTCAAAAGTATAGTCTAAATTATATTCCAAATTAATAATAAGTATTTTGACAAATTAATAATTATAGAAATTATATTGATTAAATTATACAAAATTTTTAAAAAGTCGGATGGGATTTTGAAAATGGACATTTTTAAAAATGTCTAAATTTGAAAACCTGAATAAAGTTTCAAAAATACTTGTTAAATTTAGAATTGTTACGATAATGGTTTCATTTACAAAATATATTCGTTTTAAATTGTTACGATAAACTTTTTTATTTTGTGTAAAACAAATTAGAGGGAGTTTATATAAGTAATCAACTACTTCCATATTTGTCTCTAATATTTGTGACTATTCAAAGAGTAATATTACAGATTATAATAAACATTTAGACACCATAAACTTACAAATCCCTCCCAATTATTGAGCGTTAAGAATGAAATAATGAATGTTAAAATATACAAAAAATTTAAAAAGTCGATTGGGATTTTGAAAATGGACATTTTTAAAATGTCTAAAATTGAAAACCTCAATAAAGTTTCTAAAAAACTTGTTAAATTTAGGTTTGTGACGAGAAAGGGTTGATTTAGGAAAAATATGCGTTTTAAGTTGTTACGATAAATTATTATTTTGTGTAAAAACAATTTAGAGATAATTGGGAGAATTATTACAATGACTGACATATTTGTCCCTCAAAAATCTGTCTGTAATATTTGTAACTATTCAACAAGTAATAAAAAAGATTATAATAAACATTTAGCAACCATAAAACATCAAAAACTTACAAATAACCCCAATAATCCCCACCAATCGCCAAATTACACTTGTACTTGTGGAAATAGTTATAAACATCGCCAAAGTTTATACACTCATCGTATGAAATGTAATAATAAAAGTGTAAATAATAATGACCAACCTATAACAAAAGAATTAGTTTTACAATTAATACAGCAAAATAAAGAGCTACAAGAAATGTTACATGAACAACACCATAAAATGTATGAAATAGCAAAAGAAGGTAAATATGTTACTAACAATACAACTAATACGAATAATAATAATCAATTTAATTTAAACTTTTTTTTAAATGAACAATGTAAAGATGCTTTAAACTTAACAGATTTTATAGATTCATTAAATGTTAAAATTAAAGATCTTGAATATACATCAATCAATGGTTATGCCGAAGGAATCTCAAATATATTTTTAAATGGATTACAAGGGTTAGATATTAATAAAAGACCAATACATTGTTCTGATTCAAAAAGAGAAGTTTTATATATAAAAGATAATGGAATATGGCAAAAAGAAGATGCCGAAAAATCTAAACTAACAAATGCTATAAAAATAATTGGAAATAAAAATATAAAACAAATTAGTGAATGGCAAAAAACTTATACTGAATATAATAATCCTGATTCAAAACAAAATGATAAATATTTAAAAATTGTAATGAATTCAATGTCTGGTTCAACAAAAGAAGAAGCAGATACAAATTATGAAAAAATAATAAGAAATATTGCAAAAAAAGTTATAATTAATAAAAATATGTAAATTATATTATTCTAATAAATAGTATAATTTTTAAACTTTTTACATTTTAAATGCTGATTCTTTTTTAATTCTTTATAAATATTTTTCATTTTTTCTTCATATATTTTTTGATAATATAGTGTTTGTTTATTATATTCTTCTTCTGTTATTTCACCCTGATTTAAATTTCTTGTTAATGTTAGTTTTATTCGAGTAAAATCTAATTTACGCTCTATATCTGTGACTATATGGTGACAAGATAAACACAAAATTTGACATTTATCTATTTCATTATAAATTTCTTCAATATTTATACCTTCATTAACCATACTACAAATACTTTTATCTTTATTAAACATATTTAAATGGTCATAATGGTATCTCTCTAATGGGTGATTTTTTACGCTACAACAAATATAACATTGTATAAGTTTATACAATTTAATTTTTTCCCAAATTAACATGCGATAATCATCATATTTACACCAACAAGTATCACATATATCATTACCATTCCATATACGATGAGTACTTATTTGAATGCTATATATTTTTTTATTACATTCATTACATTTTTTTGATAACTGATTAATATTTTTTAAATAGATATCTAAATTCATTTGTCTATCTAAAAGTTCATTTAATGGAATTTCATTATATAATGATTTGCATAAGTTAAATGAAATGTTTAATAAAATACTTAATTCGATACAATAATCTTCAGATGTGTTATCTTCTAAACAATTTTGAGATAAAACATAATTTTTTATTTTTTGTTTAAGTTTATTATTTTTATCAATATTTATTTTACAAATAATACTTGTTATATTATGTCCTAACTCATTACAATTTTTACATACTTTACGCTGTTTATCTTTTGGAGTTTTAATTATCAACTCTTTCAATAGATCCGTTAATTTATTCTCAATTATATTAAAATTTATCTGTGTATTTTCTTTCTTTTGTTCTTGTTCTTGTTCTTTAATTATTAATAAAATTTCGCTTTTAGTTTTTGAACTAACACCTTTAATTCCCATTTCTTTACATTTTTGAAGCAACTCAGATTTATTCATTTTATTAATTTAATTTATTTATAACATATCAATAAATTAAACTAAAAATCAATTTTTTTATTATCATTTAAAAAATAACATATTAATCTTTCATATAAATAAAATAAGGCGTTAAGTAAATACTCATAATTAAAAACATGATATTAGTATCATAACTTGATTGGTTCAATAAAGCACTAATTATAACAGCAATGATTACTAGAAAACTATCTCCTAATAAAGCACCAGCCCCTGCTTCTTTTGAATAAACTTTGAAATAATCTAACATATTATTTGAACCTGTAGGAATGATGGTAAATAAAATATAAAATAGAAAGTCAAAGATTATTTGAATAGATACACATATACCGGCAAATGCTGTCAGACCAATTTTTAGACCACTTTTATAAACTAGATATCTTCCTAATAACATATATAAAACCCCAATCAATATATCTGCAATCATAGCAGATAACCTATATTTTTTATACCATCCTTCTAAAGTTTTGAGGTTGACATAAATTTTCGCAAAAGTAACAAAAATGATAAATAAATCAGCATAAATATTAGCGGTTATTATAGGTATGTATTCAAATTTATTATCATAATTGATAGTAGGTTTCAAATTTGTAGTTTTTTCAATCAAAAAGGTAAGTAAAAATAATAATCCGACAATTAATAGTCCACTCATATATAATTTAAACGAATATAAAAAATATTTGTTTAAATTATCTTGTTAAATATAAACGAATTTTTTAATAAATAGTATAATTTCTTTTTTCAACTAACAAATTAGAATAAGTATTTGAAAGTGTCATTCTAGAAATAATTTTATTTATTTAAACTTGTTTTGTTTTTTCTTCAATTTTTGAGGTTTCTATAGGCATTCCTCCTCATCCTCCTTTTTGAGTCTTACGTCTACAAGTTTTATTTTTTCGTCTTCTAATTCTTTTTGAATTAACTTTTCTAGCGTATCGGGTTCTCATAATATATACGCATATATTTTAATTAAAAAAATTGATTTAAAACAGGTTTAATATATGTATGTAAATTAAATAAAAATTATAATGGCGTTATCAAACAGAGGAAGAAGAGTAAATGATTTTACTAATATTATAAACTTACATGGTTCTCTTGAAAAATATTTTGGAATAACAAATGAGAATGGTACTGAATTTAAAACAAAAATAAATATACAAACTCTTGATGGATTTAATCAATTTGAAATTAATTTAGATTTTATTATTATTCATAATTATAAAATTTATAATTTAAATAATCTTCCATTAGATATTAATTCATTGATCGCTAGTTATTATACCCCTAATTATATACATCTTAAGATACAAATAACAAGTCCTGAAGATTATCCTTTTAATCCACCAATTTGGAAAATTATTGATGTTAAACATAGTTTGAAAATGAATTTATATGAATACTATAAATATATGGTTGATAGTCATAATGAAATAATGAAAGATACTTGGAGCCCAGCAATTAAAATTGATGTAGATATTTTATATTTTATTTCAAAAATTAACCATTTTGAACATCTATTCAACTATGAAGAATAATATTAATTTATTTTTTACCAAAATAATCCTTGATAGATTTATTTTGTTTTTGATTTTTTAATGATAGTATTTCTTCTTCTAATTTCTTAATTTTTTCTTCTGCTTGTAAAAGTTTTTGTTGTGTTTGTAATAGATTATCTGTTAGAAATTTATTTTCTTCAATTACATTATTTTCATACAATAATTGTTCTGTATTTGCATTTACACATTTAATTGTTGGCGATTTTGATGTTTCAAATATTTCATCGCTAAATATAACTTTAATATTTGATTGTTTGAATATTGTAATTAATTGTTCCTTCGAAACATGAATTGATGTAAAACTTCCAATAATTAATATATACATTTTTGAAAAAGTATCAAAATCTGTCTTATCATTTTTTGTAAGTTCAATTTGTGTTTTTAGTTTTCTCAATACAACAGGGTAATCATCACTTAAGGTTGGTTTTAATTCACAACATACTGCATAATTATAATCACAAATATCTATTGATATTTTATAATGATTTTCATTTGTTTTTTCTACATAAACATTTTTATTACAATATTTCTGTATTATATCTCTATAATATTGTAATCTATATTTTTCATAATGTTTGTTAAAATTATTTTCATAATCTTTTATATATTCATATTCATTTCTTTTTGTATATTCATTTAATTTATCAACAGAAGGCAATCCATCATAAAGGTTAAGGTTATGTATATGTTTTTTAACATTTTCAAATAACTTGTATATTTCACCATCGCTTTCCGAAATATAATTTTTTTTGTTAAAATCATATTTTTTTGGAGAAGGAGGTTTAGTTGGAATATCTAATTTTCTAACAAATTTTGGTGTTGCATTCATTCTTTCAAACTCTTTTATAAATGGTTTTAATTTATTATTAACTATGTCTTGTAATAGTTGTTTTTCTTCTTGGGTATGTTTAGTGTCCTTGTCCAAATGCGAATATCCATTATTCTTAAAATTCCAATTCGAAAAATTATCATAGTTTATTCCCAATTCTAAACAAATTTCTTTTTGTTTGTGTGTTATAACCTTTTCTTTTTTTGTTTCATATATTCTTAATTTATCTTCATAATTAGAAATATCTATTACGTTTTGTGGTTTTTGTTGTAAATAAATTTTTAATTCATTTTCATATTTATTATATTCATCATGATAGTTTTGAAGTTGTTCTTCATATTTATATTTTGTTTCTTTATCTAAATTAATTATAGCTTCAATTAATTTATTAATTAATAATAAATTTTTTTCATATTTGTCTTTTTCTTCTATATCATATTGTTGTTTATATTTTATTTTATCAAATAATTCAGTTTCTAAATTTGATACAATTGAAATTCTTTGTCTATCCCTATAATACATAACTAAGTCCCAGTTAAATTTATCTTCAAACTTAATAGTTGTCTTATCTAATTTATTAATAAATTTTGGTATTATATTTTTACTAAAACCTCTAATAATATCTATATCTTTAAATAAATGATTTATTTTATCAATTAAATCATTATTCGCAAATAATTTTGATAATAGTTTTTCTTGATTGCTCGTATCTAAGAATAAATTTTGTAGTTTATTATGTTCTGGTGTTTTTGAGTTATTTGTTGTAGAAATTGTTTGATGAACTACTATATTATAAATTTGTGTTTGATTTGAAAACCACGATTGTTGTTTTAACCATTCAACATATTTTTCATCTGCTAATAGTTCTAATACACTCTTATCTTTGTATTTTCCAAATGGAACAATAGGTAATTGTTGTTTTTCCATAATCATTTTAGGGTTAGTATAATACATTAACATTATCAAATTTTTAATTCAATTTTTTTTATAAATTATATATACCTAACCAAAAGTAGCGATTATAAAGAACCCGCACCGCAATAGTATTTATTTATACATTTGTTAGTTTATTAAATAATTTGTAGTCTAATTTTTCTTTTGAATTTTTGTTCATTATTAAATATATAGAGTTTATAAAATCTTTTTTCATAATTATCTAGATTATGCCGTGTTGTAATTCTAGATGCTAATTTAATCTCAGGTAAAAATACAATATATTGATATAATCCATCATTTCGGACTACTTTATCAAAACAATATCCATCATATATTTTTTCTAGCGTTTCTGGATTATTGTAACAAGCATTAAGTAAAGAACATTCATTTTGAACTTTTCTAATAGACCTCATTGTTACATTAATGTAATCCAGTTTTCCAATCCATTTATTATAAAATTCAAGTGCATCTTCTGAAAGTTTAATTAAAGAATGATTCTCTTGAAATTTTATCATATTTAATAAATCGACAAGACGTCTTATCGGAGATGTTATATGAATATACGCATCCATTTCAAGAATATCATGTCTAGTATTAGTAATATCAACAGAATTAATATCAACATATTGTCCACAAGTACTATTCCAAATTTTAATAAATTTATTAACATCTTCAGGAAGTGAATCTGGTAAATAATTTTGGGTTTGAATAATAGTTGAACGAAAAATGCCATTATGCGATTTAAGAAATTGTTGAGCTGAATGATAATTCATAAAAATCATTAAATAACATACAACATCATGACTATCTTTAATACTATGAATATATTTACATTTAATATTCATTTTTTTGGTAGTGTAAAAAAGTAAATTATAATCTGTATCAGACCGCAAAGCATGTTCTTCATAAGCAAAATTTTTAAATACTTTAATAAGTGCATTGGTATAATTAATTGATACAATTTGTGTATTTTCATCAAGAACAATATCAATAACAAATGCAAATCTTCTTTTATTTTGTTGAAGAGAGCATAAGCAATCAGATAATATAGTAGGTAACATTGGTCTTTTAAAATCAGGTAAGTAAATAGTAGAAATGCGCTGTGAAAAACTAGTCCAAAGATTTAAAGAATCCATCCAAATGGTGACATTGGCAATATAAATGCTAAGCAAGGTTTGATTATTATTTAGCTTCTTAATGCTGAAACCATCATCATAATCACTACTTGTAGCAGGGTCAATAGTAAATATTTTCCAAGATGTTCGGTCCTCAATTTGTGGATATTTGTTATAAATTTCAGTTATAAAAGTATCATGTTCTTTTATTTTAAGAGATTTGTTAGTATTTTTATTAAATTTTTGTATAGATGCATTTAAACTTTTACAATAAAGTTGGTATTCATAATAATTATTAAGAACATCTATTGTTCCAATCGTTTGAGAAAGATTTGCGTAAGGATGTTTATTGTCCCATTGTTTATAATGAATTGTAACATACCTATTAGTATAAACCTTAGAAAATCCGAGGTGTTTAATTTCATAAGGTACTAAAAAAGAAGGAATTCTTGTATCATCTGGAATGCATTTATATAATAATCTCCCAGAATGTAATTTGGGAGAGTATAATTTGGTTGAGGTAAGAGAATAAGATTGGTCTTCATTGTGTTTATTTTCTCGCCCATAAGTTTTATTATTATCTAGAATAAGAACCGCTGGTATATTTTCATTAATGCGTATGGAAGAATGAATTATTTGAACTTGTCCTTGATTATAACTAAATATATCATTATTAAATAATTTATGTTGAGTTGGATTAAATTCCTCAAGTATAATAAGTTCAAGCGTGTTAGCGTTAAAAATATTCCATGATTCGTAATTTCGGTTATCAATATTAATCTTATAAAGAGCCATAATATATAATATTGTATAAATCCTTTAAGTATTTTGCTCCGGCATAATAGTTGCCTACATATCATATCTTCTTTTTTTATTTTTTCGTGATTTATTTTTTCGTGATTTATTTTTTCGTGATTTATTTTTTCGTGATTTATTTTTTGTATTTTTTTTACCTCCATATATTTTTTGTACTTTACTTTCGGGGTTATCTTTCTGTTTCCTTAAAGATGGGAAGATGTATCTTTTTCGTTTATCTCCTAATAATTGGTATTCTTCGGAATTAGAAGCAAAATATAGCATAACTAAGTTTTGGTCATACCCCATAAAACTTAAATATTTTTCAATATCCTTATATAAAAACTTTACACGTTGTTGTCTATCTACCAAATATAGGTTACCTACATTATCTTTCACAAATATAACTGCGTGTCCTCTACCAGGAGGTGAGGTTAATAAACCAACAAATGTAGCTGTGTTTAGTGGAAGATTATCATTATCAATTAAAAAACTAAATGGTTGTCCACGTTCAAAAAAAGAATAATTAGAATATCGTTTTTTTAAAAGTTCTAGTATGAATGATTTTGGTGTTTCATATTTTGTACATGCTTGAAGCATACTTGCTTGATTCTTTGTAATTACCCCCAAAAAATTTAATGTATTTTCTACACAATCAGTAGCATTATCATCTGTTGGAAATGGAACACTATCTAAAGTAGGTATCTCACGTAATAATTGTAACGCACCATTATTAAGATTAACAAAAAAAAAAGTTTCTGTATTCATATATATATGGGTATATATTATTTTTTGAGTTAACACTTTTTTCGTCTTTTAATACTTGCTAGTATAGGAGTTGTTATGTAGGTTCCATTTAGTTCCATTTGGCGATTATGTAAGTCGGTGTAGGTTGCAAATAAAAAATGCTGTTTAGTTCCACTTTTTTTGTCTTTTATTATTATTTGTTTGATTATAATTAATTAAAATTCCTCGTTGTAATAATATGTTGGTTGACAATTTTTTATTACAAATATCACTCTTTTTAGTATTATATCTTTTAATGTCATTAAACACAACTTTACGATTGTTGTGTAGAATTGTATATTTATAATATGTGCTATAATCTTTTCTTAAAATTCTATTTGTTACATTTATATTTGTTAAGTTGTAAGTGTAATTGTACTCGCATATATATTTTTCTCTTAAAAATTTACATATTTTATAATAGTTATAATAATAATCATCATAATTAAATTCATCAATTAATTCTCTTAAATCATATTTAATATAATCAAACAAATATTCGCGTTTTTCATGTAACACTGAATATTTAAAATATTTATTATATGTAATTGTCTTATGATTAGACAATTTTTTATCTCTTAATAAATCACATCTTATCATATAAAATGCAAAGTTTATGTCACATGTTGATACATCGCGATTACTCCAAAAAGTAGTAGTTAATCCATTTTTAATAATTTGGTTATGGTTTCCTTCAATGTAAGAGAATATTTTATTAATAATTTCGTTTGGCAGATTTAGAGTTGTCATTTATTATGCTTGTATAAAGTATTATATAAAGTATAAAATAAGAATACTTATTTTTTCAATTTTTTTTTATAAAAAAATGTTATTTTAGTACCACTTTTCCTGTCTTTTATTGTTAATATAATCTGTTAAAATACCTCTTTTTAATAATATGTTAGTTGATAATTTTTTATTACAAATATCGCCCTTTTTAGTATTATATCTTTTAATGTCATTAAACACATTTTTAAGATTTTCGTGTAAAATTGTATATTTAAAATATGTATCATAATTTTTTTTTATTATATTTTCATAATTGTAATTGTGTATATATGTTTCTCTTAAATTTTGTAATACGTGATAAGTAATTCGATAATAATAATCATATTCGTCAATTAATTCTCTTAAATCACATTTAATAAAATCAAACAAATATTCACGATCTCTATGTAATACTGAATATTTAAAATATTTATTATATTCAATTACCTTATGATTAGACAATTGTTTATCTCTTAATAAATCACATTTTATCAAATCAAATGCAAATTTAATGTCAAATGTTGATACCTCACGATTAGTCCAAAAAGTAGTAGTTAATCCATTTTTTATAATTTGATTGTGTTTTCCTTCAATATAAGAGAATATTTTATTAATAATTTCGTTTGGAAGTGTTGTCATTTATTATGCTTGTATAAAGTATTGTATAATGAATAACATAAGAATACTTAATTTTCAATTTTTTTTTATGAAAAAATTATGTTAGTTTTATTTTTTATCTTTTTGAATAAAATTAATTACAATTCCTCTTTCTAATAATATGTATTTAAATAATTTGTTATTAACAATATAACGCCTGTTAGTATTATATCTTTTAATATGATTGCATACATTTTTATGATTTTCGTGTAAAATTGTATATTTAAAATATGTATTATGACATTTTCTTAATTGTCTATTTGTTAGTTCGTTTTCATGATAGTAATTGTATATATAATTTTCTCTTACCTCTTGTAATATTTTAGTATAAGAATTATTACGATAATTAAATTTGTTAATTACATTTTTTAACCAAAATTTAATATGATTTAACAAATTAAAACGTCTTTTATGTAATAATGTATATTTAAAATATTTATCATACGATATTTGATTTGGCATTAAATTACGTTTTATAATATCAAATGCGTATTTAATGTTACGTATTGAGATATCTCGATTGCGATCACCCCAAAAAGAATTAACCCGAATTAATTCTTTTTTAATAAGTTGGTTATTGTTTCCTTGAATGTAAGAAAATATTTTATCAATAATTTCGCTAGGAAGAGTTGTCATTTATTATAAAGTATTGTATAATGAATAGAATAAGTATTATTAATATTTCAATTTTTTATAGAATAAAAAATGTAATTTTTATATTTATTATTATCTGTTAGTATTAATTTGTTGAAATAGAATTCCTCGTTGTAATAATATCTTGTTTGATAATTTTTTATCAACAACATGATGTTTTCTAGTATTATATCTTTTAATATCAATACACACCTTTTCACGATTTTTGTGTAGAAATGTATATTTAAAATGTACATTATTGTATTGGGTTAATTGTCTGCGTGTTAGTTCGTATTTGTGATAGCAATCGTATATATAATTTGCTCTTATTTCTTGCATTATTATAGTAAAATTATAATAATAATCATTATAATTATATTCATTAATTAAATATCTTACCCATTTAATATGTTGTGACACACATTTACGATTATTGTGCAATATTGAATATTTAAAATATGTATTATATTCAATTACCTTATTATTAGTCAACATTTGATTTTTTACAAAATTGCGTTTTATTAAATCCAATGTAAATGTAATGTGATCTTTTCCAAAAGATTTAATCCCACCTAATTCTGTTTTAATAATTTGATTATTGTTTCCTTCAATATAAGAGAATATTTTATTAATAATTTCGTTTGGAAGATTTAGAGTTGTCATTTTATGCTTGTATAAAGTAT
>Ga0315288_10003065_pt1 | contig 21340 bp, 16 predicted proteins | sample YL17G11_20_MG_FD_203454 | JGI IMG/M metagenome (GOLD analysis project Ga0315288, IMG submission 203454) | Sediment microbial communities from Yellowstone Lake, YNP, Wyoming, USA - YL17G11_20 | ecosystem: Environmental > Aquatic > Freshwater > Lake > Sediment | place: USA: Wyoming | collected...
ACGAGCACACCCTCGAAGAGGTCGGACAGCAGTTCAAGGTCACCCGAGAACGGATCCGGCAGATCGAGGCCAAAGCCCTGCGCAAGCTCAAACACCCCAGCCGCTCGAAAAAGCTCAAGTCGTTCACTAACGGCTACTGGAGTTGACCTCGTCTCCGGGTCGCCGGCCATGGCCAAAGCCGCACGCGATTTCCAGGTTTTCGTTAAACCCGGCGGCGCCGTCTGCAATCTTGAATGTCGCTACTGCTACTATCTGGGCAAGGAACGCCTCTATCCTGAGCGCCAATCGTTTCGGATGCCCGACGGCCTCCTGGAGGCGACCATCGTCCAGCACATCGAGGCCGCTCCCGGCCCGGTGATCCGCTTTTCCTGGCATGGCGGCGAACCAACGGTTTTGGGGCTCGCTTACTTTCGCAAGATCGTAGCCCTTCAGGGCAAACACCAGCCCTCGAACCGGACGATCGCCAACGGCCTGCAGACCAACGGCGTCCTCCTCGATGAAGACTGGGGCCGGTTTTTAGCCGCGGAGGGCTTTGCCGTCGGCCTCAGCCTGGACGGCCCGCCGGACATGCATGACCCGTATCGCGTGGGGAAGGATGGCAAGCCCACCCACGAACGGGCGATGCGCGGGTACGATCTCTTACGGAAACACGGAGTCCCGACCGATATCCTGTGCGTGGTGAATGCCCATAACGTCCGGTTTCCCACAAACGTCTACCGGTTCTTCAAGCGGATCGGCGCTCCTTACCTGAGCTTTCTGCCCATGGTCAAGGGACGAGCCTTCGGCTCGCCACTCGCCCGTAGTTTGTATCCACGGGCGAGAACGGCGGAAGTGGACCCCCAGGCAAAGCCCGGGGCCCCGGCCGCCGTCAAGCCGCCGACGGATATCCGGCCGGGAGCCGGCTCCGACTCCGTTCCGGCCGAAGCTTGGGGGGATTTTCTCTGCGCCGTCTTCGACGAGTGGGTCGGCGGCGATATCGGCCGGGTCAAGGTCCAGATCTTCGAGGAGGCGGCCCGGACGGCTTTCAACCAGGAGCATTCCCTATGCATTTTCCGGCCGGTCTGCGGGGATGTTCCCGTCGTCGAACACAACGGGGATTTTTATTCCTGCGACCATTTCGTCGACGCCGAACACCGCCGGGGGAATATCCTCGAAACTCCTCTTGCCGATCTGCTCGAAAGCCCGGCCCAGCGGGCGTTCGGCCAAGCCAAACTGAAGACTCTGCCCCGGACCTGTCTGAACTGCGAGGTCAGGGATATGTGCAACGGCGAATGCCCGAAGAACCGCTTCCTCCGGACGGCGGACGGCGAAGAGGGGATGAATGTCCTGTGCGCGGGATATCGGCGCTTTTTCAATCACTGCCGGCCGTTCGTGGACGAAGTGGCCGCGGCGTGGCGCGCCGAGAACCTTGAACGTCAAGCGCCGTCATCGCGGGCTGAGGCGGGCCGGAACGATCCCTGCCCTTGCGGCAGCGGGAAAAAATACAAGAAATGCTGCCTGGGCAAGTGATCGGAACGGAGCTACCCCGTTTTTAATTTCTCTCTAAAGAAATCGATCGTCCGCTGCCAGGCCAATTGGGCCGATTCCTTGTGATACCGGGTCGCGTTTGAATCGTTGAAAAAGGCGTGTTGGGCGCCTTCATACATGAATAGCTTGTAGTCGACGGCAGCCTTCTTGAGGGCGGCCTCGAAGGCCGGGATGCCCGCGTTGATCCGCTCGTCCTGCCCCGCGTAGTGGATGAGAAGAGAGGCCTTGATCTTGGGGACGTCCTCGGCCGCGGGTTGAGATCCGTAGAAAGGAACTCCCGCCGCCAGGTCCGGCGAGTTGACGGCCACTTGGTTTGTCACGCCTCCCCCCCAGCAGAAGCCCATACAGCCGACCTTCCCGGTGGACTGCGGATTCGTCTTCAAATACCGGACGGCCGCGACGAAATTCCGGATGTTGGCCTTGCCGTCGAGCTTCTGGAACAGGGCCCGAATTTCGTCCGGATTCGATGGGGTTCCTCCCACCGGCGACAAGGCGTCCGGAGCGACAGCCAAATATCCCTCCAGCGCGACGCGCCGGGCGACGTCTTCGGTGTGCGGATTGAGACCCCGGTTCTCGTGGATGACGATCACGCCGGGGTGTTTGGCGCTGTCTTTGGGCCGGGCCGAATAGGCCCGGACTTTGCCCTCGTCCGCGGGGTACTCGATGTATCCCGTTTGAAGGCGGGGATCGTCCGCCGCAACGACTTGGGCCCCGGCATAGCTTCCTTCAAGGAAAGGCAGAAGGGCGGCAGCCGCGGCCGTGCCGCCGGCGAGATGGACCAGCCTCTTGAAAAAATCGCGGCGGTCCATGCCTCCCTTTTTGTAATCATCATACAGATCGAAGAATTCTTGGTTCATCGACTCGCTCCTTTTGAGGATGTTAGGCCTGAATTATATGGTTGGTTCATCGACTCGCTCCTTTTGTGGATGTTAGGCTTGAATTATATGGTTGGTTCATCGACTCGCTCCTTTTGTGGATGTTAGGCTTGAATTATATGGTTGGTTCATCGACTCGCTCCTTTTGAGGATGTTAGGCCTGAATTATATGGTTGGTTCATCGACTCGCTCCTTTTGTGGATGTTAGGCTTGAATTATAAGGCCATCGGCCGCGATCGGCAAGACTCGGCGTGAGCTAGTGTTGGGTCTCAATAACGGCTTTACAATAATCCTGGAACTGTCATTCCCGCGAAAGCGGGAATCCAGATTAAAAAAACTGGATTCCGGATCAAATCCGGAATGACAATATTGTAAAGTCATTGCTGATGCGCCAAACTAGCTTAATCAGCCGAGGCACGGATCCGGACGACGGTTCATTGACTTATGCGACGATTATCTGATATAAAGGGCGGGAAGGGCCTATAGCTCAGCGGTAGAGCTCCCGGCTCATAACCGGTTGGTCCCAGGTTCGAATCCTGGTAGGCCCAATTGACCCAGAGGAAATGATGTGGAAATCGCATTCGATAAGCTGATCAGGCTGCAACATGTTGATATCGAAATAAATACGATTTCCTCTTTTCTCGAAGCCATCCCCGGCAGGACCGAAGCCATCGACGACGAGATCAAGGCCACGGCCGAGATCATCGCTCGGGCCAAGGAAAAGCTCGCCTCCAACCAGAAAAAGCGCCGCGACATGGAAGGCGGGGTCAAGGACATCAAAGGCCAGGCGGCCAAGTTCAAACGCCAGCTCAACGACGTCAAGACCAACAAAGAATACACCGCCCTTCTCAAAGAGATCGAGCAAACCGAACATAAGGCCGACAAGATCGAAGAAGCCATCATCCAGGAGATGATCGCCGCCGACGACATCGAAAAAGAGATCAAGGCCGCCAACGTCAAGAATGCCGACGAGGAAGTCCGGCTCCAGAAGGACAAACAGGTCCTCTTCCAGGAGCAGAAGGATTTAAAAGCCAAGAAAGAGGTCCTGGTCAAGGAACGCCAGGACATCCTGCTCCTGATCCCGCCCGACCAGATCAAGCTCTATAACCGCATCCGGGCGAAATTGAATGGCGTGGCCCTCTCGCCGGTCACGGACGATTTCTGCTCGATCTGCCAGATGCGCATCCGGCCCCAGCTCGTGAACGATATCATGGAGATGAGGAAGATCATCACCTGCGAGGCCTGCGCCCGGATCCTCTACTGGCCGAAGCCTCCGGCCGAGGACATCCCCGAGGAAAAGGCCGACGATCCCGACAAGGTCGACGATTCGACCGCCAAGTAGCTTTTTCCTGTCGCCGAGGGCGAGGATTATTTCCGCCTGCGGGTCGGCAGCTACAGGGTCATTTTCAAGAAGGAAGACCGGCGGCTCTTCATCCTGATCATCCGCATCGGCCGCAGGAAAGAGATCTATCTGTCGCTTAAGTAGAACAAAGGAAGAAAGCCTGCAAATCCTTCATATAACCTTGGGATTGATTCTTTGGACTTCCTCGGATAAAATAAAACCAGAAAAGGAGTTGTCGATGAGATCGCTTTCAGATATCTCTAAAACTCTCGAAAAGCAAAAACCACAACTCCAAAAATCCTACGGAGTGAGCGAAATCGGGATCTTCGGCTCCTACGTCAAAAACAGACAAAATCAAAATAGCGATATCGATATACTCGTTTCTTTCGAAAAACCGATCGGATTATTCGCGTTCGTCAGGCTAAAAAATGAACTCTCCTCTCTCTTCGAATGCAAAGTGGACCTCGTCATGAAAACCGCCCTAAAGCCGAGGATCGGCAAAAACATCCTGACTGAGGTCCTCTATGTCTGAAGGCCCTCCATTTTTTGATACGTTCGACGGCGCCAAACCCCGATTTTCAAATCGGGGTAAAAGCGCCGCTCAGTATTAACCCTGAGCATACCCCGGGCTTCAGCCCGGGGAGTCGAATGGGTTGATTTCTTGATCGATGTTTTGGAGACGATCGAGAAAATCGAGAATTTTATCGCAGGATTTGATTTTGACAAATTTTCAAAAGATGAAAAAACGGTCTTTGCCACGACCCGAGCCATCGAAATCATCGGAGAAGCGGCCAAGCATATTCCCTCGGATATCAAGCAAAAACATCCTGAAGTTCCCTGGAAGGAAATGGCTGGAATGAGAGACGTTTTAATCCATGAATATTTCGGCGTCGATGTGAAGACTTTATGGCAAACTCTTCAAGAAGATATTCCGTTCCTTAAGCCTCACATCAAGAAAATATTAAAAAGTCGCGAATAGCGCTTGAAAATATTAGGGAGAACAATACCTGATTCCCTATTTCGTTCCTGTATTTCGTTCCTCCCTCAGAAATAGGGTAATGGGTATTGCGTCTCCTGTTTCCATATCGGCAATTTTGGGTTCATGAGCGCTATTGACACTACACTATTTATGTGTATAATTTGTGCACGTTGCTCAGGAGGCGAACATCATGCAAGTCCGGCATAACATCACCCTCGACGAAGAGATTTCCACGGAGTTGGAGACGGCGGCCCAGGAGCTCGGCGAAAAAAAGAGCTATATCATCGAGAAGGCGCTGACCGTCTATTTCGACCTTCTGGACCTGAAGCTGGCTAAAAAGAGGCTGCAGGACCTCGATAAGTGCAGGGACAAGCTCGTCGACGCAGAAAAGGTCTGGAAATCTTTGGGGATCTGAGAGTGTATGAGCTCAAGTTCCTCGGCCGAGCGCTGGATGATCTCAAAAGGATCGACAAGCCTCACCAGCGGATCATCAAAGAGAAGCTGTTGATATTGGCCGACAATCCCGAAGCTCTCAAGAATAACATCAAGCGGCTCGCCGCGGGCGAGGATTTTTTCCGTCTGCGGGTCGGCAATTATCGGGTCATCTTCCGGAAGGAAGAGCGACGTTTAGTGATTCTGATCATCCGCATCGGCCACCGGAAAGAGATCTATCTGTCCCTGAAATGATCTCGACCAGGCCCTCCGATTCAAGAGTGTACTTCTCCACAATTAAAACCCTGCCTGGAGGCCGATGAAGGGAATGAGGGGGAGGTAGTAGACCGCATGCTCCCGGCCTTCATCCCAGAACTTGTAGTAGATGTTCTTGCGGTTATACAGATTTTGGATGTCGATGTAGGCGTCCAGGGTCCATTTCTTGAAGACGAACCTCTTCTCCACCCGCAGGTCCAGCCGGTGGTAGGCGGGATAGCGGAGCGTGTTGATCCGGGTCAAGTCGAAATAGGTCCAGTCTTTCTGCGTGGAGACCTTCATGTCGAAGGGAGTGTACGGCTGGCCGCCCATCAAACGCCACTTGAGCGAGACCTCCCAGAGCGGAGAGATCTTACAGGAGGCGATGGCGTTTAAAACATGGCGGAAATCGAAATCTCCGTAGCGTAAGACCCCGTCCAGCGCCTTGAATTTGATCACGGAGTAGGCGTAATCGATGAACCAGGACCATTTGTCCTTCACCGCATTCCGGGCCGATATTTCCACGCCTCGGGCATAGCCCGACCCGGCGCTGACGAGCGGCGAACCGTAGTACGTGGGGATGACGCTCCCGCCCAGGTTGGCCAGCGTCTGATAGGGATTGGTCGTGTCCACGGGATAGTTGTGATAGGTCTTGTTATAGATCTCGGCCGTCGCTTTGACGGCTTTGCCGAAGATGGTCTCCACCCCGAACACGGCATGCTCCGATCGAAGGTATTTGAGGGTCTTGTTCGTCGGATGGCAGTTCAGCCAGAATGTCTCCGGCGCTTGATAATAGATCCCGTAGGAGGCATGGATCGAGGTGTCCGGCCAGAGTTCATAGCTCAAGCCCAGCCGCGGGCTGAACACCGTCTGGCCGATATAATTGAAGCGATCGATCCGGATTCCCCCGGTGGCTTTAAGGCGGGCCGTGAGCGGATAGCTGGTCTGAAGATAGGCCGCCCATTTCCCTGAATTCAGGCCGGCATCCAGGTTCTTCTTGGGATAGCTGAATCCCATCCGGTCGATCATGACATATCCGCCGCGAAAATAAATGTGGTCGGCGGCGTCGACCTGTCTGTAAGACAGTCCGCCCATGACCTGAAGCTCGGGCGTCAGGAAGATCTCCATGTCCATCCGGCCGGTCGTTTCCTTGACGTTCGAGCGGAGCGTATACCGCTCGAGGCTATGACTGAATTCGTTGTTGAAGTAGCGATTGTCCGTCCTGGAAAGGGTGAAATAGGCGACGCCCGACCGGCCCAGGGTCCATTTCAGGGTGCCGCCGGCGAGGTATTGATGGTCGTTGAAGTTGATCGTCATCCGCTCCGCGGCCGGCTCGTCGGATTCCTCGATGTCCAGGTTATCCGTGGCGACGAGTCCGAGCAGGGAAAATTGGAGGTTCCTCGAAATGTCGTAGACGGCCTTCAACTGGACGTCGAAGAACTCGGGCATCACCGTCATGTCCATGGTCATGCCCTTGGGAACGGCGAAGAAATAATCCTTGCGCAGAGAAAAGATCCAGGAGCCTTGATCCCCGATCAAGGGGCCTTCGACGTTCCCCGAGACGCCGAAGATGCTGAGGTTCAGGTCGCCGCGGACCCGCGTCCGGTCCCCCTCGCGAAGCGTGATCCGGGTGATCGAGGAGAGCTTGTCGCCGTAGTACGCGGGAAATCCGCCGCTGTAGAACTCGACGTTCCTGACCAGGTTCGCGTTGAGCAGTCCGAAATATCCGCCGCCGCTCGAGTTTTGGGAGCCGAAATGGCTGAGAGCCGGGATCTGGACGGAATCGAGCATGAAGAGGTTCTCGGCCGGGCTTCCACCCCGGACGATCAGATCGTTCCGGAAATCGCCGGCCGTGGCGACGCCCGGGATGATCTGCAGAGCCCGGCTGACATCCTCGAAGATGCCGGGCAAGGCCCGGAGCTCGGCCCCGGTCAAGGTCAGCCGGCTGGAGGCCACGGTTTCGGGCCGGGCCAGGCCGTCCGCGGTAACCGTGATCTCCTTTCGGATCGGTTCGAGAGCGGCGTCGACGACGATATCCTTGGCGGCGCCTTCCGCGCGAACCTTGACGATGACGGGCAGGAAACCGTCCTTTTCGAAGAGACATTGATAGGTCCCCGCCGTCACGCCGGCCAGGCGAAATATCCCGCTTTCATCCGTCAGGGCGAGGAAATCCGTTTCAAGGAGGCTGACCCGCGCCTGGGACAGCGGCGCGCGGGAGATCTTGTCCGTCACCCGGCCGCGGAGGTCGAAGGCCGTGATTTCGGAAAAGGCAAAGACGGCGAGAGAGATGAAGAATATGGGAAAAAAGGAAAAACGCAACGGGATCAAACGAGATTGCCACGCCGCAAGAGCGGCTCGCAATGACGGGGGAATTACTTCGCTTCGCTCAGGATGACAAAAAGGATTATTCTCCCTTATAAAGCGCGTCGATAACCGCTTTGTATTTGTCCTGGACGATGTTGCGGCGGACCTTGAGGGACGGCGTCATCTCCTCCCTCTCGATCTCGAAGTCCCGCTCAAGAACAGCGATCTTCTTGATCCGTTCGTAGGAGGCCAGGTTCGGAGTAGCCCGGTCGATCTCCGCTTTCAGGAACCCGACGACCTGCTCGTTCTTGACCAGCTCGGGCCGGCCGGCGAAGGGGATATTCCCGATTCTCGCGTACTCTTCCAGCTTTTCGAAATTGGGGACGATCAGGGCCGAAATGAACGGCCGCCGGTCGCCGATCACAACGGCGTTGGCGATGTAAGCGTTGGTTCTAAGGATGTTCTCGATGGGCTGGGGAGCGATGTTCTTCCCGCCGGCGGTGACGATGAGGTCCTTCTTGCGGTCGGTGATGACGAGGAAGCCGTCCGCGTCGATCAGGCCGATGTCGCCGGTCTTGAACCAATCCCCTTCGAATACTTCCGCGGTCTCGGCCGGCTTCTTATAATACCCTTTCATCACGTGGGGACCGCGGGTCAGGATCTCGCCGTCAGGGGCGATCTTGACCTCGATGCCGGGGATGGGCTTGCCCACCGTTCCGAACCTCAAGTTTTCGAAGGTGTTGAGAGCGATAGCCGGAGAGGTCTCGGTCAGGCCGTAGCCTTCCATGATGACGAGGCCCATCGCGTAGAAGAATTCGGCGATGTCCTTCGATAGAGGCGCCCCGCCGGAGACGAAGAAGCGGATGCGGCCGCCCGTCTTGGCGGAGATCTTGGAATAAACGAGCTTAGCGGCCAGGTTCCGCCGGAACCTCAGCCACCCCCCAATCGGAAGATTGGACAGTTTCCGCCGGGCGAACTCCTTACCGACCTTCAAGCCCCAAAAGAATATCTTCCGTTTGAGGCCGGAGCTGACCAGGACATTGTCCATGACCTTGGCGTAGATCTTCTCGAAGATGCGCGGGACGCTGACCATGATGTGGGGCTTGATCTCGACGAGATTCTGACCCACGGCCTCGACGCTCTCGGCATAGCCGATGGTGCAGCCTTTATAAATATAGGCGAACGTCACCATGCGTTCTAAGATGTGAGAGAGCGGAAGGAAGGAGAGGACGGTATCCTTCTCCGTGAAAAGCAGTTGTTCGGCGGCCGTTTTGATGTTGCTGACGAAATTGCCGTGGGTCAGGATGACGCCTTTCGGCACCCCCGTGGTGCCCGAGGTGTAAATGATCGACGCTTCATCCGCAGGGGTCAAGGAGCGCGCCGTCCGCTCGAACAGCTCCGGCTGGGCCTGGTCGAGCTTCGCCCCGCGGGCGATGACCTGGGCCAAGGCCAGACAGCCGGCGGGCGCTGAGGCCGCGAAGGAGATGAAATGCCGGACCTGGGGCAGGTCTTTCTTGACCGCCTCGATCTTCGCCCAGAGCTCCTCATTGGAAAAGACGACGAACTTGGCATCACAATCACCGATGATGTATTTCACCTGTTCGGGGACGAGCGTCGTGTAGACGGGGACGGTGATGCCGCCGAGGCAGAGGCAGGCGAAATCGGTCATCGTCCACTCGGGCCGGTTCTCGGAAAGGATGATGAGCTTATCGCCTTTGGCCAGGCCCAGGTCTTTCAATCCCAGACTGAGATGCCGGACCTTGGCGCCGAACTCGTCGGTCGAGATCGGGGCGTAGCGCTCCCCCCTCTTGACGAGCAAAAGCTCGGGCTTGGGGTAGCTTTTCAGGGTGTTGAGCAAAAGTTCCGGAAGTGTGTTGATCATTTTTCCCTCTCCAATCAAAGTATGCTGATTTTAGTTTCGGCCGGGGCGCATGTCAAGCGAAAATGATCGGCTACCTTGCGTAGTGTCTCAAGGGATATGGGGTCGCGTCTACATTCGGCCGAAAAAAAGCGGCATATTGTAGACGCGACCCCAGGATTTTGGTTTAGGGCTTTCGGTATGCGTCTTTCCTATGGCGAACGGCTTCGACCCAGATGTTCTCGTCCCTGTCGATAGAGTAAATAATCCTGTATTTGCCAACCCTAAAGGAATATTCGCCGATTAAGACGCCGAGCAGCCTCTTCCCTGAGTGCGGACTTTGATGGATTTTTCCCACGGCTTCCTCAACTTGATTCTGGGCTTTCCGGGGAAGCTTTTCAAAACTCTTCTGAAAGGTTCTGGTTAGGAAAATTCTCATGATTTGATGCGAATATTTTGGCCCTTCCCACGTCTCGGTTTTTCCGGCAGAAGCCTTTTAAAATATTCTTTATAGGTTTTGTATCTACCGCTGAGAATGTCGTCTTTGGCCCGCCGGATTTCCTCGAGGAGTTCCCGGTCGGCCATGACCTCGAGCGTCTCGAGTTTTTCTGGGCTTATGAGCACGGCCCTGGCTTTTGAACGCTTGACGACAATGTACTGGGCATTGTTTTCGTGGACTTCCTTAACGACATTTGCGATAGAACTTCGGAGGTTGGCGATTCCAATAACTTTATCCATTTTGAGTCTCCTTTTTTAAATGTACTATGAATCGTACAATAAATCAATATTTTAAAAGCCGGCCGGGCAGGACCCCTAGCCCGTGGGGTCAGGAAATGGGGTCGCGTCTACAATCGGCCGAAAAAAAGCGGCATAATGTAGACGCGACCCCAGGATTCCCGGGATTCCTATTCGTTTTCTTCGTCGGCTTTGGCTACGGACGAGACCCGGTCTTTTTCGTCGAGGTTGATCAGGCGGACACCCTGGGTCGCCCGGCCCGATGCCCTCACCTGCTTGGTCTGAAAGCGGATGACTTTGCCGGATACCGTCACAACGAGGAGGTCCTCGTCGGCGATGCCGAGGACGCCCATGGCGTTCCCGATCTTGGGCGTGACCTTGAGGTTGAGGATCCCCTTCCCGCCGCGGCGCGTCTTGCGATAAAGGCCGATCTCGGTTTTCTTGCCGTAGCCTTTCTCGCTCGCGGTGAAGATGTACTTGTCTTCGGGGCCGATGGCGACCATGCCGATGACCACGTCCTTCTTCCGGAGGGACATGGACCGCACGCCCGCGGCTGTCCGGCCCATCGACCGGATGTCGGATTCCTTGAACCGGATGGCCTTGCCCAGTTTGGTGGCCAGGACGATGTCGTGCTTGCCGTCGGTGAGGCGCGTCCACATCAATTCGCTCTTGGGCCGGAGACTGACGGCGATGATCCCGCCCCGGCGGATGTTCTTGAAATCGCCGAGCTTGGTCTTCTTGATCAGTCCGTTCGTCGTCAGCATGACGATATACTTTTCCTCGTCGAAGTCCTTGATCGCCAGCACGGACGTGACCCGTTCCCCGGGCTGAAACTCGAGGAGGTTGGCGATCGATTTTCCGCGGCCGACCGGCCCGACGTCGGGGATCTCGAGGGCTTTGAGCCAGTAGACGCGGCCTTTGTTGGTGAAGAAGAGCAGATAGTTGTGGGTGGAGCAGATGAAGAGGTTCTCGACGACGTCCTCGGCCTTCATGCTGATGCCCCTGCGCCCCTTGCCGCCCCGGATCTGGAAGTGATACGTGCTGAGCGAGGTCCGCTTGACGTATCCGGATTGGGTGTAGAGCACGACGACGTCCTCTTCCTTGATCAGGTCCTCGGGACGGATGTCGCCGATAACTTCGTCCCGGATCTCGGTCCGTCGCTCGTCGCCGAAGCTCTCCTTGATGTTCTTGAGTTCGTCGACGATGATCTCCTGGACGAGCTTGTCCGAGCCGAGAATCTTCTTCAGCTTGGCGATGAGGGCTTTGACCTCTTCGTACTCCTTGACGATCTTGTCCCGTTCGAGGTGGGTCAGCCTCTGGAGCTGCATCTCGAGGATGGCCTGGGCCTGGATCTGGGTCAGTTTGAACCGTTCCATCAAGCCCGTCCGCGCCTCGTCGACGTTCTTCGCCGCCCGGATGATTTTGATGATCGCGTCGAGGTGGTCGAGGGCGATCGTCAACCCCTCCAGGATGTGGGCCCGGGCTTCGGCCTTCATGAGGTCGAACCGCGTCCGGCGGCGGATGACGTCCTGGCGGTGGGAGATGAAGTATTTCATGATGTCGAGCAGGCCCAGGTACTTGGGCTGCTTGTCGACGATAGCCAGCATGATGATGCCGAACGTGGTCTGGAGGGCGGTGTGCTTGTAGAGATTGTTCAGGACGACCTCGGGCAGTTCGCCCTTCTTGATCTCGATGACGACGCGGATGCCTTCCCGGTCGGATTCGTCGCGGATGTCGGCGATGCCCTCGAGCTTCTTGGCGTTGACGAGCTCGGCCATGTTCTCGATGAGCCTGGACTTGTTGACCGCGTAGGGGATTTCGGTGACGACGATCCTCTCGCGTTCGCCTTTCTCGCCGTGCTCGATCATGGTCTTGGCCCGGAGCTGAATGCTGCCGCGTCCCGTCGTGTAGGCGTCGCGGATGCCCTGGCGGTTGAAGATATAACCGCCGGTCGGGAAATCGGGGCCCGGGACGTAGGCCATGATCTTGTCGAGGCTCGCATTGGGGTGCAGGATGAGGTGAATGATGCCGTCGATGACCTCGCCCAGGTTGTGCGGGGGGATGTTGGTGGCCATGCCGACGGCGATCCCCGACCCGCCGTTGACGAGGAGGTTCGGGAACTTGGCCGGCAGGACCTCGGGCATGGTCAGGCTTTCATCATAATTGGGGACGAAGTTGACCGTGTCCTTCTCGATGTCCGCCAGGAGCTCCGAGGCCAGCTTCGTCATCCGGACTTCGGTGTACCGCATGGCGGCCGGAGGGTCGCCGTCGATCGAGCCGAAGTTCCCCTGCCCGTCCACGAGAAGGTAGCGCAGGCTGAAGTCCTGGGCCAGGCGGACCAGCGTGTCGTAAACGGCCACGTCGCCGTGCGGATGGTATTTCCCGATGACGTCGCCGACGATGCGGGCCGACTTCTTATAGGGCTTGTTCCACTGCGTCCCCATCTCGTACATCGCGTACAGAACGCGGCGATGGACGGGCTTGAGGCCGTCCTTGATGTCGGGGATGGCCCGCCCGATGATCACGCTCATGGCGTAATCGAGATAGGAGCGCTTCATCTCCTCTTCGAGGGAGACGACGGTTATATTGGCGGCGATGGGCGGGGGCGGCTGTTGGACGTCCGGCTCTTTTTCCTTTCCGGAGTCTTTTTCCCCGGCCTTCTCTTTTTCTTTGTCTTTATCTTTAGCCATGGTTTAAATGTCCAGATTGGTCGCCAGCCGGGCGTTCGATTCGATGAAATCCCGCCGGCGTTCGACGTCATCGCCCATGAGGATGGAAAAGACCTCGTCCGCCTCGACGGCGTCATGAATGGAGACCTTCAAGAGCGCGCGGTTCTCGGGGTTCATGGTCGTCTCCCAGAGCTGCTGGGGCGCCATCTCGCCGAGGCCTTTGTAGCGCTGGATCGAAACTCCCTTTTTCCCCTTCTCGTGGAGATAGTCGAGGAGCTTGTTTTCGTTCTCAACCGTCACGGTCTCGGCGTCGCTGAGGACTTCGTACGGCGGGCGGAACTCTTCGAGCTCCTGGAAGATTTTGAGGAGGTTCTTGTACTCGATGGAATTGACCAGGTCGAGATTGACCTTGCAGGTAATGGACATGCCGTTGACGCCGAATTTGACCGACATCTCCCAGGCGTCGTATTCCTCGTCCTTGGTCAGCGCGGTTTCCATATCTCCCATGGCGTCGATAAGAGATTGAAGGCGCTTCATCGCCTTCTTGTCCTGAAGGACCTCGAGCCCGTTCACTTTCTCCTTGATGAGGATCTCGATCAGGAAGAAGGGATAGTTCTTCCGTTCGAGGAGCTGGATGTAGTTCTTCTTCTGCATGATCCGGAGAAAGAGCTTGCGGAACTTTTCGCCCTCGAAGATCTCCTTCCGGCCCTTGACCCGGACTTTGAAGTCCTCGGAGATTTTCTTGACGATCCATTTCTCGTAGGCCCGCTCCTCCTTAAGGTAAAGGACTTCTTTGCCGCGGGAGATCTTGTAGAGCGGAGGTTGGGCGATATAGAGGTGGCCGCGCTCGATGAGGGCTTTCAATTGCCGGTAAAAGAAGGTCATGAGGAGCGTCCGGATGTGGGAGCCGTCCACATCGGCGTCGGTCATGATGATGACCTTGTGGTAGCGGAGCTTCTCGAGACTGGATTCCTCCTCGCCGATGCTCGTCCCCAAGGCGGCGACCATCATTCCGATCTCCTCATTATTGAAGATCTTGTCTTGACGGGCTTTCCAGACGTTGAGGATCTTGCCCTTGAGGGGGAGGATCGCCTGAAAGCGGCGGTCGCGGCCCTGCTTGGCCGAGCCGCCGGCGGAATCGCCCTCGACGAGGTAAATCTCGGCCAGGGCCGGGTCCCGCTCCTGGCAGTCGGCCAGCTTGCCGGGGAGCGACGAGGATTCGAGGACGCTCTTGCGGCGGGCAAGCTCGCGGGCCTTGCGGGCGGCTTCGCGGGCGCGGGCGGCGTCGAGCGCCTTGAGGACGACGCGCTTGGCGTTTGTCGGGTTCTCCTCGAGGTAGGCGGCGAGTTGCTCGTTGACCAGAGATTCGACGATGCCCTTGACTTCGGAATTGCCGAGCTTGGTTTTGGTCTGCCCTTCGAACTGGGGATCGCGCATCTTGACGCTGAGCACGGCACACAGGCCTTCGCGCGTGTCGTCGCCGGAGAGGGCCCCGGCGCCCAAGTCTTTGAGGAGGTTATGGGCGACCGCGTAATTGTTGATGCAGCGCGTCAGGGCGGACTTGAAGCCGATGAGATGGGTGCCGCCTTCGGTCGTGTTGATGTTGTTGACGAAGGTGAAAATCGTCTCGGAATAGCCGGCGTTGTACTGGAACGCGACCTCGATCACGACGTCGTCTTTCTGGGACTCGAAATAGATCGGCCGGGGGTTGAGGACGGCCTTGTTTTGGTTGAGATATTGGACGAACTCCAGGATGCCGCCCTTGTATTGGAATTCGTGGGATTTGCCGATCCGCTCGTCGGTGATGAAGATCCGGATTCCGCGGTTGAGGAAGGACAATTCGCGCAGCCGCTGGGTCAGGATCTCGAAATTGTATTCCAGCAGCTCGAAGATTTCGTCGTCGGGCCAGAACGTGATCTTGGTGCCCATCTTCTTGGTCTTGCCGACCTGCTTCAACTTGGTGACGGGGATGCCGCGCTCATAGCTTTGGGTGTAGATCCCGCCGTCGCGCTTGATCTCCAGGTCGAGGCGCTTGGAGAGGGCATTGACGACCGAGACGCCTACGCCGTGCAAGCCGCCCGAAACTTTATAGGACTTGTCGTCGAATTTGCCGCCGGCGTGAAGCATGGTCATGACGACCTCGGCCGCGGATTTCTTCTCTTTCTTGTGCTGCTCGACGGGGATGCCCCGGCCGTCGTCGATGACCGTGATCGAATTGTCGACGTGGATGAAGACCTCGATATTCTTGCAGTAGCCGGCCAGGGCTTCGTCGATGGAGTTGTCGACGACTTCATAGACGATATGATGGAGCCCCTCGGTCGAGGTGCTCCCGATGTACATGGCCGGCCTTTTACGGACCGCTTCCAGCCCTTTTAAAACCTTGATGCTTTCGGCTGTATATTTGGCTTCTTTCATGGCTCTTATCTCATTTATAAAGGACGGGTTATCAAGGCAGGATTCTCACTGGACCCGCGCTTATTTTCGAGACTGAAATTATATAAAAAAAAGGCCGGAAAGTAAAGCCTTTTTCGGACTGAAATCCACAATATTTTGGGGCATCGAAGGGGACCAATCGCAACCATTTGCGGTATTCTAAAAAATCTGAAGATATATTTTTTTGGCGAAAAACAGGAGGCTCCCAGAGCCGTCTCAGCCCGGCGAAAATGGACCGATTTTAAACAGCCTCTTGGATGGTCTTAGGACTCTTTTTCTGTTAATATGGGGCCATCGTCCGAGGAGGTATGGCCGTGAGAAAATGCCCTCTCCGCGTCCGTCAGCCGGGCAGGAATTTGGCCTTTTTTATCGTCGCGATGATCACCCTTCTCAGCTGGTCCGGCTGCGCCCCTAAAATGAAGATCCCCGGGGTTCTTTACGTTCTCTCCCAGTCGAACATCTACGCCGTCACCCAGGACTCCGCCGAGACTCTCCTCACCGGCGTCGACGCGGCCGCCTTGTCGCCGGACAGAAAGTTCCTCCTGTATTCTTCGAGGGGCCAGACGATCCTCCGGGAGCTGTCGACGACGAAGGACAATCCCGTCCTTGGCGAGAGCAGCCAGACCTTGGGCTGGAACGCCGACGGATCGAGGTTTTATGTCTTCACGGGGTGTGGGACCAACCGCCTCTATGCCGGAAAAGCCGATGGGAGCCTGACCAGGGTCTTGCAGGGATTGATCGGCCGGCCGCGCCCCGAGGATCAGACGGACGGATCCGCGCCGGCCGTCCCCGTTTGCGCTGAGGTGTCCGGGATCCTCTTCCTGACGAACGACACCCTCGTTTTTTCGGCGTTCGAAGCGCCTCTCCCCCGTCAGCCCGATCTCGTGAACATGTGCGCGAACAAGGTCTATCTCGTCCGGCTCGAGACGGTCCCGCCGCAGATCGTCCCCTTCGATTTTCCGAGAAAGGAACGGTGGAAATTCGTGGACGTCTCCGAGGATAAAGACCTGGTTCTCCTGTCCGTTGAAAAAAATCCAGAAAATGTGAACCTCTTCCAAAGCTCGGCCGTCGTGACTCCCCTTTTTCAGGAGTGGGACAAGATCTCTCTCGAGGATGAGATCCCCCAGAGCATCACCCGCTGGGAGAACGGAAGCTGGGGCGTCACCGGGGAGCTGGCCCTCCTATTCACGCCTAAGACGAGCTTTTTATTCGGGGTCGCCCTCGAATCTACGGATAAGGGGCCGAAGGAATACTTGACCATGATCGATCCGGAGACGGGGCAAACGGAGCGCGGCCCGGAAATGGAAGCCGGACAGATCGTCAACCGGCCGCTCCTGGACGCGGGAGAGCAATACGCCGCCGTTCTATACAGCCAGGGAACGGAAGAGCATATCACGGTCATGGACCTGACCAACAACCGGCAGTCCGTCGTCTGGAAGATCAAGGCTCCCAAGGGCTCTTCTTTCGACATCAAGCGCGACCGGCTTTTGGCCTGGATCGAATGATCATTTTTATGGAGAGGACGCCATGGCGGCCAACCTGACCCCTCAATACCTCGAAGCCGATAAAAGGCTCAAATCGGCTAAAACGCCGCAGGAGAGGCTGGAAATCATGCAGGAGATGATGGCCCTCATGCCCAAGCATAAGGCCACGGAAAAGCTCCAGGCCCAGCTCAAGGCCAAGATCTCCAAACTCAAAGAGGAGATGGAGAAACAGCCGGCGGCCAAGCACGGCGTGAGCTTCATCATCCCCAAGCAGGGCGCGGGGCAGGTCGTCGTCATCGGTTCCCCGAACGCCGGGAAATCGATGCTCATCAAAGCTCTCACGGGCGCCGAACCCGAGGTCGGCGACTATCCGTTCACGACCCGGGCCTCGGCTCCCTACATGATGAGACACGAGAACGTCCGCGTCCAATTGGTCGATCTTCCGCCTATGACGCCGGACCTCATGGAAGGCTGGCAGGTGGAATTGATCAAGGTCGCCGACGCGGCGCTCATCGTCGTCGACCTGGCCAACGCGGACGCCCCGTCGCTGCTCGAATCGCTTGTGGCCAAGCTCAAGGACAAGCGGGTCGAATTCGTCCGGGAGGAGTATCAGCCGCCCGAGGGAAGCCCCGGGCCGCTCCCGTTTCGGAAAAGAACCCTCCTCATCGCCAACAAGACCGATCTCGATGCCGGCGGGACAAACCTGGAGGCGCTGAAATTCTTTTTCGACGGCTCCTTGACCATCGTCCCCGTCTCGGCCTCGACCGGCGAGGGATTGGAAGGCCTGAAAAAGCGGATCTTCGATTTTCTCCACGTGATCCGGGTCTACAGCAAAGCCCCCGGAAAAAAACCGGACCACAACGAGCCGTTCGTTTTAAAGCGGGGGACGACCGTCATCGACATGGCCCGGGCCGTCCATAAGGATTTCGCCGAAAAGCTGGCCTACGCCCGCCTTTGGCGGGGGACCGAATACACGGGCCAGATGATCAACCGCGATTTCGTCCTCGAGGACGAGGACGTCTGCGAATTACATCTTTAATAATGAAGGAGCGGCCATCACGGATGAGCGGCGTCCCGAAGTTCATTAAAAAGACGCTCCTGCCGCGGCATTCCCGCCTCGGACGGCAGCTCCGGAAGATACGCAACGCCTTGCGTGATAAGCCCCACAGGCTTCCTTTCGACGAGGTTGAGCTTCGTGCCCGGACCGAAGAGTTCAACCGCAGCGCCGAGGCGTACTGGCAGGCGGTGGACGCCGATCCGGCGGCCCGGGCGAACGCTCTCGATAAGCCGTTCACGACGGTCCAAGATGCCTCGAGCATTCTTTACCGTTTGGGCATGGTCCTGGGGGAATTGCGCCTCGGGCCCGGCCAGACCGTGCTCGACCTCGGCGCGGGGGCCTGCTGGCTTTCCGCGAGCCTGAACCGACTCGGCTGCCGCACGATCTCCCTGGACGTGAGCCCGACCGCGCTGAAACTGGGCCGGGAGACCTTCCGCCTCGATCCGAGGCAGCGGCCGGAGCTTGAGCCGCAGTTCCTCGTCTACGACGGCCATCACCTCCCGCTTCCGGACGTGTCCGTCGATCGGGTCGTCTGCTTCGACGCCTTCCACCACTTCCCGAACCCGGATGAGATCTTCGCCGAGATCTTCCGCGTCCTCAGGAAAGGCGGCCGGGCTGTGTTCGCCGAACCGGGCCAGGGCCATTTCCATACGGATCAGGCGCGGTTCGAAACGCGGCGCTTCCACGTCCTCGAGAATGAGCTGGACCTTCGGCATTTGTCCGCGGCGGCGAAGCAGCTGGGTTTCTCGGAATTCCTCGTCAAGCCCTATCCCGACGCCGTCGCCATCTCCCTCAGCGCCGAGGAATATTTCCGGCTGATGGACGGCGCCGACCGCTTCTTCCCCATCGACGGGCTCCGCCGGAGCCTGCGCGACTTCCATGTCTTCGTCCTGGCCAAAGGGCGGGAGGTTTTCGACAGCCGGAACCCGAGCGTCCTCCGCGCCGAGATCACGATAAGCCGGAGCTCCCGCGTCGTCCGCGGCGTGCCGGGCGGGTCCGTTGGCCTGCCGCTCACGGTGCGCAACGCCGGCGACACCCTCTGGCGGCATGAAGAAGCTCCGGCCGGAGGCTATGTGCGTTTGGGGGGTCATCTGCTGAGCGAGTCCGGCGAGCCCACGGATTGGGACTTCTTCCGCGCGCCGCTTCCCTGTCCCGTGCCGGCGGGCAGGACCGTTTCTTTCGAAGCGCACTTCCGGTTGCCGGACCGCGCCGGCCGCCATCTCCTGCGGCTCGACCTCGTGGACGAGGGCGTCGCCTGGTTCGAACAACACGGCTCGCCGACGACGGAGCTGGAGCTTCTCGTCGACTCTCCCTGAGCCCCGGGGCAGGATCGCCCCTTGACCAGTTTGTGCTTGCGATCTGCCGCTTGTCTCGGACATTCCTTCAATCTGGAGTAACTACTCAGGTAGACAGGATTCAGAATTCAGGAGACAGAATGAGAATGCCAGAGACGAGATTTGAGGACATGTGGAGGCCTATTCTCAGGCCATTCTGAATTCTGACTCCTGAATACTGTCTACCTGAGTAATTACCCGGTTTCCCTATTTCTTTTCGGGACGGAAACTCAGCATTTCCTGGCCGGCCATATCCATCACGGCCATGAAGAAGAGCTGGGCCATGTCCTCCATGATCTCGGGCGTGACCAGGTCGGCGGCGTCCTTGGTGTTGTGATAGGTCGAATAGGGCACGGATTTTCCGCTCGCTCCGAAGGTCAGGGACGGCACGCCTTTCCAGAAGAACCGGGCCGAATCCTGGCGCGGCCGGCCGGGGTAAGAGGCGGCGCCGCCGGACACCTGGCGGTGGATGTACTTCTCGTTGGCTTTCTCGATAAACGACCAGAAGGCGGGAAAGGTCCGCGCGCCGGAGGCCGAGATCCTGTCGCCCATCCCGGGCCCCTCCATGTTGATGAAGACGAGAGTCTTGTCCAGCGGATAGGCCGGGTGCTCGCAGTAAAAGTCCGAACCGGCCACGGCCTGTTCCTCGCTTCCGAAGAAGATGAAGAGGACCGTCCGCTTGGGCTTGATCGCGCACTTGCCCATCGCTTCGGCCACGCCCAGCCCGACGGCGACGGCCGTGGCGTTGTCGTTGGCCCCCGGCATGAGCTCCCAGCATCGGCCGAGATGGTCGAGGTGGCCGCCGATGATGATGACCTCATCCTTGAGCTTCGGGTCCGTCCCCGGAATGACGCCGAGAACGTTATAGCCGACGCCTTCAGGGTGATGCTCGGTGACGTTCTTCAGGGTCATGGTCTTGCCCGTGGAGAAGGACTGGGGCTTGAGCTCCTTTCGGATCCTGGCCACCGTGTCGGCGTAGGCCTTCCCCGTCCCGGCGAAAACGTCGCTGACCACGGCCGCGCCGACATGGTGATAGATGAACCCATCCCGGTAGGAGTTGTTCGGATTGACGATGGGCCCGTAGTTATAGATCATCCCCTTGGCCCCGTGGGCCACGGCGTTCTCGAGCTTATACTGGTGGAAGGAATACGGCCTCCATTTCTTGAACGCGTCGGACGTGTCGCTGGCCCCCATCGGCACTTCGGGATCCATCAGCACGATCTTTCCTTTGACGTCCACGCCCGCGTAATCGTCGTAAGCGAGCTCGGGGGCCGTCACGCCGTAGCCGACATAAACCACCTCGGCCGTGACCTCGCCGGACCCCGAGGTCCCGCCGGGAAGGAACTCGTCCTCATATTTATAGGGCTTCTTGATGACACCGTCCTTGACCGGGATGGTCATCGTCAGCAGGCCTCCCTTGGAGACGAGCGTATAGGGATTGGGATAGGCCTGCAGATAGGTCCCCTTGTCCCCCGCCGGCTGGACGCCCCAGCTTTTCAGAAGGGAGTTCACCCACTCAGCGCAGGCGTTATACTCCGGCGTGCCCGTCAGACGGCCGCCGTATTTCTCCGAAACCATCTCCTTGACATAATTGTTAAGCGTTTGGCTTTCGATGAGATGCATGGCCGCGAGGAGCTTCTGTTCGTCGGTCTGGGGGGCCGCGGCCTGGCCGCGCTGGCCTTGGGCCGACGCCATCGAAATATTAAGAATAAAAACGAAGGCAAACAGTCCGATCCAAATTTTCTTAAGTTTCATCCTCTCCTCCTAAAATGGACTTGGGCTAATCATTTCTTATTATAAGCGTGAGGCGAAAGCAAGAAACAAAAATATGAGGGGGCCCGAAATATTTAGAAGCGTTTTCGTCAGCGGGGACTCGGGGAAGAAGCTTGCTCCCTGGCGGAAATCTTAACACTTGCATCGTTCGGTTTTTTCGGCGGCGGAAACAGAGGTCGACGCGGCGACAGGGTTGGCCCCCGGCCCCCTGGGGAACCAGTCCCGTCGGTTCCCCCCATCGGCCAAGCCGATGGGACCCCCCTCCGCTATGGGGGCCTTGGGA
>Ga0315288_10003068_pt1 | contig 21334 bp, 19 predicted proteins | sample YL17G11_20_MG_FD_203454 | JGI IMG/M metagenome (GOLD analysis project Ga0315288, IMG submission 203454) | Sediment microbial communities from Yellowstone Lake, YNP, Wyoming, USA - YL17G11_20 | ecosystem: Environmental > Aquatic > Freshwater > Lake > Sediment | place: USA: Wyoming | collected...
TCATGGATCGAAACCTCTCAGGTGAGAGATGAATTGACCGAGGTAGAAAAAAACATTGTGCTGGCACAGTATACAAATGGAAAGATAACGCTGAAAGACTGGTTCGAAGCGCTCTGTGATATTGTCCCGCCGCGTCGTCCGCGAGATCTGAATACTCCGCAAGGCGTCGATCAGTTGCTGGAGCGGGCTCTTCGAATGCCGCTCCTGGTCTCTGAGGCCAAAACACTCGGGCTCGACCGGGATAAAGATCTGTTAAAACAGGTAAGAGATTATGAGGACAGGATGCTGCTCAGTGAAGCCTTATCCGCAAAGCGCAAGGAACTCAAAGAACCGACAACCGAGCAGATCATCGCCTACTTCGGCAGAAACAAAGAATCGTTCGGAACAAGCAAAAGCCTGAAGATCGACCTGATCTGGTGTCAGGACCTTAAGACGGCCAAACAGGCAAGGGCCGCTCTTGACAGCGGCAAGGATTTCGAAGCGGTCAGGCAACAATTCTCTCTCGAAAAAGAAGGCAAACCCTTTAGCACACATCCCAGCAGCGAAGGATTGTTCTGGAAGGATTTATGGGCAGGTAATCCGAATCAAATCATCGGGCCCGTTAAGGGCTTTTTCCGCCAGGGCATTAGCTGGCGCATCGTCAAAATCCTGGAAAAGGCCCCCGGCCAGGAGAAGCCATACTCAACTAATATGGAAGGACAGATCAAAAGCAGAATGATGAGCGAACAAAATAAAGCTTTGATTGCCCAATACGGCAAAGAATTGCTGAGCAAATACCCGTACCAGATTTATGCCGACAAAATCAAAGATATCGACCCGCTGAACATCCCGTGAAAGTATTGTAAAGTCGGCAGTGATGTCCGTTTCTTTCTCAGCCGCCCCATCCTTAAACTCCAGGTCGTAAACGGCAATGCCGTCTTCCGCGTCCACATCCACCTTGATAATCTCAGCGTTGGGGAATGTTGCCTTGAAGGTTTTAGCCACCGAATCGGGTAAAGCCGTATCACGCTACGGAACCTCGATTTTCGTCAGTTTAAAGCCGCCATCCTTCAACAGGCCAACACCGGGGGCGAACAGCTTGTCCTCGACGCCGCTCTCCAGGCTGCTCGACTCCCTGGTCTTCAGGCAGTTTTTGAACGTCCCGGCGGGCACTTTAACCGTTTCGTTAATGCTGACAACTTCCGCTCGATCCATGGCTACATCCGGCGCCATCTCCTGGTAATACCGGCAGCCCACACTCGGTTTACCGGGCATCATCAGGCCGAATTTCGCATCGTTGAGACCGGACAGCCAGCCTCCCTCATGGCCGGTAACTTTGCCCTCGGCGTCGTACATATCGACGTCCTCGCCAAAATAATAGATATCACCGATGGCCTTATCGATAGCGAAATAGTTGCGGGAGACCTCATCAAGTTTGCCGCCCTTGGTCTCGCGCTCTTCGACGACGCGGGTTCTTACGCCGTCGACCATCTTCGTCTCGTCCAGGACCGTGATCGTCAGAGTATCCTTGCCATCTGTGAGGATCAGTTTATAGCCCGGCTTGAGGACCATGTAGGTGTTCGAGCCTTTATCCGCCAAGGTGGTCTTCTCGACGTTGAAGGTGTCCTGGAATTTCGCCTCGGCAGCGCACGACAGGGTGGCTGCTCCAACGCCCAAAAGCCCCAACATCAATAAGGCTGTTGTTATCCGCCGATTTAACATAATCTGCTCCTTTCTCATGAATCGCATTGCTGTGCAAGTCGAAAAGCTCGACTGGCCATTTTCCAATCATTGTAACCTCATTTCACACCGGCCAATATTATAGTGGTCTTCCCAGGCCGTTTACTCCATCATAATACAAAGCAAATGAGAAAATAATGAGAATACCAGGAATTTGTTGCCGTTATCGCACGAGTCCATGAGCAAACGGTGGGTAATTCTGTTGCAAAATGCCGTCTACTGTTGATAATTGAGATTTCAAAATAGACGGTTGGAAATTGACGGCATATTCCTGTAAAAGGAAAGGATCAACTGGCAGATATAGAGAATTTTTGTGCAAAACAGCCGTTGGTGAATAGCCTTGGTCATTGGTAGCTAAGGATTAAATAAGAAAATGCTTTTTACATTGCATAGATATATATTTCAGGAGCTTTTGCGGATTTTTATATTAGCGGTGGTCGCTTTGACGCTAATGCTTAGCTTGGGCAGCATTCTGCAGCCTGTCCAGGAATTTGGCGTCGGACCTCGCCAGGTAATTCACCTTATGGGCTATTTCCTGCCGATAACCCTGACTTTTGTGCTGCCAATGGCGGCATTATTCGCGTGCTCTCTGGTTTACGGACGATTTGCAAGCGATAGTGAGCTTGACGCCTGCAGGGCGAGCGGAATAAGTCTGATAAGGCTGGTTTATCCCGGACTGGTTCTTGCGATTATCGTGGCGATTGCAAATCTGCTTCTGAGCTTCTACGTAATGCCCGTTTTTGTACAACGCGCTGAAAAATCTCTTAAGACCGATGCCAAGAAAATACTTTTCCGTAATATCCAGAGAAGAAGCTATTATGAGCTGCCGCCGGACTACCGGTACATGATTTACGCCGACCAGGTCGACATGGAAAAAGATGTTCTCTTGGGCGTGATTGTAATCGAAAAGAAAAACGACAAAATAAAAAATATTTTTATCGCCGAAGCTGCCAAAGTAAGTTTCAATCCGCACGAAAGATTCAACGAAGTACGGATATTAGCATACAAGTCAGGTCAAATGGGCGCAGAGTCGGAGGCAGGGGCGGAATGGGGGGCGTTGACGGCGGAACTCGGCTCACTGTTAAGCGACGAGATAAAATTCAAAAAGATAGATGAAATGAAAAAAATCGAAGCCGACTTGATGAACTTTTACCCGATCGAGAAACTGGCTCGCGAGACTTACGCTCAAGTCATCATAGAGTTATTAGCGCAAGATATTAACGCCGGAATAACCAAACGGGATGAAACGCCTCCGGAAAGTGCTGATGATGCCGGCGGATTCTATGAGCTGCTTGGAATACCGAACTCAGTCAAATTTATCGCCGGTCAATGCAGCGCACAAGATGAAGAAGTAGAACTCTCAGGCAAAGACGAAGTAGTTATCATAGAATATAATACTGACAGCAAAGAAACTTTACGCACTTTAATATGCGAGAAAGCCCTGCTGCATATCGAGGGCGATAAGCTGGCACCGACTTTGACGATGGATATCTACAATGCAAGGGAGGAAGGATCAGACGAATTGACGATGCGGTATATTATTCGCGGCTTGATACCGCCCCAGGCCGCAGAGATCGCTGCAAACGAATTTAAAACCGAAAGCGGTTCATTAAAAGTTGAAAAATTAGCTGCCGATTTGTCACAACTGTCGGGACTACAGCCGAGCCAGAGCCTGAGTAAATTGCATAGCAGCCTTCAGAGAGAGATACGCCATGCGCTGGTGCGAATAAAAGCCGAGATACATACCCGGCTGGTGTTCGGAGCAGGCTGTGTACCAATGATATTGATCGGCATCGGCCTGGGTATAATAAAGAAGGGAGGACATCTGCTCACTGCTTTCGGCGCAAGTTGTATCCCTGCCGCGGTACTGATAGTCGGTATAATGAGCGGCAAAAACCTTATCACCAATCCCGGTGCCGAAAGCATTACGGGCGTGGCTGTGATGTGGGCTGGTTTTGTCTTTTTGTTACTTTTGGTTGTCGTGATATACCGCCAGTTATTGAAGAATTAAGGTAATGACAAGGCCCCGGTTAAGCCTGGGATTGGATATAAGCGTCGACGGCCCGCGACAGGTGGGACCAAATTATGAAAATATTGGACAGATATGTTGCGAAGAATTTTCTGATAGGTTATTGCATAGCCTTTTGTGTGCTCGTGGGTCTGAGAATAATTATAGATCTATTCGTAAATTTAGACGAGTTCACAGAGAATACTGACCTTAACACCGCGGCTGTTATCAAAAACATATTTACATTTTACCTTCTTAACAACACCATTTACTTTCGGGATTTTGCCGGAATGATAACCGTAGTAGCGGCGGCCTTTTCGTTCGGCAAAATGGTCCGTCATAACGAGTTGGTGGCCGTGATGGCTTCGGGCGTCAGCTTGAAGCGTATAATTTTCCCGATAGTGTTTCTCTCGCTGCTGTTGACCGGTGTATTGGTGATCGACCAGGAATTCATAATACCCCCGCTCGCCGACAAGCTCGTGCGCAGCCACGGTGACGTTCCCGGCCAGGAATGGTATAGAGTGAGATTCATTAATGACGGCAAGGGCTCACTCATCTGCTCGCTAAAATTCGATGTAGAAACATCAACTTTATATAATCCCACGATCCTCCTGCGCCGCCCTACCAGGCCCGGTATCTGGGAAGTAACCGGGCGTATAGACGCTGAAAAAGCAGTTTATAATGATAAAACAGGTCGATGGGACTTAAAAACCCAATCTCCGGAAACCAGCGAGTGGGCCCCTCACGGCCTGCTGACTGAAAGAGGCTCCGGAAAAGGTACCCAGCCGATAGCTTTTTATACCAGTGACCTCACGGCAAAAGATATCCCGGTCAGGTGCGAATCAGAGCACAAAGCTCTGTTATCGTTGCGACAATTAACGGCTCTCGAAGCACAAAAAATACAAATTAGAGACATGGCTCAGCTTTCCAGCCAGAAGCATTTCCGCATTACCGATCCGCTCATAAATCTGGTAATGCTCATGATAAGCCTGCCTTTACTGGTTTGTCGGGATCCTAAGTCGGTAAAGTCTGCCGTGATGATCAGCTTCGCACTGACCGGGACGTGTTTTATTACAAGTTTTGCCTGCAAAATAGTCGCTACGGAGGTTATCTTTGACAAGGTCATGCCGGAGTTGTGGGCGTGGCTGCCGGTCTTTATCTTCCTGCCGATAGCTTTTATCGAGCTGGATTCGATGAAGACATGAAACACGAGAGTTTCACGATTTGTAGTCTTCGGTCTTGTGCCGGACAATTCGGCCTTCGACCATGTAAATAACATCTTCAGCGATGTTCGTGGCATGGTCGGCGATCCGCTCCAGGTGCCGGGAAACCGATAAAAGATGAATCAAAGACGGTATCTGGTCCGGATGTGTCTGTATTGCATCCTGAACTCTTAAGTACATCTGGCGATTCATCGCATCAACTTCGTCGTCATCGGTACAGACTTCAATGGCAAGCTCAGAACTCAAGTTAACCAGCGCATCCAGGCACTTATTAAGCATCGATTCCGTCTTTTTACTCATCAAGACAAAATCAAAAGATGCATTGACTTGCTGCACAGAAGCAAGAAATACCGATCTTTCGGCAATATTAACCGCCAAATCACCGATACGCTCAAGGTCGCTGTTGATTTTTAAGATCGCCACGATAAAACGAAGATCAATCGCAACCGGCTGATACAGGGCAAGTATTTTCAGGCAATCCTCTTCGACTTCCACTTCCGTATGGTCGATTTCAATATCTTCATCAATAATTTTCTGAGCCAAAACTACATCTCTTTCCTCGATCGAGCGTATGGCTTCATGAACCACAGTCTCAATCCTTGCTCCGAGATTCAGGATTTTCTTTTTCAGATTCTCAATTTCGCGCTGTAAGTGTTTAGGCATAATTTAATTCCTTTACCTTTTGTGTTTGCGCCAGTTAAATTAACCAAATCTTCCCGTGATATAATCTTCGGTTTGTTTCATGCCGGGATTTCGGAAAATCTTTACCGTTGAATCGTATTCTATGAGTTCCCCCAGACAAAAAAATGCAGTGTACTCACTGACTCTGGCAGCCTGCTGCATATTGTGGGTAACGATAACTATAGTATAATTTTTCGCCAATTCTCTCATCAGCTCTTCAATATGCTGCGTTGCAATCGGGTCCAATGCCGAGCAAGGTTCGTCCATAAGAAGCACTTCAGGTTCGACAGCCAAAAGCCGTGAGATACACAACCTCTGCTGCTGTTCAGGAGAAAGCTTCAGTGCCGATGTATCGAGCTTGTCCTTGATCTCGTCCCATAGTCCGGTGGCACAGAGGCTTTTTTCAACGGCCATTTCAGTTTGGACGCCTTTCGGCAAACCGTGTACCCTGCGGCCATAAGCAACATTGTCGAAAACAGACAAAGGAAAGGGATTGGGCCTTTGAAAAACCATCCCGACACGACGACGCAATCGAGTCAGGTTCACTCCGGGATGATAAATATCATGGCCGTTGAAAAGGATTTGTCCGCTGATTCGAACGTTCTCAATCAGGTCGTTCATCCGATTAAAACATCGTAAAAGTGTTGACTTGCCGCAGCCCGAAGGGCCGATTATCGCCGTGATGGATTGCGGCTTTATAGACATAGTAACGTCTTTGACTGCGTGAAAGCTGCCGTAAAAAAGATTCAGATTTCGTACTTCAATTTTACTGTCCATATATACTTACTATCCGAATTGTCCGGTTATGTATGCTTCTGTTCTCTTGTCGGCGGGAGTCGTGAACAATTGCCCGGTCTGCCCGACTTCTATCAACTGACCCATCAGGAAAAACACCGTTCGGTCGGAAGCCCTTGCTGCCTGTTTGGTGTTGTTGGTGACAAGAACAATCGCATAGCTGGATTTTAGCTCCAGCAGGGCATCTTCTATCTTGGCTGTGGAGATTGGGTCCAGGCCGGAACAGGGTTCATCCAAAAGAAGCACCTCCGGCTGAAGCGCAAGTGACCTCGCAAGGCACATTCTCTGCTGCTGGCCGCCGGAAAGGTTCGATGCAGGTTGATGCAGTCTGTCTTTGACTTCGTCCCAGAGGAAGGCGTTTTTCAGACCGAACTCAACCAGCTCGTCGAGCTGCGAACGCGATCTGATTCCGGAAACCTTTGGGCCATACGCTATATTATCATAGATAGAACAGGGTAGCGGAGCAGGAACCGCATAGACCATTCCGATGCGTCGGCGCAGCGATGGTACATTAACCTGTGGGTCATAGATGTCTTTGCCATCAAAAACAATCTTGCCGGTATATGAGAAATGGCGATGAAGGTCATTAAGACGATTGAGACTCCGCAGGAATGTTGACTTACCGCTATTTGAAGGCCCGATAATGGCAAGACGTTCCTGGCTGAAAATCGAAAGTTCGATTTTTTTCAGAGCCTCTGTCTGGCCGTAAAAAGCGGAAAATCCGTCCACAATTATCTTTGTGTTGTCTTTCATTATCTTACCTTTGCGATGAGCCTGCGCATCAGCAGATATGCTATTATGTTAATTGCGAGTATTGTAATAATAAGTACAGATGCTGTGGCATAAGCATTTTGCATCGAGATACCTTCGCGTGAGAGTATATAGAAGTGGAGCGATAAAGTTCTCGATGATTCCAATGGAGAATATGGCATTCGCAGTGCCGAGCCTGCGGTCAGCATTACCGCTGCAGTCTCGCTGACACATCTGCCGATGGAAAGAACAATTCCGGTACCGATACCCGGCAGTGCGGATTTTAAAACCACGCGTGTTACCATCTGCCAGCGCGTGCTTCCCAACCCATAACTTACCTCGCGATAGACCGCCGGAACTGCCCGAATCGCCTCCTCGCTTGTACGTATGATTGTCGGCAGCACCATAATGGCAAGGGTCAGCGCCCCGGATATGATCGAGAATCCCATACCCAGCACTACTACGAAAAAAACGAAGCCGAACAAGCCGAAAATAATTGACGGAATAGCCGCCAAGCAATCGGCGCCGAATCGGATAACAGATGTCAATTTGCTCTCGCGAGTATATTCTGTAAGAAAGATAGTAGTCAGCACCCCGACGGGGGCTGCAATCAGTACGGCAAGGCCGGTAACAGCGATAGTGCCGACAATCATCGGAAAGACACCGCCCTGCCGTCCCATCCGTCTGGGAGATTCAGTCAGGAACGACCAGGTAACGTTCCTGATACCGTGAAAAAGGATATACACTATTATAAACAGCAATACCAAGATGGTAATCGCTGTGAGCAGCCATAAAATAGTGACGACAAATCGCTGGGACGTAGCAGGAGTAATTTTCATTTTTTGGCTGCCTTTCCTGCGCTTCTGCGGGATATGGTCAAAGCAATGGTATTCAGGATCATAATAATAACAAAAAGCGTTACACCGGTTGCAAAAAGCGCCTGGCGGTGGTCTCCCGCAGCGTAACCCATTTCCAAAGCAATGTTGCTTGTAAGGGTTCTTACCGGGTCAAGAATGCTGTGAGGCAGCTCCAGCGCATTACCGGCGACCATAATAACCGCCATAGTCTCTCCGATTGCCCGTCCCATCCCCAGTATGAGGGCTGCGATGATACCGGATTTTGCGGCTTTTATAATGACCATATGGGTTGTCTGCCAGCGTGTAGCACCAAGGGCGATGGAACCATCGCGGTACGACCTCGGCACAGCCTGAATAACATCAACCGAAATGCTCGTAACCGTAGGCAGCACCATTACGCCCAGCACAATTGATGCAGTAAGTATGGATAAGCCAGGCCCGCCCAGGTACTGCCGAACCAGCGGAACAAGAACCACTACGCCAATGAATCCAAAAACTACGGACGGGATTCCCGCCAGAATTTCAATTGCCGGTTTTAATATTACCACTAACTGACGCGGGGCGAACTGCGTCAGGACAATGGCACAGCCAAGCCCGAATACCGCACCGATTATGATTGCACCGGCTGTTACAACAAGCGAACCGACTATCATATTCAAAATACCGAATTTGCCTTCACTCGGATACCAATCGCCGGAGAGGAAGAAATTTTTCACGCCCACTCGCAGAATAATCGGCAGCCCCTCTTTGAAGACAAAGACAGTAATCAGCGCGAGGCTTGAAATGGCCGATAACGCTACAATGGTTAATGCTGCATGTATTATTTTATCACGCTTCATTTGGCACGGACCAATCCTTCCGATTCGAGTATTTGCTGGCCCTGGTCGGATAGAACAAAATCAATAAATTCGCGAGCCTCCGGTCTTAGCGGTGTGTCTGTCTTTAGAACAAAAAGAAAAGGTCTCGATAAACGGTATCGGCCTGAGCTTACCTGCTGCGCCGTAGGTTCAACTCCGTCAACATACAGGGATTTTAGCTCCGTACCGACCATACCAAGTGACATATAACCAACCGCCGCAGGATCGAGCCTGACCAGCTCTTTGACGGCGCCGTTGGATTCCTGTACAAGAGCTTTGCGTGAGACAACGGTTTTTTTCATCACAAGGTTGATGAAGGCCTCGCGAGTACCGGAGCCTTCTTCCCGCATAATCAGTCGAACGGGCATATCGTTGCCGCCCAATTCCTTCCAGTTTCGTATCCGGCCTGAAAACAACATCTGTATCTGTGCTAAGGTCAAATCGCTGACCGGATTGGATTTGTGGACAACAACGGCCAGACCATCCCGTGCTATTTCGACAGGGGTGTCGATAGCTTTTTCTTCTTCTTTCAATTCCCGTGAACACATTCCAATATCAGCGATACCATTGACAATCGCCTGGATGCCGGCGGTGGAGCCGCCTCCCTGCACATCGATGCTGCCGGCAGGTTTGATTTTCTGGAATTCTTCGGCCAGCAACTCCGCAAAGGGTTGGATGGACGTAGAACCAATCACATTGACGGGTCGGCCTTTTGAATCCCTACATCCCTCGCAGATGGGAATCAGTAAAATAAAAAGTGCCAGAAAACACAGCTTTTTACTATAGCCTTCTAAAACATGAAAATATGGTTTTATCATCATAAAAGCGGTTCGCAATATTTTCCGGAATTTTTTGTTGTTTCCCGACGTCATTGAATTATCCAAACCTCCCCGTGACGTAATCTTCGGTTTGTTTTTCTCCGGGATTGCGGAAAATCTTCGTTGTCGTATCGTACTCGACCAATTCTCCGAGGCAGAAAAAGGCCGTGCGTTCACTGACCCTTGCGGCCTGCTGCATATTGTGTGTCACGATTACGATGGTGTAGTCACGACGAAGTTCGTCGATAAGGTCCTCGATCTTGCCCGTGGCGATTGGGTCCAAGGCTGAGCACGGCTCATCCATTAATAAGACATTCGGTTTCGTCGCCAATGCCCTGGCAATGCACAGCCGCTGCTGCTGCCCGCCGGAAAAAGCCAGGGCCGATTTTTTTAAATCATCCTTAACCTCATCCCATAGCGCCGCTGCCCGCAGGCTTTCTTCTACGATTTGCTGCAAATATCCGCGATTCATAATCCCCTGCAGTTTCGGACCGTAAGCAACGTTGTCGAATATACTTTTTGGAAATGGATTTGGTTTTTGAAAAACCATTCCAACTTGCTGACGTAGATTAACCAGGTTGATTCGTTTGTCGTAAACGTCCTGGCCGTTTACCAGTATTTTTCCTTCGACGCGGATATTCGGAATAAGGTCGTTGATCCGGTTGATGCTTCGCAGGAAAGTGCTTTTACCGCAGCCGCTCGGCCCGATTATAGCCGTGACTGTGGAGGGATAGATATCCATTGAAATGTCTTTGACGCCCATTTTTGAGCCGTAAAAAAAACTGAAATTTTCCGCCTTTACGACCACACATGCACTTGCCTGGGCCAACTCTGCCCTTTCCACAGATTTACCTGCATCGTTCTGTTTCAATCTCTGCACAACCTCCAGATAAAGACGGTTCTTCCCCGGTTTTTCCACGGGTGAGAACATCTTAACAATTCTTTTTTGCATGGGGAATATTTTTTCTCAGACATTAATATTCTTTAATGGCCTTTTAAACGTTTAAACACCCTCGAGCGCAGGATAATGGCCAACGCGTTCATGCATAATATCAGCGAAACCAGTGCCACGACCATCCCGTATTGATTGTGTGGCACCTGGGCGGACAGCTTGTCGGCGACGGCCATGTCCCAGCTCCCGTACGAAAGCGTCCGAGTCGTTTGAAAAACCGACTTCGGGACGGGGCCGACGGCAATCCCTGCCGTAAATAATATCGGAGCCGTCTCTCCCGCCACTCGGCTCAAGCTCAGAATCACACCGGTCAAAATCCCCGGCAGGGCCGCTGGCAGCGTCACCTTCATAAACGTCCTGAAACTGCTGGCTCCAAGAGCCAATGATGCCTCCTTATACGTTTGAGGGACCGCACGGATAGCCTCTTCGCTCGAACGTATCATAACCGGCAGCGTCAGCACGGCGAGGGTCATTGAGCCGGCGAGAATACAAGGCTTAGAAGGCCCTCCGAACAATGGGATAAAAAATAGCACGAAAAACGCCATGCCGAACAGTCCAAAAACTATGCTGGGGACGCCGGCCAGGGTGTTAATGGAAATGCGAATAATTCTGACGACCGGGCCTTCACGCGTGCACTCTGTCAAGTATGCCGCACTAATGATTCCGAATGGAACGACAAAAACCATGCTCAAAAGAGTCAGCAGCAGTGTGCCCAAAATCTCCGGACCAATCCCCCCGAAATAGTGGCCCGGTGTGCTGTCATCAAGGAAATATCGCCAGTAAAAAGTCGGTTTCGGCTCAAGCATCTTTTCCAGGTTGTCATCGATATAACGGAAAAGCGGCTCCAATTCGGTCCCGGCAAATTCCTCGATGCGGCTTTTTTCAATCCTCATCAAAGATGCGCTCGATTGCTGCTCGACCCACAGCTCTTTCCAATGTAATTTATGCAGCAATTTTTTCGCTTGGTCCCATCGCGTCGCTCCGTATCGGAACTGAGCCAAAGTGGGCGAATCCTCGGTTGGTCGGGGGCCGAGCAATTCCGTAATAATCTGTTCCAGCTCGGCCAGCTCTTTGGCGTACTCGTCCCTTTTGTTCAAATTAGTCGCGGCGGCGGCCTTTTGGTACTGCCTTGCCAATCGGAAAAAGTCTTCCGATGCGGTCCCTTTGAGACGCTCGTCTTTTTCATATTGCAAAACATGTTCGACGTCTTGTGAGATTTGCTCGATATCTGCTTTTGCAAAGGCTTCTATTAGCCTGTCGCGAATGTCTCTGCTTAACGAGCGAAGGGCCGTATATTGCTCACGTGGAATCTCTTTGAGCTTCAGCTCCGCTCCGAAAGCCCGGTAAATTTCGGTCGCTCGCTCGGAGAGCTGACGGGTATCGATGCCGCTTTTAAATCGGTCTATCATCTCATAAACTTTCGCCCGAACGAGTCCGGTACGCTCAGTCTCGGCACGAACCTGTGCCTCGTCGCCGTGCCCGAATTCGGCCAATTGTACCTTGCGGAACTCCACTGTTCCTCTCAAAAATACGGCTCCCACTCCGCGCCTAAACATCGGGCCGAGGATAGCAATTAACGCACCAACTATAATAAAAACGGTAAGTCCGGTTAACACCGTGAATATCCTGTCAAAAACTATACGAAAAATCAGCTTCATTTATGACTTTCCCAAAGATTTTTTCGCCCTTGTCAGAAAATATTCACTGACGAGATTTAATAATAACGTCATCACGAGCAGCAGCAGCCCAATTGCAAAGAGTGCCCTGTAATGGTCCGAACCTTGTTCGGTTTCACCCATGTCACCGGCAATCGTGGCAGTCATAGTCCGAACTGACTGGGACAAGTCCCACCATGGGCGAGGTATCCGGCTGGCGTTACCTGAAGCCATCCAGACGACCATCGTTTCTCCGATCGCCCGCATCATCCCTAACACAATTGCGGCGATAATCCCGCTGTGAGCCGCCGGTATCACGACCTTGAACATGGTCTCAATCCGCGTGGCCCCCAGCGCATACGAGGCTTCTCTCAATTCCCTGCCCGTCGCTGAGATGGAATCTTCCGCCACACTGATAATCGTCGGCAGCGCCATAATCGAGAGCAGCAAAGAGGCGTTTATGGCGTTGGTCCCGGTTGCAAAATCCAGATGCTCCTGCAGCCATGGCGCCAGGACTAAAACTGCGAAAAAGCCATAGGCCACGGAAGGAATCGCCGCCAGAATCTCGACGACGGGTTTGACTATATCTCTGATCCGAAACGGCACGATTTCACTGAGGAAAACGGCAGCCAGAACACCTATCGGTACAGAAAACACAAGGGCGGCCGTTGTGACGTAAACCGAGCCGACGACCAGAGTCAAGGCCCCGAATTCGGGCCTGTCATGTGCCTGGGGATACCACGCTGTACTGGTCAAAAATTCAACGATACTGAACTTACCAAGAAAGGGAAGGGCCTCCAGTATCACAAAAAGAAAAATCAGAAAAACAGCCAGAACCGAAGTGCAGGTTAATATAAAAAGGGCCAGACGCCCAAGATGCCTGAGTACAAAGCCCTTGATGTCCTGACCAATCGTAAGAACCAGCGGCTGCTTAAATCCAGCCGCTGGCTGCAATGTCCGCCCGATATAGCTTACATTCATCTCGTTTTGATTACTTAAATAAGACTCTCAATATTTTAATAATCGGTTAGAGCGACAAAACCCTTGTTTTCTATCACTTCCTGGCCTTTTTCGGTCAGATGAAATGTGACAAACTTATAGGTCATGGAACCGAGCACAGGATAGCCGTTTGTGAACATAAACAAAGGTCTCGATGCCGGATATTTACCGTTGAGAATTGTCTGCCTTGATGGTTCAACACCGTCTAAAGTCAGAGCTTTGACGCCTGTCTGGATAAATCCGTAGCCGACGTAGCTAATGGCGCCGCGGGTTTTTTCGACGCGTGCGAAGGCCTGAGGATTCGTGCTGACGTATTCCACGCTCGGGGCCATCTTCTGACCCTTCATAATGAAACTTTCAAAAGTTTCATACGTGCCGGATGATGTATCCCGGCTAATGACCACGATAGGAATATCAGGCCCACCCAACTGCTTCCAGTTAATCATTTTACCCAGATAAATGTCCCGGACCTGCTCGCTCGAGAGGGCATTAATCGGATTTGAGGGATGAACCACGATACAAACACCATCCATCGCTACAGCATGGGCAACCGGAAACACGTTCTTGGCTATTGCATTCTTGAATTCCTGTTCCTTCATAAAACGGCTCATTGTCGCAATGTCGCATCGGCCGTCCATAAGAGCCGCCGCTCCCGTGCCGCTGCCGCTTTTATTTACAGTAATCGTCACGTCCGGATACATGTCCTTGAACACCTCGGTAAAACCGTCCGCAATCGGGCCGACGGTGGTAGAGCCTTCGATATGAAGCTTCTCGGCGCTCACTGCGCTGTTCGAAACCAACAAGACCATGACTGATAATGCACATACAATTACTGTCCTCATCTTCTTTCCCTTTCAGAAATCTTTCTAAAAAAATTTTTACCATTCAATTGTTAGAGTTGTGTTAGCTTTGTGTTAATATTGTGTTAGGAAATTATTAGAACTCAAATTGCAGCCGCATCATAAGCATATCTGCCTGGCCGACGTCGTCTTTGTCAGCATGTACATAATCCCACATTATTTTTGTATTGGGATTAAGGTACCAGTTTAAGCCGGCAGTAACGTTATTTAGCTCGCCGCCGATTACGTCGCTGTCGCTAAGGTCGAGCTCGGAATACCTTGCCTTCGCTTCCCACGCACCCGGTCCGCCTGCTGCGCTGTAATTTTTCTTTGGTTTTGTCCATCTGAACGCCCCTTCGGTGGTCTTATAACTTCTGTGTTCCCCGGTAAGGAAATAGCTGGCCTGAACGTAATAGCCGTCGAAATCGACATCCGAACCGCCGTCGAGCCGGTCGGCATCGGCCATCATGTACTCGCCCTGCAGAGACAGCGGTCCGTTGACCCAGGCGGTTTCGAGACCCAGCAAATCAGCCTGGTCGCCGGCGAAACTACCGGTATCGACAAAATAGTCGGCCAAATGCGCATCTGGCCTTTGTCGATACCTTATGGAGTCATCCGGATTTCTATAACTGTATCCGGCTCCAACATGCAGTAGAGAAGCACCTTTGTCCTTGTAAATCGGCAGGGTCGTTATTCTGCCGGTAACATTGTATCCGCCATCGTCCCCACCATCTTTACCATAGTCGTCCGTATTTCTGAAAACGCCTATTGCCGCAGTCATTCGCTCATCTGCGGCGACATTATGAAGCATAAAACCCGTGTTTCTGCTCGGTGCAAAAACATTCGGCAGCGCCCTTTCGAGGAATGTGATATGATTGCTGCTTGTCAGTTCCTCGAGACTGAATGGCTCCTTAAAATGACCCATCCGAAGCGTTCCTAATGGAAAGTCAGTCAGGCCAAGATAAGCATCTTTGAAGTCTGCATCACCACCGGCAAAATCGAACTGCAGCTTATACTCGACGTTGTCGTAGATCAGACCGGAGAAATATATGCGTGCCCGCCTGAACTCGACGCTGTCTTCCTGCTCGCCTATGTCTTGTTTGATCTTTGTGTCTTCACTCGACCAAAACCAGTCGGTCTGCAATTGTCCGCCGATTTTGAGCTTGAAGCTTCCATCCTGCGAATCGAAATTCAGCCCTTCTTTCCAGTACGCCCGAAAATCCGTTGGATTCGTTTCGGCTTTTTGTTCTTCCTCCAGCGCAGCAGTTCTCTTCTCCAAATCCGAAAGCTGCTGTTTAATATCACCGAGCTCATTTGAATCGGCCCGGATCACCGTTTGCCGGCATAACAGGATAGCGAGACCGACAATCATTAACATACATTTCTTCATTTTTTGATTCCTCATTTCTACATCTCCAAAAAACCTCTATGATTTTTCGCTGTCTCAAGCCGATTCTTGAGCAGCAATTGCGTCTTTGGGTACTATTAAACTAATAATTGTTAGGTCAATATCAGGCTAATGTTAGAATTTGTACTAATATCTTACCATGTAATGCACCGTAATCTCGATTTCTCAACGGTTGGTACAGCAAAATTTCATCTTAGCCGGTGTAAAATTTGTTTCGATTTGGATCTATTCCTATCTATTAATGTTTTTGCTGTTGACACCACCATATTGTAAAAGCGGTAAAGCAGATAGACCACGCCAAACAAGCATATAATATCTCTCAAAATCTCAGGCATAAACCAATCCTCGCAGCATAATTTGTTTAAAGGCGGTAAAATCATCTTCGGTGTTTTTGTGTTCCCGGCACAGGCTTAATTTGATATGGCTGTCGGCTAAAAAATCGTTCGATTCGGTATTTCCGGGCAGCTCACGAATAAAACGGATATTAAAGGCAGCGTCCTTCCGCGTGCTTGTCTCGTAACCGCCTGCAATCATATCCATTAATTCCTCAAAGTCCCTGATGATAATCCCCGTTCGAAGCTGCCGATGCTCGTAGCTGTGCTCGACAATCAGGATACAGGACGACGTTGTCAGCATGGAAGACTCACCGCGAAACCAAATGCTCGGATCTATAACGGGGACATGCTTTTCTTCCGAATTTATCAAACCCATGATATGTGCGGGTTTTTTATATTCCGGTATGATTATCCCCCTGCAACCGCAGCAGCGCACTTCGAATTCGGGTTTCGATTTTTCGAGAATAAAAGTCATGAAGAGAATATCTTTTATCTGTTTCATTAGTCCGACCCTTTTAAAGCATCTCATATACTCTATTCATACATACATTGTACGAGGGTATTGTTAGATATTTATAAGTGTGCTGTAAGATTTGTGTTAATGTTGCAAATTGATACCCGCCGCACTCGGATATTAATCAGCAGGTAAATATATTGTAAACGTGCTTCCGGCACCGACTGTGCTGTCAACGTCGACGTATCCGCCGTGAACCTCGGCGATATGCTTGACGATGGCTAATCCGAGTCCCGTGCCGCCCAGCTTGCTGCTGCGGCTTTTATCGACCACGTAGAAACGCTCGAATATCCGCTGCTGATGTTTCCTGTCAATTCCACAGCCGGTATCTTTGACCGAAATCGCTATCATTCGGTCCGCTTTGTGCGCCCGGATTTGAATCCGGCTTCCCGGCTCGCTATACTTGACGGAGTTGTCAACAAGATTCAGAACGGCCTGTTCCAGCAGGACCGGATTGATTTTTGCCTCAATGACTTTATCGCAATCAAGGTCAACTGTGATATTTTTTCCCTCGGCTTTGACCGAAGACAGCTCGATTACCGACTCAAGCACAGGCCGAACGGGCTTTCTCTCGAAAGCAATCTTTCGTTGCTCGCTGCTTTCTTCCAAACAGGACAGTGTGAGCAAATCTTCGACAATGGCGTTGAGCCGGTCGGCGTGCCTGGCGATAATCCGGAGAAACCGCCGGGCCTCTTCCGGCTGGGCTATGGCCCCTTCCTGCAACGTTTCCACAAAGCCCTTGATCGACGTGATGGGGGTTCGCAGCTCATGAGAAACGTTCGCGACAAAATCACGCCGGAGGTTCTCCAGCCGACGCATCCGGGTCATGTCGCTTAATACGATGACCGCGCCGCTTCTGTGACCCTGGCTGTCTCTCAGGCCCGCCCCATCAAGCCGGATGATACGTTCGGGCACATAGGACAATATGATATCAGTCTCGTGCGGCCTGACATCGCTCAGTACATCCCGCACAAATTTATGTAAATCCGGATTACGAACGGCCTCCTCGACAATTCGTCCCTGAACGCGGCTCTTGTCAATCCCGAGAAAATTCGCCGCCGCCTGGTTCACGCTGACGATGTGGCCGTCCGAATCGACCGCCATGACGCCCTCGAACATGCTCGAAAGGATCGCTTCGGATTCATTTCGCTGTTTCGTGATGGTCTCGAACCTGTTTTGCAATTGCCGGGCCATCTCATTCAATGCCCCGGCAAGCTCGGCCAGCTCGACCTGCTTCGGCACCGGGACACGCAGATTCAACTGTCCGGCGGCAAATTGCTGGGCGATATCTTTCATCTGTCCGATCGGCTGAGTTATCCTGCGGGCAATAACCAGGCTAATCACCGCCGCGATAACGGCAATAACGAAAATGCTCAGAAATAACTTGTGATATATCTTTTTAAGCTCCCGATGAATCGCCGTCGCCGGAATGGCCGTTCGTACAATCGCCAGGACTTTTCCCTGTTCTTCTATCGGGACGGCCAGGTACATCATCTCCTGGCCCAGAGTGCCGCTGAACCTTATAGACCTGCCCAATCCTTTTTCAAGAGCATCTCTAAATTCCGGACGATCACTATGATCTTCCATACCCTCATCCTCCTCCGACTCGCCGACCACCCGTCCATCCGGCAGAATAATGGTAATCCTCGTAGAACTGTTTCGGCCGAGCACCTTCGATAGCTCGTCGATATATTTGAAATCCGGCTCTTTAATTTTCGGCCGAACCTGCTGCTCAATCAAGCGGGCGCGAGCATGAAGGTCGTCTGCAATTTGATTATAATAGAATACCGGCAGTAACAGTGACAGGTACACCGCAATGATCGCCAGGGCGATGACAATAACCAGCAGGTAAGCGGGATAAATCTGCCACAATAAATGTCGCTGAGACATCAATCAGTCCTTAAAACGGTAGCCGACACCCCTGACTGTTTCGATATAATTGCCGCAGGGGCCAAGCTTTCGTCGCAGAGAAACAATTTGAACGTCGACCGCTCTGTCGGTCACTAAATAATCGTCCCCGTGTATGGCGTCGATAATCTGGTATCGCGTAAAAACCAGGCCGGGCCGCCTGGCGAGGGCGTAAAGAATATTAAACTCCGTAAAAGTCAGCGTCACGTGCTTGCCTCTGGCGAGCACCTCCCGCCGGGCGGGATTGATCGTCAAATCACGTATCTTGACCGGCGGCCGTTCCAGGTCCCGGCTGACCGTTCGATGCAGCAGCCGGCGAATCCTTGCGATTAGCACCTTCGGGCTGAACGGCTTGGTCACGTAGTCGTCGGCGCCGAGCTCAAGGCCGGTCACAATATCGGTTTCCTCGCCTTTTGCGGAGAGCATGATAATGGGAATGCGCTCGGTCTTGACGTCGCTTTTCAGCTTCCGGCAGACTTCGAGGCCGTCAATATCCGGCAGCATCAAATCCAAGATAATCAGGTCCGGCGTTTTCCCTCTGGCTTCGATAATTGCCTGCTCGCCGGATGTCGCCGTGATGACTTTATAACCGTTCTTATCGAGATTATACCTGACTAATTCGAGGATGTCCTCCTCGTCGTCCACAATGAGAATGCGCTCATTTGCCATGGCTCTTGCCTTTTTTTATAATCACTTTCTGAGCATATTCGGGTATTTGCGCTGGCATATTGTTACGAGCTTTTATAGCTTTGCGAATCTCTTTATTAATCCTGACGCTGCACCAGGCCTCGCCGCACATGGAGCAGTAATCGTAATCAGCGGAGTCCGGCTGCTTTTCCCTAATTTCTTCGCAGGCCTGGCGGTGCATTCGTTCGGCTGTTTGAGGATCGAGCGATTCTGCCAGGTGTGTTTTCCAGTCCAGATTTGTGCGGGCCGTGCTCAGTTTCCTGTCACGTTCGGCAGTGCCCTTCAAGCCACGAGCGACATCGCCGGCGTGAGCTGCGATTTTTGCCGCTATGACACCTGCCCGGACATCGTCGGCATCGGGCAGACCCAGATGCTCCTTCGGCGTGACGTAGCATAAAAACGATGCGCCATAAAAGGCGGCGGCGGTTCCGCCGATGGCCGATGTGATATGGTCGTAGCCGGGCGCGATATCGGTCACCAGCGGGCCGAGCACGTAAAACGGGGCACCGTGGCAAATCTCCTGCTGAATTTCCATGTTGTACTGAATCTGGTCGAACGGCACGTGGCCGGGTCCCTCGACCATCACCTGGCAGCCTTTTTCCTGTGCCCTGGCGGTCAGCTCGCCGAGGGTTCTCAGCTCGGCGATTTGTGCCTCGTCGGTAGCATCGGCGATCGCGCCGGGCCGCAGACCGTCGCCGAGAGAAAAGCAAATATCATACTCGGCCAGGATGTCACACAAATCGTCGAACATATCATACAAAGGATTCTGCTTATTGTGATGCAGCATCCATTTGGCCAGCAGCGCTCCGCCCCGGCTGACAATGCCCGCCACCCGGTTCTCGATCAACGGCAGATGCTCTTTCAGAACGCCGGCGTGAATCGTAAAGAAATCCACACCCTGCCGAGCTTGTTTTTCGATGATCTCCAGGATAATCCCGCCGTCGATATCCTCGATGCCTCTTTTCTCGATGATCTGGTAGATGGGCACCGTTCCGAACGGAACAGGACACTGGGCGAGCAATCTTTCCCGGGTCTCGTCAAGGTTTCCGCCCGTACTTAAATCCATTACCGCATCGGCGCCGGCGTCCAGCGCCGTCTGCATTTTGTCGAGTTCCGCTTCCACCGAGCTGCGAACGCTGCTCGTACCGATATTTGCATTGACCTTTGTCGCAAGCACCCGGCCAATACCGGCCGGTAGAAGATTGGTTTTCAGATGCTGCTTATTCGCCGGGATGACAAGCCGGCCGGCGGCAATCTCATCCCGTATCAGCTCAGCATCAATGTTTTCCGCCTTAGCGACAAATTTTACTTCGTCGCTAATCGTCCCGCCTCGCGCAATTTGTAGCTGTGTCGCCATTTTTTTCGATTCCGTATCTAAAATAAAAATCGCTCCCGCAGGAAGCGATTCATTCTCACGTCGTAAGTTTTATTATATTAACCAATCACTTTCCTACGCAGGCATCGACGCCGATTCGGCGATTATCCTGATCAGGTTCTAAGGCAGTTGGAGGAAGACGTAAACGCCTTTTTTATTCGAGGCCGCGATATCGGGTTTGCCGTCGCCGTTCATGTCGGCGATTTCGAACTGGGTTCCGACGCCGGAGTCGTCATCGATCTTGTGCGGGATATATTCGATGCTGCCATTCTCGGGGCGGCGCAGCTCAAACCAATAGAGCACCGCCGGCTCGTATTCTCCGGGGTCTTTGCCCATGTGTGCAAAGTATCGTTTGCCGGCGACCAGATCGTTAATGCCGTCACCATTTACATCGACCAGGCGTATCGCGTGCGGCTGAGAAAAATCTTTGAATATCTCGTGCTGCTCGAACTGCGGACCGTCCGCGCCGGGAATCTGCTCGAACCACCAGATGCCGTAATTGTGCGCCGAACTGGTAATAACGTCACCGTCACCGTCATTATCAACATCATAGACGAGCAAATCGGCGCAGTCCGGGCCGAGCCTGGCCGGGTGAAATTTCCAATTTTTATCCGTGCGGTTTCTGGGCGCCTCCCACCAGCCTTCTTTGATGAGGACGTCGCATCGATCGTCGCCGTTAACGTCGCCCGCACCCAGGCCGTGGCTGTATTTCTCGGTTCCAGGCGCATTCGGGCCTTCGGCGATAATGTTCATGTCCCACGGGCCGTCGAGGTCCTTCGGCACGCCGAACCAGGCCATCTGGCCCTTTGGCCGGACTGCAAAGATCGGCACAGGTTTGCCGTCGCCCAGCAGGTCGACGAAGATCGGCGTCTCGTTGCAGGCGCTTTTTGCAACCATCCGTTCCTTCCAGTGGCCGGGCTTGTTCTTCGGATTCTCGTACCACAGGCACGGCCC
>Ga0315288_10003069_pt1 | contig 21330 bp, 26 predicted proteins | sample YL17G11_20_MG_FD_203454 | JGI IMG/M metagenome (GOLD analysis project Ga0315288, IMG submission 203454) | Sediment microbial communities from Yellowstone Lake, YNP, Wyoming, USA - YL17G11_20 | ecosystem: Environmental > Aquatic > Freshwater > Lake > Sediment | place: USA: Wyoming | collected...
GTAAATATAATGCAATTTATGCCATTAAAAATGGTGAATTTGTAATTAACAAGGGATTGAATCAACCATTTTTTGTTAAAACATTATCACCAAATTATCGTGAGTTTGAAGAACCTCGACATTTTTTTGATAATCGTAAACTGACAAGTGCAATCTCTCCAGAATATTTATGCAATATCGATAGCATTGGATACATCATATGCGAAGATGGTTGGGATGCTGATTATGATACACATCCAATCAATATTTTATCATCTGTTGGGATGATAGCATTAATTAATCTATCATGCTCTCCATTTACTGCCGGTAAAAACAATAGCCGTGATCGTGTATTTTCTAATCATGCTATAAAATATGATATACCAATTTTATATGTAAATAGCATTGGTATTCAAAATAACGGAAAAACTATTTTCACTTTTGATGGCAGTTCTGTTGTGTATTCACATACTGGTGAAATTGTTGCTCGTTCGCCTATGTTTTTAAGTGATACATTGAATGTTAAATTATATGGTAAAGATGTCATAATTGATAATTCTAGCATAGAGATTGTAAGTGACATTCAACAAATTACTGAATCATTGTTATTTGGTATTGATAAATATTTGAAAAATATTGGAACTAATAAAGTGGTTATTGGTATTAGTGGCGGTATTGATTCTGCGGTTGCCGCTGTTCTATACGCTAAAGTTATTGGACCGGAAAATTTACTTCTTGTAAATATGCCCTCACAATATAATTCTAAATTGACTAAAGATATTGCATATCAAATTGCCAAAAATATTGGATGTTATTATTGTGAAATTCCAATTGGTGAATCAACTAAATTAACCAGCAATCAAGTTTATGAAGCAGTTCCATATATTATCCCACTAGCTGAGGATAATTGTAATAAATGGGATTATAAATATATTAATTTTATTAATTTGAAATTAACTCCATTTCATATGGAAAATGTTCAAGCACGTGACCGCTCATCTCGAATCCTATCAGCGATGTCTTCTGCATGGGGTGGTGTATTTACTAATAATGGCAATAAGACTGAATCAACAGTCGGCTACGCCACGCTTTACGGAGATGTTTCCGGATTTCTTTCAGCTTTGGGTGATTTATGGAAAGAACAAGTTTACCAAATTGGTCGTCATTTAAATATCGATACCAATTGGTTGCCTGAAGAAGTTTTTAATATTGTTGCATCAGCTGAATTAAGTAATGATCAAGATATTACTAAAGGACAGGGTGACCCTCTCGTTTATTGGTACCATGACCGTTTGTTTCGTGTATGGCAAGAAAATTGGTTTCGCTTAACACCAGAAGAAGTTGCTCTAGCATATCTAGATGGTCAACTTAACCAATTACTTAATATCCCTAAAGAATACAATGCATATGATTTATTTGCTAATGGTTCTGAATTTATCGAAGATTTAGAGCGTTGGTGGAAGTTGTATAAAGGAATGGCTATTGCAAAACGAGTACAAGCTCCGCCTGTATTGGCTGTATCTCGCAGAGCGTATGGATTTGATTTGCGTGAAACGCTAAATTGTACCCACTTTTCTCGTAAATACTATGTCTTAAAAGATATAATACTTGAATTATGATTATTTTTTATCATTTTGATAAAAAATACTTGCAATTCTTAAAATATTAATTTACATTATTATCAATCGGATAAGAATTCACCTTTAAAAGGAAAATGAAATGCCAAAACAAACAGTCACTCTTATGATAATTGACCCACAAGTTGATTTTTGTAGTCCTACTGGAAGTCTTTATGTCACTGGTGCTGAAAATGATTCAGCTCGTCTCGCCAAAATGATTGAAAAAAATATCGGTGATATTGATGACATTCATGTTACTCTTGATTCACATCACCTTGTCCATATTGCGCATCCAATTTTTTGGGTTGACTCTATGGGTAAACATCCTACGCCATTTACACTTATTAGTGCCGATGATGTGCGTAAAGGCAAATGGATGGCATTTAATCCTGGATATCGTCAACGTGCTAAAGAGTATGTTGAAAAGCTTGAAATTAATGCTCGATATCCTTTGGTTATTTGGCCACCACATTGCCTTATTGGCAGCCAAGGTGCCGCTATTATGCCTGAAATCTTTGAACAACTTATTTCATGGGAAAGTCAATTTGCTATTGTAAATAAAGTTCCAAAAGGTTCAAATCCATTTTCTGAACATTATTCAGCTGTAAGAGCTGATGTTGAAGATCCGGCAGACCCAACAACAATGCTTAATACAGATTTGATTCGTCGATTACAAAATATTGGTGATCAAAAAATTCTTATTGCTGGACAAGCTCTTTCACATTGCGTTGCAAATACCGTGCGTGATATTGCAAAAGAATTAGATCCAGCTCAAGTCAAAAATATTGTTCTCCTTGAAGATGCATGTTCAAATGTATCAACATTTGAAAAAATGGGACAAGATTTTATTACTGAACTTGTTGCATTAGGAATGCAAGTTTCAACAACCGATAAATTTTTCGCTTAAAGGAGTGTAAAATGCCTAAATTAATGAATCAAGACGATACTCAATCAAACAATACACCAAGCAATTTTGCTTATTCAAATGTATCTATTGATAATTTGACTTCACCTCGTTATAGTATTGTTCAAATTTTACTTGATGAAAGTGGTTCAGTAGGGTCATTTAAAAATGAAATTGAAGATGCTGTTATGAAAGTATATGAGGCTTGTAAAAAAAGCCCAGATTCAGAAAATCTTCTTATTCGTGTTGCCACATTTACTTCTCCAACTGGAATTAATGAAGTGCATGGATTTCTTCCAATTAATGGAATTGATGCAAGTCAATATAAAAATATGTTGAACCCAAGAGGTTGCACTCCTTTATGTGATGCTGCTATGGATTCAATTGAAACTGTTCGTTCTTTTGGAAAACAACTTGTTGACCAAGATTATTTAGTAAATGCAATTATTTTTGTGATTACAGATGGTGAAGAAAATTCTAGCACTAAATCTCGTGTATCTGATATCAAAAATGCCATTAATCTGGCTCGTTCAGAAGAAGTATTAGATTCTATCAATACAATTCTTGTCGGTATTAATGATGTTGGCTTGGCAGTAACATTGGATAGTTTTCGTCAATCCGTTGGCTTTGATCAATATATCTCTGTAGGTGATGCAAATCCAGGTAAACTTGCTAAATTGGCTAATTTTGTGAGTCAATCAATCTCAAGTACAAGTCAAGTGCTTGGTACTGGTGGACCGAGTAAACCTGTTAGCTTGACATTCTAATAAAAGAGGCGAAAGCCTCTTTTGTTTCAAAGGTATAAAAAATGAAAATACGTTTAGATGCACATTTCATCATTGGCAATAGCCACACAGTTTGTGAAGATTATGCAAAAGTAGCATATTTACCCAATACAGATACATATGTTGCTATTGTCAGTGATGGCTGTAGTTCAGCTTCAAATACAGATGTTGGATCAAGAATTGTTTCATTAGCTGCATTAAAAGCAATAGAAAATGGATATGATAAGCATACATTTCGGGAAATTTTTTTACTTAATTTAGCTGAATTTAGCTCAATGCTAGGCTTGCAACATGAATTAACAGCAACGATTATGATTGCAATTGTGCAAGATAATCAGTTAATTGTATTGGTTCAAGGTGATGGTGTTATTTATGTTGAACACGAAGATCATAGTGAATTAGCAACGATTTCATTTTCAGAAAATGCACCTGCCTATCCATTTTATTCAATTGATGATGATATGATTGAACAATTTAATGATATGAATCAAAAATGCACAATAACTACAAATAATAATGTGCAGATTTCTAACGCAAATGCAAATGATTTTACATTAATTCGTACTTATAATGATATTTCAAAAATTAAAAAAGTTGTATTGTTTAGTGATGGTATTGAAAGTTTTAAACAAAACAATCAATCTATCAATATGGAAAATATTTACAAAAGTATTATAGATTTTAAAAACGTAAAAGCAGGAAGTTTTGCAATTCGTAAATTGACTCGTTTACAAAAAGAATGGGCATTAAATAAAATTACACATGAAGATGATTTAAGTATTGCATCAATTGTATTTGATATGGATGCTGAAAATGCCTAGCAAAATATATATGGTTGGTGGACAACGAATTACACTTACTGATAATGACTACTTAAGCCAAGGTGGGCAAGGAGTAGTATATCGTAAAGGTAATACTGCATATAAAATCTATCACGATATATCTGGTATGATTCCAGAAGCAAAAATCACAGAATTGAAATCATTAAATATATCAAACATACTTGGTCCTAGAGATGTAATTTATGACACCCAAAGTCGATTAGCTGTTGGCTTTACAATGCCATTCGCTACGAATACGGAATTTCTTACACGATTATTTAATCTTGGTTTTAAAAAAACAAGTGGACTTACGCCTAAATCAATTGTTAATCTCGTCACTAATATGCAAGAAACATTAATCGAAATTCATAAACGTGGTGTTATTGTTGGAGACTACAATGAAATGAATTTTCTTGTCTCTAAAAATTGGGATGTAGTTCATCATATCGATGTAGATTCATATCAAACTAAATCTTTTAAATGTACAGCAATTATGGATAGTGTCCGTGATCGTAAAGTTCCATCAGGTCATTTTGATGAAATGACAGATTGGTTTAGTTGGGCTGTTGTGACATTCCAATTGTATACCGGTGTACATCCATTTAGAGGAAAACATCCTAAATATAGTCAAAGTGATTTTGATGGACGAATGAAAGATAATATCAGTGTTTTTAATCCTGATGTTACTCTTCCTAAAATGTTTGGAGATTGGTCAGTTATTCCAACTGCTCATCTTGAATGGTATAAGCGCATTTTTGAACAAGGAGAACGATCAATTCCACCTACAGCTGATGGTAAAAATATCGCTACTGGATGGAAAGTTCTACAAGTTGCCACAGGTAAAGGTATTATTATTGATTTGATTCGAGATTATGGCGAAGAAATCTTTAGCGTTAATTATTTTGATGGAGATCGTTGGGTTCTTACGAATAAATCAATATGGAAAGGTGATAGAAAAATCACTGACATCCAAAGTGATGTAAATAATATTCGTATATGTAAAATATTTGGACTCCCAGATGTTGCAGTTGCTATAAAAAACCACGATAAAGTTACTTTCTATACTATAAATCGTATCGAAATTGGATTTCTTTATGCTGATGATTGGATGTGTAGTGATGGAATTATTTATACATCTTATTTAGGAAAACTTCAACGATGCAACATAGAAAAATTGGCACATATTAGGCTAATGCCTTCACACGCTGCCAATGTTGTTTCTAATGCCAGTAAAATGTTTGATGGCGTTGTCATTCAATCTATTTATGGTAAAGCACTACTCACCATACCATATAATAACAACGCTGTAGCCAATATTTATGTTACACAGCTCAATGGGTTGCGTGTAGTCGATTCGGCTCGTAAAGGGCGCTGGATGATAGCTATCGTTGAGATGAAAGGGAAATATAATCGTATTACTTTACATTTTAACAATGAATTCACGAAATATGATATTTCAATAGAAGATGATGTTTCTGAGTTTTCAGTTAATTTCTGTGTTCGTCAAAATGGATTGATGCTTCAAATTATTGATGGAGATACTCTTCGTGTAATGGGCGATCTTAAAGGAAATGGAAAGGAAATACAATCAACATCACTTACAATAGATACGATTTTATATGATGGTTTAGATAAAATTTTATTTAGTAATGGAAATAAGCTTAATAAAATGTCGATGAGTTAGCATTAATTAAACTATAAAACATTAGATTAATGTTATAATACTTGGAGTACAAAATGAAAGCTGGTAGTCAAAAATATGTGGGCATTTTCGGAGGAGCATTCAATCCTCCAACTAAAGGACATTTACATGTTATAAAATCAATATTAAAATGGAATTTAGTTGATCAGATATGGATTATGCCTACTAATATTCATCGTTATGGTAAAAAAATGGTTCCATTTTCAGAAAGAATTGCTATGTGTGAACTTTCGGTGAAAGGAATGGATTCGGTTCGTGTCAGTGCATTTGAAGCGGCAATAGAAAATAAATCAGATGGATCTACATATGATTTGATGTTAAATCTTAACGAATCTTATACCAACACATTGTTTACATTAATCATTGGACAAGATAATGCTGATGAAATATCTAAATGGAAAAATTGGGAAAAATTAATTAATCAAAATCGATTTATTGTATTACCACGCCCATCTGATGAACAAAAAACAGCACCATCATCTATTGGTAAATGGTATGATAAACATCCGCATATTTTTTTATCAGATGCTCCATTGCTTCCTATAAGTAGCACAGCAGTTCGTGAATTAATACCACAAAATGATAGACTTAAACTAAATCAACTTTTACAAAATGATGTACTTGATTACATCGATGCAAAGAAAATGTACTTATGAATGTAAAACCTAATTTTTTAAATGGCAAAAATGGTCAATATAGAGATTTGTATCCAAATAGCGGATATGACCCTACAGAATATGAACGTGCGTGTAATACGGTTGATATTGCTATTTGCAGAATTTTTGAATCAGAACTACAAGTTTTGTTAATTAAGCGTAAATACGAACCATTTGCTGATAAATGGGCTCTTCCAGGTGGATTCGTTGATATGATTAAAAGCGAAGATATTGAAACGGCTGCCTATAGAGAATTGAAAGAAGAAACAGGTGTCACCGGTATCCCTGTTAGGGAGCTTGGGACATTTGGTGATGTTAATCGTGATCCTCGTTGGCGCATCATATCTACCGTATATTATGCACTTGTATCCAATGTTGTAATTGATAAAACAACAATCGAAGCAAGTGATGACGCTAAAGAATATAAATGGTTTAACCTAAGAGACCTGCCTACACTTGCATTTGATCATAATATGATTCTTAATCGTCTCGTGCAAAAAATAGAAGCAGAGGTAATCTATAGCCCTTTGCCAATGGAACTAATTTCAAGATTTTTTACATGGGCTCAATTACAAAATGCATATGAGATTCTGTTGAACAGAAAACTTATTGCAAGTAATTTTAGAAGAGATATTATGAAAGATTATATCATCATAGAAACTCACTTAAAACTCAAGTTAGAAGGCCAAAAAGGTAGACCAGGTACTCTATGTTCTTTTGATGGAATTATAAAAAAATATAAATAGTAAAAAATCTAAACTATGGTTATGAAACATTTTAATCATTTTTTAGATAATTTACTCACTGAACAAAATTCTAATTTAATAGAATCAGTTAGACAAGCATACAATATTCTTTACGAAGGATATATGGATGTCAGACCAGATCCAGATTCAATCGAAAGTATGGATGCTTTAACTCGCTTTAATATCAATGCCGTTAAAACATGTGAACAGATGGGAAGTCCTGTACTTTCTCGTCTTCACGAAATGAATATGAAAAATCAACTTAAATATGCAGTTGTAGATGAAGAGGCTGATTTAAACAATCCACAGACTAATGATTTTATGGAAGATTATGTCAAAAAATTTATTCCAATAAGTAAAGATGGTACGATAGGTGTTTATGGTAAGCCAAAAGGTGGATTTTAATCAATTGATATATTCACCTGTATCTGCTGTATAATAGAATTGGCGACCATTAGCAGCCTCATAAAGCACCGCTTTACCGATGGTGCTACCAAATATGCCTAATATTTGCAAACTCTCTTCTGTTGCAATGCTGTGTTGACCATATTTAGCCAAAGGATGGAATATAAGTGCGTGGTGTGTTTTACAAAAAGGCAATGTAATTTTATTGCGGTCAGATGAATCAACTTCTTTTGGAGTTACATGATGGAAATCTATTTTAGATCGATGTGTTGTATTGTATTTACATTCTGGAAAATGACATTTATATAATATATTTTTTGGTTTCATAGAGTTTTCCTGTTATATTTGATATAGAAAATTAGGAGTTCTTATGAATAATAAAATAAGTCATTCGCAATATATGATAGTAGTTTCGGCTGCTTCAGCATGTGGAAAAACCACATTAGTAAATCACCTAGAAACAAATTTTAATTTTAAGCGATTAAAAACTTGTACAACTCGTGCTCGTAGAGAGGGCGAAACAGATGCAGATTACAATTTTATGGATATTAGTGATTATCAAAAAAACCTATATGCAAATAAATTTATAGAACATGGTGAAGTTTATGGTAATTATTATGGAATATTAAGAACTGAAATTGAATCATCAGCTGATAGAGATATCATAGTGACATTAGATGTAAAAGGTAGGGAGAATTTCATTAAAGAATATCCCCACGCCATTTCTATTTTCTTTTTACCACCAAGTATGGAAGAAATTGAAACTAGATTGAAAGAGCGTAAGACCACAGCAACAGATGTTAAACTGCGTTTAAAAGAAGCTCGTATAGAAATCAAAGCTTCAAGTAAATATGATTATACTGTTCCATATGGAACATTAGATGAAATGAAAATTTCATTAGAGAATATCATTAAAAGTATTTAATTTTTTATAAGAAGATGTATTTTCTTTTCTTTATCAATATTGCTAATTTTTTCAGATAATATTAAAGTAACATCTTCTATAAAAATATCTGATGTAGTTTTAGTGTGAATAGTATTATCTATTATTATATTATTAGCAATCAACTGATCATACAATAATACTAGTTTATTTTTTACTCTGACTCGCCATTTACCATCATCACCAAATACATAAATATAAATGAAATCATAATCATTTAAAAAAGTATCATTCCAAACAACTTCAATTGATGGTTCATCATCGCAATTGTATTTTCCATTATCAATTCCATATAATTCTTGATAGCTACCTAGTTTACGTGCAGCTGAAGCCGATGAAAATGATTTGTATAGATTTAGTCCAATGTATGATAAATAACCATCATGATAGACATCTGTGATAGAATACATATTATTCTCTTGATGAATATATATTTTTGCTTGAGTTCCCATTATAACGCCACTTTAAGTTATTATTTAAAAGATAAAACAAAAGGAATGTAAAAATGTTATTTGATATTACAAGTGATCTTCACCTTGATTTTTGGATCGATAATACTGGTAGTAAGAATAAACAAGTTAGACAAATGAAAGAAATGCTTGAAAAGCTTATTCCAGAAAATCAAAGCACAATTTTAATCATAGCAGGTGACATAGGTCACTATAACACTCAAAACGCATTATTTTTAAAATTAATTAAAGAACGATATGAACATGTATTGTGGGTACACGGAAATCATGACTTATATATGGTGTCTAAAAGTATTTTAAAGAAATTTAAAAATTCATCATCATTAAGGTTGGCAGAAATGACATCAATGGCTAATGATGTTGGTGCCATCCGACTCGACGGGTCTATAGTCGATATTGGTGGCGTAAAATTTGGTGGTGCCGGTGGTTGGTATGATACTGCTTATGCTGTTCAAGAATTTGGTTTGACAACAGAAGCTGTAAGAAATATGTGGTATACGGTTATGAATGATTGTAATTTTATAAAAGAAAATGGACTAAATATTGATTTTGAATTAATGGCATTAGAAGAGCGATTGAAAATAAAATCTATAGTTAATCACTCAGATGTAATGATTACACATGTGCCACCCGAATGGACAAATGTACCATATAAATATAAAAATGCACATTCTACCTTTTGGCGGTTTGACGGAAGCGAATTTCTTGATATATTAAAGGAAAATACAATATGGATTTACGGTCATGTTCACGACAAGATATACAGCAAACACCCAAGCGGAGTAATAATGGCGGCAAACCCTCTAGGATATCCGATGGAAAACGGATACAACAACATAAGCAGAAGGGTGTTTGTGACAATGGATACATTAAATCCTTGGATGTATTAACAATACATTCATTGATGGAAGGTAGTTTGTTAAATGAGATGAATAAATTAGCAAGAATGATTCTTACTATAACGATTGCACGCAGAACAGATTTTTTGCCAGCAATAAAAATAGGTGAAAATTACTCTGAACAACGAACATCACATTTAGCTGAAGCTATAGAAAGTCTATATGAAGTAAAAACTAGTGAGGTCAAGTTTAAGCTTTTATGTACTTTTTATCCGGATGTATTTGAGTCAGAAAATTTTGGTAGTGTAATCGCTCCTATATGGATGTTTTATGTTAACAATGAAAAAGCTGCAATGCTAGAAATTTGGTAGGACTAAATGGATTTGAAAGAAGTTGAAAAGAATACAATATTTCTTTTTATGAGAGGTTCACAGGCATACGGAACTAATATTGCTACATCAGATATTGATGTTGGTGGCGTATGTCTTCCATCTATGGAAGTAATTCTTGGTGTAGATTCATTTGAAGTAATGGATGAATGGGTTGATGAAAATGGTGAAAAAACCGACAAATCAATATACTCACTCGATAAATTTTTTAAAATGGCAACGGAATGTAATCCAAATATTTTAGATTTTTTATTTGCACCTGATAGATGTCTTATGCAAACATCTGACATCTGGGAAGAAATTAAAGCAAATCGACATATTTTTCTTTCTAAAAAATGTAAAGCAAGTTTTCAAGGATATGCAATTTCTCAATTGCGCAGAATTGAAACGCATAGAGGCTATTTGCTTAATCCACCTATAAAACCAGAACGCATTAATTTTAATTTACCTCCTATAAGTGTATTTCCAGAAACTCAATATGAAGTTATTGCTAGAATCGCAAGTGAATGGGTGGATGAAAAATCAAAAGAAGCTTTCTATGATGATATGTCAAGATTCCTTGATCATGAGGCTGTTATTGTTTTTAAAAAATACATTTCAGCTGAAACACATAGATTTGCAATTGAGGATTTTAAACGTCGCCAAAAAGAATGGCTTCGTATGTTTACATCGATTAAACCAAATTTCCTTAAAGAAGAATTCCAGGATATGGCACAACAAGAACTTAAATATCTTGTTGCTAAAAAAAATTGGGAATCATATGTATCTTGGGAGAAAAACCGAAATGAAAAGCGTAAAGAGTTAGAAAAAATTGCAGGATTCGACACGAAACACGCATCTCATTTAATTCGGTTGCTGAGAATGTGCTGTGAGATTCTTGAGGGTAAAGGTATTTTGGTTGATAGAACAAATATCGATGCAAAAGAGTTAATCTCAATTAGAAATGGTGAGTTTACTTTTAAACAAGTATTAGAAATGGCAGAAGAGCTTAATTTTAAAGCGGATTCACTTCATAGTGTTTGTACTTTACCTGATGAGCCAGACAGAAAAGCAATTAACAATCTTCAAATGAAAATTTTGAAAAATCACATAAAAAAGGAGATGGAATGACTTTATTTTTAATACTTCTACTTGCATTACAATATGCATATGTAGCATTGAAAAACTACAACGGAAAATATATTTTCAAAAGTAGAATGCAACGAGATTTAATACCATTTTCGGTATACATCGTATTAATAGGACATATGCTCTCTAAACTAAAACGATTATAACAAAAAAAGAAATCCCTTTTGGGATTTCTTTTTTTTAATAAACTTTATAAAAATGAGTGTTATTCTATGGAACATAATAATTTTATCAAATCAAAAATAGAAATTTTCATAAAATACTCTACCATTATTTCTGTCACATTTGGTGTTCTATGGGGCATTTTTGGTTATATGGATCAAATTAAACAAAATAAAGAAGCCGATGAAATAATAAAAACAGACCTTGAATCAGAGAGACAATTAATAACCGATTTGAGAATAAGAACGGCCGTGTTAGAAGCCGTTATTAAAGAATTAGAATCAAAGTGTAAAAATTAACCATAAGCTGGACTATTAAAAATATAATTAGGACAATCTTGACCTTCTGATTCTGGTGCAGGTGAATATGGAGACATACAACCTAAAAGTTGAGGTCCATTGCCAGGAACATTAGGTGCAGGTATATATGCACGCGGAGCATATGTCCCACAAGTTCCTCTCATATTTACTGCTATTCCTCTCCTATTACCAGTATACCCACCAACATGTCTAGAACCGCCTATTGGATGCGCAAATACAATTAATTGAAGTCTTGGATCTGTATATGCACCATAAAATCTAGGTGGAATACAACCTTCATAACAAGGAGGTTGATTTAATGCACGATCAGGACACGGAGGAGGAGGTAATGGTGTTCCGCCACACGATGTACAGCCAGTTCCACAAGGTGAGCTTGTAACGCCTGGACCACAAGTACCACAACGACCGCCACCACCACAACCACATCCTACGCCACCATATCCACTGCCTCCGGCACCATTACCACCACCACAACCACATCCTGCGCCATATCCACCCATTGGACCATTTCCATATGGACCACAGCTACCAGCCCAATTGCTTGTATAACCGCCATACACAGAATATCCACCGGTACTACATCCACCTGAACTACAACCACCACCACCACCAAAGGCAACCCCACGTCCATAAGGACTACAAGTGCCGCAGAAATTAGTTGAATATCCATTACCACCACAACTATTGCAACCTGATATACCACAATTTCCACATCCACCAAATGCTTGTGGAACTGGCCAAGATATTTCACATCCATGACCGCCTTGGTATACAAATCTTCCTGATGGTCCACCACCACATCCTCCCATTCCAACGCCACATATAGTTCCTGCACGAGAATATTGAGAATCGGTTCCACAACACGGTTGTTGATGTGTATCATATTTCACATTTCGTTGACAAGTTAATGCAGGAGAACAAGGATCATGTACTCTAACAAGTTGACTATGAGCCATTCCTGGATATGTATAACCTCGATTATAATTATTATTGGTGGTGCTACGCCCTACGTGTCCACCACATCTTTTTGACATTTTGAACCTCCTATCTATATCAATAGTTTATCAAAAAAAATCGTTCACTTGGTTTAGATGTAAATAGATACTATATTATTTTTATGAATAAAATAAATTTTTTTAAAGACTCGGTATACTTAGACATTGCATCAAAACTTGCTTTATTGAGTAAAGATGAAAACACTAAAGTTGCATCAATAATAGTGGCTTCTGATGGGAGTCCTGTATCTTGGGGATATAATGGCACTATACCAGGCTTTCCAGATGATGAAGTGCCTCATAGTAGAGATTTTAAAGAATTATCATATTGTGAAAATGGTGAAACAAAAATATTTAAGCAAAATAAATATCCATTTATGGAACATGCAGAAGCAAATGCCATAGATTTTGGAGATAAAGAAAAAATGAAAGATGCAACTATTTATGTATCGCATCTTCCATGTCAAGCTTGTGCGAGGAAAATAGCTAAACACAAGATATCACGTGTTGTTGTGGCTAATACGCCTAATAATACGGAAAGCACTGTCGGGGCGGACTCCGATATAACAAAATATATTTTCTCGCTTGCTAAAATCGACCTATGGGTAGCGGGAAATCAAATAACACTTATTGAACCTAGGACATAATCATGGCGAAAAAACCATTTGGCGAACCAATTATTAATGATAGATTTGGTAATCCAATCATTCCAATGACGCAAGGACAATTTGAACTTGTAAACGCAATTGAAACACACGATATTGTATTTGTAAATGGACCGGCAGGCGCAGGTAAAACATTTATTGCTACTTGTATGGCGGTTGCCGCAATGGATGCAGGTCGATTTAAGCATTTAGTTCTTACTCGTCCTATTGTTGAATCAGGAGAAGAATTAGGTTTTCTTCCTGGTACAATGGAAGAAAAGGTTGAGCCATATATGAGACCATTATATGAGTCTTTAGAAAAGTTAAAACCAAAAAGACCAAAAGCTACCGATATGAATTATCATGATTCTCAAATTGGCAATGTTAAAAAAACTATGAATAAAAAACCATTAAGAAAGCCAAGTGGTTGGGATAATGCGCCTGAAGGTGGCTATAGACGTAAAGACCCACTTGAAGATTGGTGGTCAAAAGTTGAAGTTGCACCATTAGCCTATATGCGTGGAGCTACATTTGATAACTCATTTATCATTTTAGATGAAGCACAAAATGTGCAATCAAGTCAAATGAAATTAATGTTAACTCGTCTTGGTAAAGGAAGTAAAGTTGTTGTTTGTGGTGATGCGACTCAATCTGACCTTGATAGAAGAACTAAAAGTGGATTTAGACATGCACAACATCTTTTAAAAGGAGTTGATGGAATTGGATTTGTAACATTGACAGAGGATGATATTGTTCGCCATAAATTGGTAAGAGATATTATTATTCGTTATGAGCATGATCCTGAAAAAAGATATGATGATGGTTATGAAATCCAAAAAAATGAAATTCAATCAAATACTGATTAATGATAAACTAAAAAATATCAGGAATTTTTATGAAACACGCATCATTTGTACTTTTAGTATGTCCAAAAACAATTAGAATTCTACTTCAGCGTAGAGCATTTGATGCAAATAAAAGTCCAGGTAAATGGTTTGGATTTGGTGGTAAGGGTGAAAAGGGCGAAAGCCCTTTTCAAACTGCTGAACGTGAATTAATTGAAGAAACACAATTTAAAAATAATGAGTTTAAAATAAAAAACAAATATATTTTTAAACATCGTATAGAAAATAATAATGAGTCTCCAAAAGATATTTATATATTTTTAGGAATAATGTCAGAAGAAAGTATTCCAATAGTGGATTATGAAACATCTGGATGGTCATGGTTAGAACTATCAGATTTAATAAATTTACCATTACACCCTATATTATCATTATTGTTATTGGATAAAAATGCATCATCACAATTAGCTAATGCATTTAAATAAATTACAATGGTATAAAAATGATACTCAAAAATAGTAATATGACACCCGCTGAATTTAAGCAGTATTTAACTGATGAAGTTAATGAAATGCAGCGATATAAATGGATTGAATCTGAAAAAGTTGGATATGATCTAGGTCAAAATGCAATTTTTGATTGGATATCAAAATATGCATCACAGTATAGAATTAACTATACATCAAAAAACAAAACAATAGTATAAAACTATTTTAGCTGAATCAGATTAATTTACAATCTGTTTTTTTTATTTTATAAAAAGCTATCATACTAAATGGCGATTAATAGCTATGTTTAAACAATAAGGGAGGCAAGTAAGTGAAAAAAAAATTAATAATATCTGATCATGATGATTATGGTGTATCAGAATGTGATGTAGTGGGATTTTACAACATACATAGAATAGATGCGTCTATTTATGATAATGTTTGGATTCAGTTAATTGATTTTAGTAATAATATATTAGTAATTAGGTATATTAGAAATTCTGACAATTGGAATGTTAATATATATTGTTCTTCTGATAATATTGGTTTAGTTGAATATTGTGATGGTATATGTAATAACCATAGTGAATTTATTATTCAGAGTAAATCAAATGGAGTATTAACGACGCCAAATTGTGAATTGAAACATCGTCCATTATTGTACTTACTATCTAGAAATAAAGAAGTAATCAGACCATCATTATGCAGAAAGTCAGATTATAGATATCCAGTACTTGAAATATTCAGTATTAAATCTCAATATGAGTGGTTTAATGCTATGATTACTGATGGATTGATAGATAGTGTATCTAATCAAAGTAAATCCATATATACATGTCCTAAATGTTATGGCAATGCATTTAATTTTAATGAACAATGTACACATTGTAATAGTGATGATATAGTCCATACATCATTAATACATTGCTTTGTATGTGGACATATATCATCTGATGATATCAAAAAATCTGATGATTTAAATTGTCCGAGTTGTAAAACAAAATGGGTACATAAAGGTGTAGATTATGAATATATACTTGATGCAGTAGAGTGTAATAATTGTGGAACAAAAGCCCAACATACACAAACAAAATTAGAGTGTTTAGATTGCGGATCTATGTTGAAAAATAATGAACTGAAATTACATAAATATGGATTATATCAAATAACCAAGAAAGTATATGATTTAAATAAAGTTGTTGAAAGATAATGATAAGTATACTAAGTGATTTATTTAACCAATTTAGTTATTATTTAAATAATTCAATGATATTTACATTAGCATTTTTACCATTTTTAATAATAGAAGCCCCTATATATATTTCTATTGTAATAGGTGTTATTTATTATTATTGGAAAGTGCGTAATTATATTGTTGATGATAATTTTACACCATCTGTTACATGTATTGTACCTTGTTATTCTGAAGAAGCTGGTGCGCTTAGATGTATAAAAAGTCTAGTCAATCAAGATTATAAAGGTAATATTCAGATTATTGCTATTGTAGATGGCAGTATAAAAAACAAAAAAACATATGATTTATTGATGAATTATTGGAAACAGTTAAATAATCCTAATCGAGAATTAATTGTTATTGGTAAATATGAAAGACAAGGCAGAGTAAGTAGTTTAAATTTAGGATTGTATCTTTCAAAATATGAAATCATATGTGTATTAGATGGTGATAATAGAAATAGTCTAGATATGGTTTCTATTATTACGCAGAATTATCGTGATCCTAATGTTGTCGCTGGAAGTGGCACTTTGTTTCCTGAAAATCAGAATGCTAGTATTGTAACTATGATGCAATCAATTGAATATACTTTAGGTATTTGTCTTGGAAGAACTGGATTGGCTACATTAGGTACTCTTAACAACATATCAGGTGGATTTGGAACATTTCGTCGCAAAATACTCACCGAAGTCGGTGCCTGGGATGCAGGGACTGCTGAAGATTTAGATTTAACTATTAGACTAAAACAAAGAATAAAACTTCATCCAAATGAAAAATTATTCTTTGATCCAAAAGCAATTTGCTATACTGATGTTCCAGAGACAATAGGAATATTTTTCAAACAAAGATTAAGATGGAATGGAGATTTAGGTTACTTGTATCTACGAAAAAAATGGAGAACATTTTACTATAATCTAATGGGCATTAAAAATGGAATATACACAGCTTGGTATGGTGTTTTACACCAGATTGTGTGTCCATTATTGATATTTATATATACATTATTTTTTGCATTCACAGATACTTATAGGTTTGTAATTGTAGGAGCTATTGTATACCTATTGTATCTATCATTAAATATTATGTTATACATATTATATTGGACTCTGTTGAGTACACATAAAAAAAATGATTTAATTTTAGTACTTTTCTTACCATTATTTCCTGTATTTACATATATCAGTCGCTTATGGGATGTTGTCGCCCATTTAAACGAAGCGTTTAGAAATGGACATTTGGATAGCAGTATGGCACCTAAACATATCCTTAAAAGGAGCAAATTTTGAATAAAAACATAACAAAAATTATTGCGAGTATTTTATTTATTTATAGTATATCAAGTGCGCATTTTCCTGAAACGAATATGATGCAATTGGAAATCGAATCAGCTACTAAAGCATTAAATACACAATATTCCAATCTCAATAATGTAAGTATCTATGGAGATGCATTTACAAATACATATCAAACTGAAACAAATGGATATTGGCAATCAACACTTGGTGTAGATTGGAATTTAGGTTCAAAAAATACTGATTATAAGTTAGATGTAGATGTACAGAAGATAAAGCTACAATTTATGCGAAATAGATTAGATAGTCTTCTTATTTATGAGCGAGTTCGTAAATGGCAAATCACTAGACATTTATCCAGATATGAAACCATTCAATCATTAATTACAAAATCAGATAACAGGTGTAATAATGATTTAATGAAAAATAATCAATATCGATTAGTGGATATGCAATTATCTTGTAAGCAACTTTGGATGATAAAAAATGATGTATCTATTAATATTTCAGTATTATCGGATAGTCTATCATATTTATCAGATGTCAAGATGATTGGCAATCCAATGTCAGATACATTGACATATATATCTGAAACGCCAGTAAATTCATCAGATAGTCTATCTAAGTTAATATCAGATGGAAAAAAACATATAAAATCATTTGAATATGATTTTGGTATAAGAACAGGTAAGTATTTTGGTAGAGAAAATTCAATGACTGAAGATTACTTTGTTGGAATTTATTTCAATATTCCTATAGGAGTATTGTTTGGTGAGTCACCAAGAAAAGTGCAACAATTGGCGCAGCTTCAATTTATTGAACATAAAAATTCAATAGATAAAATGCCTATGTTAAAAGCCAAACAACTAGAATCAATACTTGATTCACTAAAAAAACAAATTAATCAAATTGATGATAATATATCTAGACAGTTAATTTTGATTAACCAAATAGAGTCTAGAATCAAATCTGGATTAGAACCAGAATTTGAAAAAACATTTAAATCATATAATACATTAGTTCTTATGCATATGCAAATGATTCGAATTATTGATATACAAACAGAAATAGCGTTGAAACTATTATTTCTAAAAAGAGGTAAAAATGAGAATTGATTTATCCGGGTCTAACAAAGATTCAAAAATAGGTGATATTGTTGATAGTAAAAATGATTGCCCAACAGCTACTAAATCATCAGTACAACAAAATACCAAAAAACAAGTAAGTCTATCTTGGATTTTACTTTTATTGATTGTTATCGTTCCGTTAATTGCTGTATTTTCTACTATAACTTGGTATTTCTTATATAAAAAAGATATCGCCTATATAACACCTGAATCAGTTATAATTCGTGCAGAGGATGATCTGACGATTAATTGGATTGCAAATGAAGGTGATAAGGTTAAAAAAGGTGATACAATTAGTGTTGTTTATTTTTTCAATAAAGCTAAACAAGCTGAAAATGCGTTATGGCTAAAATCTACAACTCAAGAAATAAGTTCAAAGCCAAATAGCAAATTGTTATATGAGTTATCTGAAATTGTACAATTATATAAAAATCAAATAGCATCTAATAAAGCTCGTTTAGCAGTGATTAATAAAGAGTCATTGAATGGATTAGTTACTCCATATGAATTACAATCAGTTAAGAATGATTATCAGCAATCACTTATAATGTATAAAAAAGCTTCTGCTGATTATGAAGCCGCAAAATACCCTATAGTAAATGTTAATAAAACTAATCAAGTAGATGCAATTGATAATTTTAAAAAATCACTTAATATGAGTATTGTATCACCAATAGATGGAATGATTGTTAAAAGGATTGCAAATAACAATGAACGAGTGTATAAGGGGCAATCTTTATTACATATTGCAGGATATGAACATTTTTTTGTAGATATGTATATGAAAGCTGATCAGATTTCACATATTCCTTTAGGTTCTTATTGTAAAATATGGCTTCCTAATAATCAGATTATTATGACAAAATTGAATACATATATACAATCTGATAGCTTAGGCTTTGTTATTGGTCGTATGAAGCCTGAATTACCAATAGATTCTAAATTTATGATTCCTAATTTGCCAGTGAAAGCACGATGCAAATAAATTTATTTTTTATTTTATCACATATTGTCAGAAAAACATACTATATTACAAAAGACAAATGAGGATGTATTAATGCAGAATTATCTTGACCTTTTGAATGATGTTAAATTATATGGATTAGATAGTAAAGATAGAACTGGAGTTGGTACGCGCCGTTTAAGTGGTGCTTTATTCCGTCATAATTTTTCTGATGGTTTTCCTCTGATGACTGTTAAAAAAATGAATCCTAATACAATATTTACAGAACTTGAATTTTTTATAAAAGGTTATAATAATAAGCTTTGGCTTCAAGAACGTAAATGTAAAATATGGGATGAGTGGTGTTCACCAATGAAAGTTCCTTATGGAAAAGATAGTGATACACAAAAACTAATGAAAGAAGAAGAATACCTTGGACCCGTCTATGGTGTTAACTGGCGCCATTGGGGAACTCGTCCAAAAACAATATCTACACCTACTGGTTGGGAATTATCATTTGATGATAATAATCGTGGTGTAGATCAGCTTTTCAATGCAGTAGAAACTCTACGCAAAGACCCAACATCTAGGCGTATGCTAGTCAACGCTTGGAATGTTGAAATGCTTAATGAGATGGCTCTTCCTCCATGTCATTTTGCATTTCAACTTCTTAGTGATGGTGAAAATCTTGATCTTGTATTTTATATGAGATCAGTTGACATATTCCTAGGGCTTCCGTTTAATATTGCAAGTTATGCTATGTTGACACTTTTGATTGCTAAAACAGTCGGAATGAAACCACGTAGTGTAATTGGCATGTTATCAGATGCTCATATATACCATAACCACAACGAACAAGTAGATATTGTGTTAGCAAGAGAACCTCGCAAACTACCAATAATAAAAATTCCTGATGATGTAAATCTATGGAATTGGACATGCAAAGATTTTGAAATATCTGAGTATAATCCTCACTCGTTCGTATCAGCACCAATAGCAATTTAGAATATACTATGTTAAATAATAGGGCGAATAGTCTTATTATTTAATTGCTATTAAAAAAAAGAAAGTAAAACAATTAACTAGGAGTAGCACATGTATAGGTGCAAATATCAAGTTGAGGAACATAAAATCCTTACAAGAAAAGAAGAATGTGAGTTATTTAAACTATATGAAATTGATAGAAAGATTTCAATTCGTAATTACATTGTAATGCATAATATGAAATTTGCAATGGCAAGCGCTAACTGCTTTGTCAGAAAATATTTTTATATAGACCCACATGACTTAAAACAATATGCTATGATGGCACTATTTACAGCTGTTGATAAATTTGATTGGAGACTTGGTAAAAGATTTGTCACAATGGCTGCTTACGAAATTAAAAATAATATTAATAGACACGCAGAATGCCTTGAAAGTACAGTTAGATATTCTGCTGATTTACATCGTAAAATGCAAACAGCTTCTAAATTAGATGGCATAGATCCTACAATGGAAATAGCATATCATAATATATTGGGTGGAACATCGCTTGATAAAAAAACTGAATCAGGATTTTCATTGTCAGAATGTATTGCTGATAAAAGTGAATCTGATATATTATCAAAAATAGAAGATGATAATATGGTTGAAATACTTAGACATATTATTGATACTGAACTAAGTCAAAGAGAAAAGCTTATTCTAAATGTAGCATTTGGATTTGATGGCGGCGAACCTGGTCGGTTAAAAGATTTGGCTCCTATTCTTAAATGTAGTCCTGATTATGTGCGCTATCTGAAATCAAAAGTTATTAAAAAACTTAAAGATGCAACTCGTTATATTGCAGAGGAGATCAAATGAGTATAAATGAAGATGATTTGTTAAAAACATTTCTCAGTAATTCACTATC
>Ga0315288_10003070_pt1 | contig 21329 bp, 21 predicted proteins | sample YL17G11_20_MG_FD_203454 | JGI IMG/M metagenome (GOLD analysis project Ga0315288, IMG submission 203454) | Sediment microbial communities from Yellowstone Lake, YNP, Wyoming, USA - YL17G11_20 | ecosystem: Environmental > Aquatic > Freshwater > Lake > Sediment | place: USA: Wyoming | collected...
CTTTTCTGCTTATATTCCCGCTATCAGTCCGGAATGGACTTTGTAGTCTGCCACGAAAAATTATCAAAAACCCAATTTATTAATGTTTCTGTTTCAGCAAACCGATTCTTACTACCTAAAACAACAGTAATAATTTTTCCTTTATCTCTTTCTACATAAGCAATTAAACATTCACCGGCATTTTCCGTCCAACCGGTTTTTATTCCCTTTAAACCAATCACTTTACCCACCAATTGGTTAATATTTTTTAACTCATGTTGGATATCACCTGTTACATTACTAATAATTATTGCCGGCGTGGCCACAATTGAAGCTAATTTTTCATTTTTCATTACTTGGGCACCCAAAATAGCTAAATCATGAGCGGAAGTTAGATGACCATAATCTTCAACTCCCGTAGGATTAACAAAATTAGTATGGAGAAGATTAAATTCTTTGGCTTTTTTATTCATGGCTGCTACAAAATCTTTAACGCCGCCAGGATAATTTTCTGCCAATAACAAAGCTGCATCATTACCAGATTGGACCAATAATCCATATAAAAGATTTTCAACTGTAATTCTTTCTCTCAGTTCTAACTTCATTGTTTGACCAATACTATTCATGCTGCGTACTTCTAAAACATCAGTTAATTTATAAAAATCTAAAGTAACTAAGGCCGTCATTATTTTAGTCGTTGAAGCAGGCAAGAACTGGGTATCTGGGTTCTTGGCAAAAATAATTGTTTTTGAAGGAACATCAATTACTACCACTGCGTTGGCTGTAAGCCATGGTGCCGATTGACCAGTAACATTAACCGGATATAAAGAAAGCTCTGGAAGAGTTATTGTTTGGGGGTGAACAACCGGTTTGGTTGAATTAATTATGCTGGAAAGATTATAACTATAAGTAGGTAAAAGTATAAAAATTACTAATGTTAATAAAAATTTTATTTTTCTAATTCTTCTTTGTTTAATGAAACTAACAAATAGTCGTAATTGGTCATTATAAAATTTAAGATTTATCCTATTTAACATGCAAATATTTTTAGACCATATCCTTTCTAATTTCAATTATATTAGATAAACAGTCATCATAAATAGTATCAATTTACTTTGCTTGAATACTAAGCGATCGTTGAATACAATAGCAAACTAATAAATATCAATTAATAGTTTAAGATGTAAAAATTTTAACATTAAAGGATTTAGATGAGGAAAAAGTTTATACCTGTGATGAGTGTGGGAAGATAATTAAAAGCTAATTCTGTCTGGCCAAAGGAAGGGTAGCACACCTTGGTCCAACTGTTCCAGTTTTTTTTGTTTCGTTCCAGATAGTTTCATAGCAATTAAAACCCATTTTAGTCAAAGTGTTTTTTAGGCTTGGGAGTTTATTTCTTATTATTAAATCTTTGGGGTTAATTGATAGAACATTACAGGCTCCATTATTTTTTTCTTCTTTTGAAACCCTTATCAGTTTGTAGCTTTTAATCTGTTTTGGTATATTTTTTAGACCCTGAGGATAAATAATTGCAGAATTTGAACTTATAATATTAAAAACTGCATCAAGGTGGATTATTTCTTCTTTATTATTTAAGAAAATTGGGATTACTTGAAAAAATTTGAATTTTTCCTGAAGGAAACTAATAGCATTTTTACTTGTTCTTAATCCAATGCCTATGAAAATTAATTTTTTATCAATAACGATATTTCCACCTTCCAGGTAAACATTAGACGGGGTTTTAATGACTTTGCCTTTATATTGTTTAAGCATAGGTCTAATAGATGAGATTTCTTTTTTTCTACTCTGCCACTTCATATTAGACATAATAAAAGTATCCTTAATAACAAAACCTATATCTCTTGGAGCTAATTGTTGAGGAATTTGTTTAGATGGCTGTGGTTTATATACTTTAACTTTATGAGTAGTGAGTATTTTTTCAAGAAAAAGGTATTCTTTTATTATTTCTGTTTTTTTTGGACTGAATTCGGTTCCATAATAAGTTTTCATCGCCTTGTTTATTTTTTCTCCTTCTGTAAAGTTCACAGTAGAACCGATTATAACTTCTTTAAGCGGTTGGTATTCAGACAAAATATTAAATATCATCTTAGTTGAATTATAAAACACTTTTGTCCTAAAATTAAATCTAGTGAAGAAAATTAAGGCTGAATTTAATCATAGTTTTCAATTTAGCCAGTTTCAAAAAATAAAATTAAAAAGGTCATTTTGGTCTTTTTATAATCTTGATATTTCATTTCTATCGATTTAGTATGCATATCGACATTAAAGTTAATTTTATCGTTGTCGGTTAATGTCTCTTCGACATAAGTGGAAATACCAGAGAGGATTACTTAATTTGCTGCTTACTTAAACGAACATCTATTCTAGTCATATCTCTGGGAAAAAGGGTGGCTTCACGAATATTGGTTAAACCCAAGATATTTTGGGTAATTCTTTCCAAACCCATACAAAAACCGCCTTCTTTAGGCAGACCATATTTAAATGCCTGAAGATACGGTATTTCAAAATCTTTAGGATTACAACCCCATTTTTTAATATTGGCAACTAGTTTATGGTAATCATTAATTCTCTGACTACCGGTAATCCATTCTACTCCCCGGCCGATTAAATCAAAACTTAAAGTATAGTTCGGATCTTTAGGATCAGGATGAGTATACATCGGTCGTTTTTTTGTTGGATAATGAGTAATAAATATTATTTCTGATCCTTTTTCTTCCAATGCCCACCGGCAAATTTCCCGCTCATCTTCTGGATCTAAATCTGGTTGATCACGATGGTCAATTTTTGTCCGCTTAAATATTATTTCCTGAGCTTCTTTAAGTTTAACGCATGGCGTTTGGTTTACAGTTTTTGGAATGGTTATTTGATATAAACCGAGCTCATAACTACAACTCTTTTTCACTTGTTGAAAAATCTCTTTAATGACTAACTCTGCCATGTTCATAACTTCTGTCCAATCATTAATAAATCCCATTTCTGCATCTAAACCTACGTATTCTGTTATGTGACGAGTAGTTACCGAAGGTTCCGCTCGATACGCATGAGCAGCAGTAAATACCCGCTCAAATACTCCAACCATAATTTGTTTATAAAATTGTGGGCTTTGAGCCAAGTAGGCTTTTTTATCAAAATATTCAATAGGAAAAAGCTCACTACCGCCTTCTGTGGCCGTCGCCACAATCGTTGGAATGCTAATTTCCGTAAAACCTTGCTCTTTTAATGTTTGCCTAAATGTTTGTAAAATAACTTCCTGAACTTTAAAAGCCGCCAATACTTTAGGATGACGCAAGGTTAATGAGCGATAATCAAGCAGGGTGGGAAGTTCTACTTTTAATTCTGGCCCACCCATATCAAAAGGCAATTCAGCTGCTTTTACTAAAAGGTTAATTTTTTCTACTTCAATTTCAACTGTTCCTGTAGGTAAAATTTTATTAACCAAATTTTGGGGCCGCGATTTAACTATACCCTCAATTGCCACAAGGTCTTGTAGATGAAGATCTTTTATTTTTTCTAAAATAGTGGCAGTGTAAACGGTTTGAATAATGCCACTTCGATCGCGTAGATCAATAAAAGCAATTTTGCCATGATCGCGGCGGGTATTTATCCAGCCTTTGAGTAAAACTTTTTGGCCAATTTTTTTTAAGGTATCTGTAACTAAAGTTCTTTCCATAATTCTATTTTAATCTGTCCTGTTTTTTTTAACAAGCTTAATATCTTTAATTTTTAATTCTAGTTGTTCGTTGCCATTCCAAACATTTTTTTCAACAGTAAAACAAATATCAATGGTTTTTTCTGTTAATAATTGCTTGGCTAAATTACCTTTACCAAAAGCAATGGCGTTAAAGATTAAGGATTGAAGGTTTCCAGCCCGAGACTTGGGCCCAGGGCCCATCGGCCTTGGGCCGAGGTCGTCCTTGGGACGAAAGATTGAAGATTGAAGAACTAGTTTTAAATGTTGATTGTTTCTTCCTACTGTTCTATATTTAACCACTTTCACATTTCTAGAAACAAAAACAGGTTTTGGATTACCCAAACCAAAAGGAGCAAATTGATCTAATTTTTTAACTAATGACCAGTCAATTTGGTTAAGATTAATTTCCAAGTCGGCATAAATTTTAGGTTTGAGCAACTCCTTTTTTAATTGTTTTTCAGCTAATCTTTTAAGTTTATTTTCCAGTTCAGTTAATTTTTTGGTGGCTACGGTAAATCCGGCTGCCATAGGATGACCACCAAGATCTTCAAAACAATCTTCACAACTTCTTAAAAATTCAATAATATTAAATCCATTAACCGAACGGACTGATCCCTTGGAATATTCTTCTCCTTTGCTTATAACTATTGCCGGCCGATAAAATTCCTCTACTAATCTTCCCGCCACTAAACCAATTATTCCTTGATTATAAGACTCATGGCTAATAAATATCAGTTTTGAGTTTTGCCTGCCCGCCGAAGCCTCGGCGGAGACGGGAGTTTTGACCTGCCTGCCGGACAGGCAGGGTTTTAAGCTTTCTTTGGCGTGTTCAAAAGTAGTTTCTGTCAGTTGCTGCCGCTGACGATTGGTTAAACCTAATTTAGAAGCTAGCGCTTCGGCTTTTTTGGCATTTTTGGTGCAAAGCAAACGTAAAGATTCTAAGGCATCTTCTAATCTTCCCATGGCATTTAATCGCGGTCCGATAATATAACCAATTTCATAACTATCAATCTTTTCCTGAAAAATAGCTGTTTCTTGACATAAAGCTTTTATTCCCCAGCGCCTGCTTTTTCTTAATTCCTCAAAACCATGTTTAATTAAACTTCTATTAACTGATAAAACGGGCATTAGATCAGTGATTGTGCCAATCGAGGATAGTTCTAGAGAATTTGAGGCTTTAAAACCCAAAAGACTTTTATGGAAATGTTGATAAATTTCTTTGGCTAAAAACCAAGCTACTCCTGATCCGGCAATTTGATCAGACCAAATAATAGCATAAGCTTGTGGTAAATCGTATTTATCTTTAATCTTAGATCTTAGAGCACAAATCTTCTTCTGGTGGTGATCAGTAACAATCACATCAATCCCCACTTTATTGGCATACTCTATCCCCTGATGGGCAACAATACCATTATCTACAGTAATAATTAATCGTGGTTGACTGCCATATTTTTTATTACCCAATATCTCTTCAATTCCTTCCTGTTTTAAACCGTAACCAAGATTTTCTCTATTGGGAATAAATGGCATCACTTTTGCTCCTAAGGCATGCAGTGTTTCCCATATGATTGCCGTGGCACAAATGCCGTCAGCATCATAGTCACCATAAATAATAATATTCTCTTTATTATTAATGGCTTTTTTAATTCTATTAATGGCTTTAACTAATTCTTTTTTTTCTATGCCTACTTTTTGAGGCAGAATGGTATAAGGATTTTGGGGGGTTAAAAATTCATCAATTTGTTTTTTTGTTTTTAAATTTCTGTTTTTAAGAAGATTTTTTATTATTTCATCAATCTTAAAGTTTGCATCTTGAGGTTTAAAACCGCCTTTTATTTTCCACAACTTGTCCATAATGTATAATGATAACATGATGTCTTTTAAAATTCCTCTTCTGGTTTTAAAAATTATCCATCATTTAACCAATAATAATTTTCAAGCTTATGTTGTTGGCGGCGCGGTAAGAGATTTATTAACAAACGTTGCTACTTATGATTGGGATTTTACTACTAATGCCAAACCAGAAGAAATTCAAAAATTATTTCCGGAAAGTTTTTATGATAATAAATTTGGCACGGTAGGAATAACCGCTGAAGAGTTGGTAAAACAATTTAAAATAAAAAATTATGATTTTAAAAATGAAAATATTAGTCCCGATGATGTTTTTGAAATTACCACTTTCAGAAGCGATCATGGTTATTCTGACCGCCGCCATCCTGATAAAGTAGTTTGGGGGAAAACTCTAAAAGAAGATCTTGAGAGACGGGATTTTACAATTAATGCCATCGCCTTTCGACTCACTTCGTTCGCTCAAGGGGAGATTATTGATCCTTTTAAAGGACAAGAAGATATAAAAAATAAATTAATCAAAGCTGTTGGTGATTCGAATAAAAGGTTTAATGAGGATGCTTTAAGAATGATGCGGGCAATTAGATTAGCTGCTCAACTTGGTTTTATATTAGAAGAAAATACGCTTAAAGCAATTATTAATAATGCTTCTTTAATTAACCATATTAGCCAAGAAAGAATTAGGGATGAACTATTAAAGATTTTAAAATCTAATTTTCCTAGCGATGGCATTAGGTTATTATTTACCAGTGGTCTTTTACAGCACATTCTACCTGAATTAATTAATACCCGCGATGTTAAACAGGCCGGCCATCATACAAAAGATGTTTGGAATCATTCTTTAGATTCACTGGCAGGCTGTCCTTCGCCTAATCCAATCGTTCGTTTAGCGGCTTTACTTCATGATGTTGGCAAACCAATTGCTTTTCGTAAACTGAATGGCAAAATTACTTTTTATGGCCATGAAGTAGTTGGCGCTAAAGTGGCAAAAAAAATTGCTGACCGTTTAAAATTACCATCTAAAGATAAAGAAAAATTGTGGCTTTTGATCCGTTATCATATGTTTGCCTATGAACCAAAGATGACTGATAAAGCAATCAAAAGATTTATCCAACGCATTGGTAAAGAAAATATTAACGAAATGATGATGTTAAGAATTGGCGATCGGAAGGGCGGCGGCAGTAAAGCCACTTCTTGGAGACTGAGGGAATTACAGGAAAGAATTGGCAAACTAATGTATACACCCCTTTCTGTTAATGATCTAAAAATTGATGGTAATGATGTGATGAAAGTTTTAAATATTAAACCAGGACCAAAAGTGGGCGAAATTTTGAAAAAATTGTTTGAAGAAGTAATGGAAGACGCAACTAAAAATGAAAAAGAATATTTATTAGAAAAAATTCAAAAATTCAAAAATTAAGAGATTATTTATTTTCCTTTTCTTTTTTCTTCCCAGTTATTCCAAGCTACCAACAATGGCGCGGCTGTAAATGTACTGCTATAGGTACCGGAAACAGTGCCAATTAGTAAGGCAAGGCTAAACCATTTGATTGTTACTCCTCCCAAAAGATATAAACATAAAAGCATAAAAATAATCGTCATTGAATTATTAAGTGATCTACTTAAAGTTTCTACAACTGCTTTATTAACTAAATCCTCAAATTTGATTTTAGGATAATTTTTAACTGATTCTCTAATCCGATCATAGACGACCACCGTATCATGAACAGAAAAAGAAAGAATTGTTAACATTGCTGTAACAAACAAGGTATCTACTTCTACCCCCTTAAAATGACCCAAGAGGGAAAAAGTTCCTAATAAGATAAAGCTATCATGGAACATGGCTAGAATTGCACAAATTCCATATTTCCAATTTTTAAATCGCTGGCCAATATAAAATAAAATAAAACCAGAAGCAAGTATTATCGCAATAATGGTTTTTGTAATTAGTTCTTTACCTATAGTTGGTCCCACAGTTTCAAATTTTACCTCCTCAATTTCTCCATATTCTTGAGTTAAATTTTTTAATAATCCTTCTTTTTGACCTTCATTAATTGAATTAAGTCTAAGAAGATAAGTTTTGTTCCCAGATGCCTGAATCGAATTTAATTTTATCCCCTCTATTATTTCGATATTTTGTATAATTTTTATTTTTTCATTATCATTATTATTTCCGTTAACTGGCGGATTGAATTTTTCATTTTTAATTTCTAATATGCTTCCACCGGTAAAATCGATAGCTGGTTTTAAACCCCAGTTTAAAAGAGAAAATATCCCCGGAACTAAAAATACTAGAGAAATTAAAAAGTATAAATATTTATAACCCATAAAATTTAACTTCATTCTGTTTTCCTTTTTAAATCATCAGGGTTATAAAAAACCCTAATTAATGTTCGCGTAACTACAATTCCGGTAAATAAACTAATCGCTATCCCCAAGGTTAAAGTAAGGGCAAAACCCTTCACCACACCCGAGGTATTTAAAAATCCCCAATTAAATGGATTAAAAAGTATGAAGGCGGTGATTAGCGTACAAATATTAGCATCTTTAATTGAGTCCCATGCCCGGCCAAAACCAAGTTCCATAGCTACTTTTAATGGCTTTCCTAACCAACGCTCTTCTTTCATTCGTTCAAAAATTAAAATATTACTATCCACTGCCATTCCTACTGATAAAATAAAACCAGCAATTCCTGGTAAACTAAGTGTTATTGGAATAAGTTTATATAAAGCCAAGGTAATTAAACCATAAATAATTAAAGCCATACTAGCCAAAAATCCCAAAAATCCATATAAGGTAATCATAAATACAATTACTATTAATAAACCAATCATTCCTGCTCGAATGCTTTTTTCTACCGACTCTTTCCCTAAAGTAGCACCAATCGTCCGCTGTTCAACTACTTTTAAAGAAACTGGTAAAGCTCCCGCATTAAGTTGAATAGCTAGTTTTTTGGCTTCGGCAAGAGTAAATTGCCCGGTAATTACTGCTTCACCGCTAGTAATTGGTTCATTAACAGTTGGCGCAGTCAAAGGAATACTATCTAAAAATATTGCTACTCTTTGACCAACGTTTCTTTTGGTGATATCAGCAAATTTATCCGTACCTTCTTTATTAAAATTTAAAGAAACCATTGGCTCGCCTGTTTGATTACTAAATTGAATACTGGCTTTAGTTAATTGACTACCGGTTAAACCGGTTGGTTGATAATCAAAAATTAGGGCTGAGGAAGGCGAAGCTTTCTTTTCATCGCTTAATTCTCGAAAGTCTAATTGAGCAGTTCTACCAATAAGATCAATTGCTTCATTAACATCTTTTATTCCTGCCAACTCCACTAAAAGCCGATATTTATCTCCTGATTCAATTGTTTGAATAACTGGCTCGGCCACACCATAGAGATCAATCCGTCTGGCAACAACATCCTTTACTCCTTCTAAGGCGTTTTTCCTTTCCTCTTCTTTAATATTATTCATATCTGCTTCTAAACCAAGCTGCGTCCCTCCCCGAAGATCAAGACCTTGTTTAATTTCTAAATCCCGCTTAAATTTAAAACTGCCAAAAGACAAATCAATTTTTGGCGAAGAAATTACTTGATCAATATTAATTTTTCCTAGGTTAAACTTTAAATGAAAATTTTTAGGCAAATCAATAATTAGACAAATTAATGTTAGAAATAAAATTAGCCAAATTAAAATCTTTGAAGAACGCTGTTGATTCACTGCTTTCTTTTTCTTTCTTTATTTAAAAAATTAGCCGCAATCTGAAGCTGTTGAATACCAGAAAATTTATAAATTAATTTGCCTTTTTCTATTTCTTTTTCCACTTCTACCATATCTCCAGCCTTAATTCCTATATTGGTAACAAAATCAGCCGGCACGGTAACTCCTAAACTATTGCCTACTTTCATTATTTTTTGTTTCATTATTTTAGCTCACCATTTCTTCTTCATCACCAATAAGCATAATTCTGCTTCCCAACAAAATCGTGGTAATAAAAGGGTCTCTGCGTTTCTTACGAAAATCAAATTCTTCTTTTGTCATTACCGTATAATTAATTTCTTTTTTTATTTGACCTTCAAAATTTCGGATAATCACCGCTAATTGCGGCAAAACTACTTCACCAACCACTAAAAGATCAACATCTCCTTGTTTATGAATTTTGTGTCGGGCAAAGCGGCCGGCAAGCATTACATATTTAATCTTGCCGATTTTATTTTTATTTTTTATAAGCTGCATTCCTAAACCACTATTTTTAATCACTAAACTCAAAAGATCACCATAGAAAGGATAATCCTTGTGAAAGTCATAATAAAGCCTGTTGGCTCTGACTTCTTTAGTAACCATTCCTCTTGCTTCCATCCGAGCCAACTCTCTTCTTACGGCATTGATCTCTTCACCTGTTTTTCTCACTAATTGTCTCACGTAAAAAATTTCTCCCGGGGCAGAAAGGAATATTTCCAACAACTTTACTCTTACTTTCGAGACAAAAAGGTCTTGAAGTGTTGCCATAAATTAATAAGCAATATTTGCTCCTGTTGGAACTATTTCTAACCAGATTTTACCTGGATTGAATTTAAGTTCTTTTCCTGTTTGAGTATAAAATTTAGTCCTTTGTATACGGCTTTTCTTAACCCACTTCCCTTCAATTGCTTGACCATCTTGGAAAAGCAACATTTTACCTTCACCAATAGTATTATAAAGTAAATGAAGGTTTCCTTGATAACCGTCATCAGCTGACAATTCTTTCATAAAGAGAACGGCGACATTTTTTACTGCTAATTGTTGATTATTATTCAGATCTAAATGGGGGTTACCGCCATTAAACCGTTTATATGAATTAGTTTTTTCATCATATTCCCATTTTACTTTATAAGCATCGTAGTCTTGCCAGAAAGAAAATTCAATATTATTGCTTGCTTTGCGGTCTTTTTCTTTACCTTCATCTTTAAAACTCCAACTTTCAAAATTCTTTGTCCAATCAATTCCTTCTGGATCTTTATTTGTCCAGCCGCGTTGTTTGGCGACTACCCATAATCGCTCACTGGTACTATACATTGTATGTTCGGTAGCAACTGTATGACCAATTCTTTCATAATCACGCCAAAAAGTTGGATAACCAATAGAAAATTGATTAAGATCATTTTCTCCTTCCCAACCATAATCACCAATTTGACCCAACGCATCAGCCTTAGCTCCGCCCTCACATCCGGAACCACTAGCCGGATCACAATGAGCACCGCCTACATGAACATATAAAGGTGTTTCACCATATTCTGAAGCCCAATCAACAAAATAAGTCCTCGCGCTTCTTATTGGTCCCATAATTGTTTCCCGAGCAATCACATCACAATAAAAAACCGTTAAAAACCGCGTAATACCGCCTTCAGCAACTGCTTCATAGACAACATCAGCGCTGGAAAGACCGGATTGCGGCCGCGCTTCTTCATGATTTTCAATCATCACTGTTAATGGTCTTCGAGTAGCCCAGACATCTTTTTCTACCTGCGTATATTTTTGCCCATTGAGAGGACAAATTTGGTTTTTTGGACCAGAATTATCAACTAATAAATTCTCTTCTTTTGTTGACGCCGTCGTCTTTTTTTCCAATAACTCTAGTGGTTTTTTTAAATAATCAAAGACGGCAAATGATACACCTGTAGAAAGTAAATAAATGCCTAAAAAAGTAAGAATGGTAAAAAAATTTTTTGATTTAGACTGCATATTTTATAACCTCCTATTGCTGGCTTTTTTAACGACAATTTCTTCTTCTTTGGAAAGTTTAATATCTTCTCCTCTGCCTTTTTTTACCGGTTTAGCATAAATTCTGGTTGCTCCTCGGCCATGCAGAGAACTTACAATTATACCATTATCTTCACCATCTAATAAACTCAAAACAAAACTTTGCTCTCCTCCGGTATCGGAAAAAGGATTAAAGCGAAGAAACCCTATTTTTTGCAGATGTTTAAAACCTTTTTTTTCTATTTCTTCACAACGTTCATGCAACAATTTTGTTTCTTCCTCTTGCTTTTCAATTTTAGCCAAAATTACATCAAGAATATTCTTTAAGTCTTGTTTTTTAGTTTTTCCTACTAAACGTTGGTAATGCCTTAGGGTTTTAAAAAGAAAAAGGCTTAAGACCAAAAGCCAAAAAAATAAAAATAGACTAAAACCAATAAGAATTTGATTGTTAATTTGATTAAACAACATTTGTCCTCACTCTTTCTTATTTTGAGATCTTTAAGATGTTTTGTCAACCCCTCGACTCCTAAATGGGCATGTTTTATTATAACATCGCTCGGGGTTGACGCTGAGCGTGACGTCGAAGCGTCAATATGATAAGATGAAGACATGAGTAAACATCGGCGTACCCGGCAACAAAAAATTATTGCTAATCTTAGAAAAAAATTAAGTCAACAAAAAACAATTTTTATTGATAAATCCCCAAAAGAAAAACTTACCTTAGAAAATAAACCAGTCGAATCTATTATAAAACCTACTCAAGAAGTTAACCAATCTTTTTATAGCTATGATCCTAAGTTAATAAAAAAAAGTCTTTGGCAAACTTTAATCCTTAGCTTAATTTTTATTGCCACAATTTTTTTCAGCCAAAAATTTTTCCATCTCTAAGAATTATTTTTCCATCAACAATTACTTGCGATCCGTTTTTTCGCATATCTTTAACAAAGTCCCAATGAATAGCTGATTCATTTTTGCCACCGCCTTCTTCTTCAAAAGGAAAAGCACTGCCTAAAGCTAAATGAATTGTCCCCCCAATCTTTTCATCAAACAAAGTATTATTCATAAACCGATTAATACTATAATTAGTCCCCAAAGCAAATTCTCCTAAACGTTTGGCACCAGCATCAATATTTAAACTTTCGCTTAAGAAATCTTTGTTTTTAGTGGCATTAAAAGCCACTACTTGGCCATTTTTAAAAATAAAAGAAGCGCTAATTACTTCTTTACTTTGACGCAAAGAGGGAAAATCAAAATAAATTTTGCCATTGGTTTTTGTTTCTAAAGGAGCGGCATAAACTTCACCATCAGGCATATTATATCTTCCGTCGCAAACTTGAAATCTTCTTCGGGTAAAGCTTAAAGATAGGTTGGTTTTTTCGCCAATAACTTTTATCTCCTTAGCCCCATCAAGAATTTTTTTTAAATGAACTAACTTTTCTGCTTCTTTTTTCCAATCCTTAAGACAAGCATTAAAATAAAAATCTTCCATCTCTTCTAATGATAAATAGGCAGTCTGAGCCATAGAATGGGTGGGATAATAAGTAGTTACCCAAGTTTTTTTTAAAATAATGTCTTGAATCGGTTTGTTAACTTTAGATTTTATTAAAATTTTTTTTGGATCAATATTGGCTAATGCCCGATCGTTTTTTTCTGCCACAATATTAATATATTTATCTGCCCAGTTGGCAAAAAATAAACCAATTTCCGGTTTGCTTTGAAGTTGACTTAAAGTAGCATTTTTAAAATAAAAATATTCCAGCTCAACAACTCCTAAATTTAAATAACAGTAAGCGCCTTTTAATAAAGCCAGCTTATAGATTTCTTTAGCTAAGGGCAAACCTTTTTCCGAAGAACAACTAATAATTAATTTTTCTTTAGCTTTAAGTTTAATAGAATAATCAACTAAAATCTTGGCTAGTTTTTGATTTCTGGGATCAGTCATATTTTGTAGTATATCATATCAAAAATGATTTAATTAATTAAACAAATCTAAACTAAAAATTTTTTGGGTTAGAAGTTTGGCAATCAATTCATCGCCGGCCACATTTTGGTGAATATGGTCACCGGGATTAATATAGGCTGGATTACCCTCTCCATTAGCTAATAGTGTTTGATGATAAACATCTACCAAAGGCAAACCGGCGGCTTTAGCAAAACGGATAGAATTATCTAAATATTCATTAATCCTTTGACTGTGACTCGTAGCTAGGTCAACCGGCCAATTAACTCCTGCCGGCCCTTCGCCAAATTTTTCTTTTGCTGGAGCAATGGTCGCAAGTATAATAATTTTGGCTTTAGTTTGACTTTTAAGTATATCAACAACTCTTGATAAGGCTGTCCAGTGCCGATTTAAATAATCGCCTCCTTCCGCAAAAGGATTATAAGCACAGGATTCGACAATAATTAAATCCGGATTAAGCGAAACCAATGATTGGTAATGCCTACCCTGATAATCATAATCTTTGCTTATTCTATCAGCTACCTTTTCAATATTCTCAGCGCCAACACCATAATTTAATAAACTAAAATCGGCCTTTGGATAATATTTTTGTAGTTCTTTTCTAATATACTCAAGATTAGGACCCATCAAATCAGTCATTGAATCACCAACGGCAGCAATTGTTGCCTTTCCGGCATAATTTGACTGAGGATAGTTTTCTACTTTAGCTATTTTTTGCTCTTTTGGCTCTAAAACTGGTGGATTAATCAAAACAGCAAACCGAGAAGCTAAATTTGCTTTGTCATCTTTTTTCCCTGTTTCTAACTCAGTTGTGGCATTTTGAATATAAACACCTAAAACTTCTCCTTCTGGTAAAGGCGTAATTAAATCCTTTGTTTCGGCTAATGTTGGTGATATAGGAGAAATAATTGCCTGCTGCGGCAATTTATTGGTAAAAGGAGCCAAGATTACTCCTATAATAATACCCAGAAAAAAAATTAAAATTACTTCTTTATTTTTCATAATGTATTTATTATACAAGCATTATACTGACGTATATTCTTTTAAATATTTTTTAATTTTTTTTAGCGAATGGCCTCGATGACTAATTTGGTTTTTTTCTTCTAGGGTTAATTCGGCAAAATGTTTATTTAATTTAGCCACAATAAAAATTGGATCATAACCAAAACCATGATTGCCTTTAGCATATCGAGCAATTTTCCCTTTACATATTCCTTGGGCAGTTTTTAATCCATTAGTCCCGGGATTAAATAAAGCCACTGCCGAAACAAACTGAGCTTGTCTTTTAGTATCGGGAACATTAATCATTTCTTTTAATAATTTCTGCCAGCGATCTTTATCTTTTCCCGAAGCATAGCGTTTAGTTTTAACGCCCAATTTATTCGGCAAAGCTTTAACTTGTAAACCCGAGTCATCAGCTAGTGTTAGTAATCCTGTTTTTTGTCCGTAAAATTTTGCTTTAATAACAGCGTTAGCAATAAAAGTTTTTCCAATTTCTTTAGGTTCAATTTTGGGGAAATTAATATCCTCTAAGGTTAATAGTTTAATTTTTAAATCTCCTAGAACTCCAAAAAATTCATCTAATTTTCCTTTTCTAAAAGTGGCAATTAATAATTTATTCATTACTTTTCTTCAAATACTTGCGCAGTAAAAACATAAATCGCTACATTTGGATCTTTATAACAATTAGTTTGTAAACCTGCCTTTTGATTACAAAGGTTAGTTAAAAAGGTTTCTAAATCCCAACCAGTTTCGCTGGCCACTTGAGGTAAAAAAGTCCCTCCCCGACTGCCTTTAATCACTACTACTCCCTGTTTACCCAGTTCAATCTTTTTCCAATCATCAACTTTTACCTTTGGTGAAAGAACAGAAATTTCAATATTAATATCTTTTAATTCATTATATTCTATTGGATAAAATCGCGGATCATGAAGAGCAGCATCAATGGCTTTCTCCTGCACTACACGATATAAAGGTATTTTGGGCTCAAATTCACCAATACAACCTCTTAACTCACCATTTTTTCTTAGGGTAACAAACACACCAAGTTTTTGATTTAAAACATCATCTTTGATATTAAATTCAGGTATTTTTTTATTCTTAAGATAACTTTCTAAAGTCTGCCTGGCAATTTCTAATAATTGTTTCTGCTGTGATTTGTCTAATTCTGAATTCTTATCATAGAATCCAATACTGGCATAGCCAACGACTCTCGATTTATCTCCACTTATATTTCCCGAATTAGCATAATTAATTAATTGGATACTGCCGATTGCTAATTTTTTAGCCACTAGCATTCCCACCTTAATAGCATCAGCACCGCAGGCACAAGTATCCACTTCTGGTTGATTGATATTTTCATTAATTTTCTGACCAAATTTATTAACATCTCCGGTTAAAATTGAATCAGTAGTTTCTTTATCAACTTTGTTGGCAATATCAAAAGCGGGATAGTGAGAAAGATCAGAACTAATAACTAATAATGTTTTATCATCAAAATTATTAGCAATTGCTTGTGTTAAAGCTTCTAATACCTCATTATTGCCATGACCTAAAAGAATTGGCACGATTTTAAAATTGGCTAAGGCCTGCTGTAAAAATGGTACTTCTACTTCTAGAGAATGTTCTTCCTTGTGAACCTCTAAATTAGCTTCGAGTAAATTACTTTGATTAATTAAACTGTTAGCGAAATCTTCATCAATAGCGACTGAACCTAATGGTGTTTTCCATAAACCTTGATCAAAAATGGCCGCTTTAGAAAAATACGCATGATGAGAAACGCCTAAAATAATAATCCGCGAGTATTTTTTTTCTTTTAATTGTTTAAACCCCCAGGCGGCTACCTGACCTGAACAGTCATAACCAGCATGGGGAACAATTAAAACTCTCAAGGTGTTTTTTTCATTTAACTGTTCAGTGCTGGCTAATAAAGTTTTAAGTTGAGTCATTAAGCTATTTTTATCTGCTGGATAAAAAGCGCCTGCTACTGCTGGTTCTCGAATAATCATTTTCTTTTTTCCTTTGGTTGATGTTCAAAATTGGTTGATATTGAATTCGGAAACGAACTTGTTTTATAGTCTATTATTCCCCTTTATCAAAGGTAGTGGTTAAAACATAAAAGGGGGATACAGCCTGCTGACCATTAATTTGGGTACTGATTCTAAACCAATAACGGGTGTTTTTTTCTAGTTCGGACAAAACAACACGATGAGTCTTTTGCACAAACGTATCAACTGTTAAAGATTTAAGGCTTGTTTGACTTAAACCATATTCCAAGATAGTAATGCAATCCTCATTAGTAGAATAGGTTATTTCTGCTTGGCTATCTTCCAAAAAACTCATGTTTAAATTATTAAAAAATACTGGCAGGTTGCTGGGGAGGTTTTCTTGAAGATAAATGGTTGGTTGACTACCACTACGAAGTCGCCAAATTATATTAATTAAGGGAATGATTATTATAATCGGTAATAAAATAGCAAATATCGATTTTAAAGGTATTTTCCATTCTTTATAATAGGCTAGTTTGATCTCCTGAGCTTTTTTGAATTTCAGTAATTGACCTGATGGAAACCACTTATTAAAACAGCTATCACAAGTAAAAACAGTCACCTCTTGAGGAATGCTTTCTTCCCTCATAATTTTTAGCTTTCCTTTACACGAAGGACAAATTTTATCTTCTACAAAAGAGGTGGAAAAATTATTATTATTAGGTTTAGCTAACTTTTCTACCATACTATAAGTTAAATTATTTACCGCTATACTATCCAACAAAAATCCGCCACATTGTAAACAAGAAACAATTGTGATTTTTATGTTTTTTTCAACAATCGGAATATTAATTACTTGCAGGATAGATTGACAATCTGGACAATTCATAAATTTCTGATTATATTATGAATTTTTAGTTTTTATTTGTCAAAAAGAAATTTAATTTAAAATCAATTATTCTTCGTGGGGTTGATATTGAATTGCTTCGGCTAAATGATGAGGGGCAATATCTTTTTCTCCAACCAAATCAGCAATCGTCCGCGCCACTTTAATTAATCGGAAAAAAACTCGCGCGGAAAAATTCATTTTAATCATTGCTTGCCGCATTAAGTTTAAACAATCTTTATTTAAATTACAAAATTTTTTTACTTGCTTATTAGCCATTTCACTATTAGAAACTAGATTTAATCCTAAGAACTGAAAACGTTTTAATTGCCGCTCTCTTGCTTGCTGGACTCTTGTTCTAATTTGAAAACTTGTTTCGCGAGTAATTTTTTGATTAATGCTAGTTAATTTTTCTATCTTAACTTCTGGAACAGTAAGATGAATATCAATCCTATCTAAAATCGGCCCAGAAATTCGTTTGCGATAGCGCGAAACAACACCAGCTAAACAAGTACATGGTTTTTTGGCCGATCCTAAATAACCGCAAGGGCAAGGATTAGAAGCGGCAATAAAAATAAATTTGGCCGGAAAAATCATCGTTCCGGCTGCCCGTGAAATCTGCACAAAACCATCTTCTATTGGTTGTCTTAATGATTCCAAAACACTGCGGGGAAATTCCGGAAATTCGTCCAAAAATAAAACACCTCTGTGAGCTAAAGAAATCTCTCCAGGGCTGGGTTTAGAACCGCCGCCGATAAGACCAATCCTCGAAGTGGTATGATGAGGACTACGAAAAGGCCTAATTTTAATGATCGACTCGCGAGGATGAATATTGCCAGTAATTGAATAAATTTTAGTTACTTCCAATGCTTCTTGTTCTGTTAGGGAAGGCATTATGGAAGGCAAAGTCCGAGCCAGCATTGTTTTCCCTGCTCCTGGGGGGCCGATCATTAAAATATTATGACCGCCGGCAGCAGCAATCTCAAACGCTCTTTTGGCTTGTTCCTGACCAACAATTTCTAGCATATCAAATTCAAATTCTTTATCTGTTTTTAATTGGTTAAAAGCCAGGTGTTTTACTGGTTTGATCTTTTCGATATTAGTAAAATGATAAAGAAGCTGACTTAAACTCTTAACTGGATAAATTTTTAAACCGGCAATTACTGCTGCTTCCGAAGCATTATCAATGGGTAAAAAAAGACTTTGATATTTTTTCTCCTTAGCTAACAAAGCCATCGGTAAAACTCCTTTGGTATGACGCAATGATCCATCTAAAGAAAGTTCTCCTAAAACTAAAGCCTTGCTTAAATCAACACCTAATTGTCCTGAAGCAATTAAAATTCCTAAGGCCATTGGTAAATCATAAGCCGGTCCTTCTTTAGGCAAATCAGCCGGGGTTAAATTGACGGTGATGCGATGATCAGGAAATTTACAGCCGGAGTTTTTAATGGCCGGCCGAATCCGTTCTTTTGCTTCTTCTATTGCTTTACCAGGAAGACCAACAATATTAAAAGCCGGTAAACTTTTCTCGGCAATATCTACTTCTACTTCAACCAAGACACTTTCTAAACCAACCGTAGTGCCAGAAATAACTTTGGCAAGCATATAAAAATATTATCTTAGAAAAAATTTTTAAAAAATAAAATTGTCAATCCGAGTATTAAACAATAAACACCAAAATAATTAAGTTTGCCTTTTAAAATAACTTTTTTAAGTAAGAAAATTGCTAAAAGACTGCTTAAACCGGAAGTAAGTAAACCAATAATAATAATATTGAGGCTTAAATAATTATTTCCTCCTTCTAATACGTCTTTAATTTTTAATACCGAAGCGCCTAAAATTGCTGGCACAGCCAAATAAAAAGAATACATAAAAGCAGTTTCTCTTGATAATTTTCTCCATAAACCAGCAACGACGGTGGATCCTGATCGAGATATGCCAGGTAAAATTGCTACTGCCTGCATAAAACCAATTATTAATGAATCTAACCAATTTATGGTAGTTAAATTTTTTTTATTTGCTTGTTTAATTAAAACTGTAGAAAATAAAAAAACGGCAGTAATGATAAATGAATAACCTACCATTGACCAAGAGTTAAAAATAAAATCAATATATTTGTTTAAAAATAAGCCTACTAAAACAGCCGGAAAAGTACCAATAATTATTAACCAGATAATCTTTAATTTTATTTTTAAAAATTGTTTATTAAAGAAAACCAAAACTGCCATCAGTGATCCAATATGCAACAATACATCGAATATTATCGGCGGCTCGGAAAAGCCCAATAACTTTTGAGCGATCACTAAATGACCAGAAGAAGAAACAGGCAAAAATTCAGTCAATCCTTGAAGGATCCCTAAAACGACTGCTTCTAAAATTGTCATTTCTTAATTTCTTTTTTAAAATTCTTATACCACTCTTCAAGGATATTAGCGACTAAATCTTTGGCTCCTAAACCAATAGCCAAACCAAATCCCAAGGCAAGCATTCCCACAACACCAATAAACAAAGCGTTGACTAATGCTTGAGCAATTTGCAGTTCGTTAATGGCCGCTAAGGCGGCAAAAATAACAACAATATAGCTACTAATTTTTCCTGATAATCTTGCTGTTTTTAAATCAACTTGGGCTAATGCGCCTTTTACTACTCCTTCAACTAAACCAGCCACCAATACTCCTACAGTTAAAACTAAAACTGCAGAAATAACACTGGGAATATAGCCTAAAATATTATTTAAAACCAGCGAAACTGTTGTTAAACCTAAGATATTAACCGTCGTGATAAAGAAAACTAAAATGATTAACCATTTAACAATACCACCAAGAATCTCTTCTATTTTAATGGTAATTTCTGCTTTCTCTAAAAATGGTTCAAAACCAGATTTTTTAATTATGGTTGAAAGTTTAATTTTCTCTAAAATTTTTACTACTAAGGCCTTTATCCATTTGGCTAAAACAAGTCCGATCAGAAAAACCAATAAGGCAGCAACGACTGTTGGTAAATAAGATAAAACATTAGTAAGAATATTACTGATGGCTAAAAGAAAGGCTTCTTGCCAATTACTAACTGATAGATTATAGTTCATTTTTTTCACCTCCCATCTAATTTATTGTAACATAAAGATTTCTTAGTACCAACAATTGTTCTGGTTCACTACCTCCCGTACACTTTTCCTTTCTCTTGATAATCTTCATAATATTCCATTGGTGTTAGATATTTAAGTGATTGGTGAGGCCGGTAAGTATTGTACCGGCCAATCCAATAAGCCAGTTTTTCATTAAGATAACTAAGCTCTGGAATTAAAGTTTGATCAAATAACCATAACTCATATTCTGTTGTTTGAATCAATCTCTCTACTAAAGCATTATCTTTAGGTGTTCTGGGGTGAGAAAAGTAATGGGTAATCCCTTGTTTTTGACACTCACAGTGAAAGTGAAGAAGATACTCACTCCCATTATCAGTTTGAATAGCTTTAATTTTAAAAGGAAAGTAATGAATAAGCCTTAAAAGAAAGTTATTGGCACTAGAAGAAGAACCAGTGGTGTAAGTATATGAGAAACTCACTTTAGAATAACAATCAATGGCGGTAAATTGATAAAACTTCTGACCTAAGATCATTAGGTGTTTAGTATCAATCTGTACCAGGAAGCCTGGTTTCTGGTAACGCAATTGTCTTGAGGCTCTAATTCTAGGAATAACATAGTTAATCCTTTTTCTTCTTTTAATATCTCTTGAGAGTTTGGCTTCTTTAATTAATCCTTTAACTGTTAAAATCCTACCAATTGATGAAGGAGATAATTTTATGTCATATTCCCGAAGAAGAATGATGGCCAACTTATGTTTAGATAATCCCATCTCTTTCTGTCTTAACTTGATCAAAAGATCAACTGTTTCTTGAGTAATAGCTGACTGTCTGAATGTTTTAGGTTTAGATGATCTATTCTCTAAAGTACCAAGATATTCAGGTTTAAACCTTTTCTTCCAGCGATAGAAAGTATCAGGAGAAATACCAAAGTGACGACAGGTTAAACGAGCATTTTCCTTATGAGCAAAGTACCAATCAAGCCACTTTAGTCTTTGTTTTGCTTCCTTAGAGATATCAACAATCGATGATAAATACTTTGCTCCAGGTAATATTTTGTGAGCTTTCATATATACACCACTATACTGACCTCTCATCGTTTATTAAAGTGTACGGAAGGTGTTTGGACCTGGAGAA
>Ga0315288_10003071_pt1 | contig 21329 bp, 7 predicted proteins | sample YL17G11_20_MG_FD_203454 | JGI IMG/M metagenome (GOLD analysis project Ga0315288, IMG submission 203454) | Sediment microbial communities from Yellowstone Lake, YNP, Wyoming, USA - YL17G11_20 | ecosystem: Environmental > Aquatic > Freshwater > Lake > Sediment | place: USA: Wyoming | collected...
TCCGGTCGATAATATAAAAGTACCCATCTTCATCAATCCGGGCAATATCACCGGTATAGAGCCATCCATCCCTTAAGGTGAGAGCTGTTTCGGATGGCATATTCCAGTACTCCTTCATCACCTGGGGCCCCTTAATACAAAGCTCTCCCGCCTCTCCCAAAGCTACCTCTCTTCCCCCATCCTCTATATCAACAATTTTACAATCAGTGTCCGCGAGGGGAAGGCCAATACTTCCAACCTTTCTTGCCCTATGGATAGGATTCGAGTGGGTAACGGGTGAGGCTTCCGTTAAGCCATATCCCTCGAGAATGATCCCACCGGTGAGTTTTTCAAATTGTTCAATGACGGGAATGGGAAGGGGAGCAGAACCTGACACACAGTAATTAACCGAAGAGAGATTCCACTTCTTAATATCCCGATAATTATTCAGCGCCGCATAGAGTACCGGTATGCCAGGAAAGAACGTGACACGGTAATCCTGAATGGCTTTCAGTACGTCCTTTGCTACGAAGCGGGGAATCAGCACCATACAGTTTCCGGTAGCAATGGAGAGATTCATGCATACTGCCAGCCCATAGGTGTGAAAAAGGGGAAGTATGGTGAGAATTACTTCCTCCCCTTTTTTAATACTATAGTACCATCCACCTATCTGAACAGTATTAGACACAATATTCCTGTGGGTTAATACCGCACCTTTTGAAATACCCGTAGTACCCCCACTGTACTGGAGGATTGCACTATCCTCAGGGAAAATAGTAACGGGAGGAGGAGCCGTGGAAGCGTCTGAAATTAAATCTTTGAAACTCACTATGCCCGCACCCTTCCCTATCTTCACCTTGTGGTCACTTCTCATCTGCAGGAGAGGATAGAGCATCTTTTTTAACGGTGGCAGATAATCCTTAATTGAGGTGATAATGATATGGGCACAGTGAGTCTGTTCCCTCATAGAAGAAACTTTAGGATAGAGAAGATCAAGGGTAAGCAAGGCCTTTGAACCAGCATTATTTATTTGATACACAATCTCTCTCTCCTGGTACAGGGGATTTGCGGGAACAGCAATGGCTCCTAATCTAAAAATGCTGTAGAAGGCTATCACCATCTGGGGACAATTAGGTAAAAGCAGGCTTACCCGGTCTCCCTTTCTAATGCCCAGGGCATGAAGCGCACTGGCAAATCTATCTACCAGGTTATCAAGCTCTTGGTAGGAAATACTATTGCCTCCAAAAACGAGTGCAGTATTTCTGGCATAGCGCTGTGCGCTCTTCCTGAGTATTTCATCAATACCCATACTGGGATAAGTAAGGTGAGCAGGTACGGTATCGTTGTAGTGTTTCAGCCAGGGTTTTTCTCCCATTGCCATTTTTTCTCCACAAATCATACATTTTCAGATTTTTAATATTAGAATTGTGTGTATAATTTGTCAAATGAAATGAGTAATTACTTAAGGAAACTTCTGTAGACAGTCTAAAAATCAAAATTCATTTGACCTCCTTCATTTTATTGATATGATGTACCTATTTTCAACCACTATCTCCTTCACCAAATGATAAAAAATTCAAAAAAATCTAATTACTATAGCAATGGGGGTACAACGTACCGGAAGGATATCGCACTCATCTTCTTATCGGCTTTTCTTCTCATCCTGAGTTTTCCCAAGTTCGACCTGTCAATAGTATCCTGGATTGCCCTAATCCCCCTCCTCTATGTAATACAAGGCAAAAGTGTGTATCGTACCTTCCTTATCGGATGGCTTTGTGGAGGTATTTTCTACACGGGTCTTATCTACTGGATTGTAGTGGTAACTACTACCTACGGTAAACTGAGTTATCCCCTAGGAATTTTAGTTATGCTACTCCTGGTGAGCTATCTCAGTCTCTATTTCGGGTGTGCCCTTGCAGGTGCACAGTTCATCGAAAAGAAGACTTCTCTTAAGGTATCAATGTGCCTCCCCTTCATTTGGGTCACCATGGAGTATCTCCGCTCATTTCTGTTCACGGGGTTTCCCTGGGAGAATCTAGGATATTCCCAGTACCGCTCCCTTTTACTCATTCAGTGCGCAGATATCACCGGAGTATATGGAATAACCTTCCTTATTGTGTATATAAATACCACTCTCTACCTGTTACTCAGAGGGATAACCACTAAAATTATTCCCTACAAGGAAATCACCTTTGCCCTCCTCTTGCTAATCGCCACTACTCTCTATGGGAAAGTGCGTCTTACAGAAATGAAAAAACTGACTGACTCATCAACCGCCATCAAAGTAGGACTGGTACAGGCAAATATCGATCAAAATATCAAGTGGAACCTCGCATTCAGAAAATACGCTATGGAAGTACACCAGGCACTAACCCTCAAGGCACGTGAGGAAAACGCCAGGCTGGTTATCTGGTCAGAGGCATCGACTCCATTTTACTTTCAATCTGAGCCAGACTACCAGCATCTGATCTTTTCCATCATCGGTGAGAGCAGCACCTATCTCTTGCTGGGAAGCCCGGTGTATGATCAGCGAGATGGCAGATGGTACAATTTCAACAGTGCCTTCCTGCTCTCGCCTCATAGAGAAATGGTAGGAAGGTATGATAAAATTCATCTTGTTCCCTATGGCGAATATGTTCCTCTTAAAAGGTTCTTCCCCTTTATCGCTAAAATGGTGGAGGGGATAGGTGATTTTCACTCTGGCAAAGAAATAACGCTCCTTAGCCTGCCAGAGGCTTCCTGTGGTGTTCTCATCTGCTATGAAATTATTTTCCCGGATCTCACCAGAAGGTTTGTGAAGCAGGGGGCACATTTTCTTATTAATATCACCAATGATGCCTGGTTTGGAAACACCAGCGCCCCCTACCAGCACCTCTCCATGGTGGTTTTTCGAGCCATTGAGAATCGTCGCTCTATCGCCAGGGCAGCCAATACTGGCATTAGTGCGCTCATCGATGCAACAGGTGAGATAAAAACCTCAAGCACCCTCTTTACTGAAACGCTCATAACTGGTACAATAACTATGCTACACCTTTCAACATTTTATACTACCTATGGGGATGTATTTGCCTATTTTTCTACACTTTTTTCTGCTATAGTGTTCTTGAGTGCCCTCATCAGAAAGAGTAATCATGAGCAAGGGAGAAACCTATGACCTTCAATGAATTGGAGACCTATTTAAAAGAAGTAGGAGAAAGAATCAGTAACTTAAGAGGCTATCTTTGAGATAGATGAGAAAGAGCATCGCCTTAAAGAAATAGAAAAGAAAACCGAGCACCCTGAGTTCTGGACAAACAATCTTGAAGCTCGCCGGCTTTCAAAAGAAAGGAAAGTGACCAGTGAGGTTGTTGAAAGCTGGAATCACCTGCGACATCAATGTGATGAGCACAGAGAGCTTCTGGAACTCGCGAAAGAAGAAGATGATAGTGAAGTACGCAGCGAGATTGAGCGCCATCTCACCACTATCATCAAGGAAGTGGAAGATATCGAATTCCGCCACATGTTAAATGGAGACAATGATATCAACAATGCCTTCGTGAGTATCAATGCCGGTGCCGGTGGAACAGAAGCCCAGGATTGGGCGGAAATGCTGCTCAGGATGTATCTGCGGTGGGCTGAGAAACAAAACTACAAAGCTGAAATCATTGAAATACTCACCGGTGATGAAGCGGGTATTAAAAACGTTACCTTCTCCGTGGTAGGTGACTACAGCTACGGGTATCTTAAGGCAGAAGTAGGTATTCACCGCTTGGTGCGTATCTCTCCCTATGACGCAGGGAAGCGTCGTCATACCTCATTCGCCTCGGTATTTGTCTATCCAGACATTGAGGATGAAATCGTCGTTGAGATCGATGAGTCTGAGCTACGGATTGACACCTTCAGAGCAAGTGGTGCGGGAGGTCAACACGTAAATAAAACAGACTCTGCGGTAAGAATCACTCATCTCCCCACCGGTATCGTAGTCCAGTGCCAGAACGAGCGTTCTCAACATAAAAACAAAGCAATGGCGATGAAGGTATTGAAGGCGCGGATCTACGAACGTCAACTCCGGGAACAGGAAAAAAAGATGGAAGAGCTCCACAGCACTAAGAAGCAGATTGCCTGGGGAAGTCAGATACGCTCGTACGTCATGCAGCCCTACCGAATGGTCAAAGACCACCGGACTAACAAAGAAACAGGAAATGTTGAGTCTGTGCTCGATGGCAATATCGATGATTTCATCAAGGAGTATTTGATAAGCAGTAAGAGTTGATTGGATGCTCTACACCTGTACCGTGCACCCTCATCCTACACTTAAGGAGACACCTCTTGAATGATTGATCGTGTCGCACGCTTCGCACCTGCGTTCACTCATCGGTACTTTTGGTCTCTCTTATGCTTCTTCTTGTCAAAAAAAAATCCACGTCTCACACATAAACTGAGAGAGATTGAGGGAAAAACATTCCTCTTTGACATTACTGGAGTTACCTATCACTATGCCTTTACCGTGAGAGAAGGTATGCTTAAGCCACAACCAGCAGAGAACTGTAGTAAACCTGATGTTATCTTAAGAGCTAAACCTTCACTCTTCCTCAATCTCATTGCAAATCGCATCGATTTTGATCAGGCCTTCTTTAGCAGAAAATTAAAAATAGAAAGAGATTTGGAAACTGCGCTCTACCTCAAAAACGTGCTCTAGTAATAAATGTTTTGCAATGCATAATTGATAACCCATAATTCGTCATTACTACGTATGAACATCTATCTCCTCATCATTCTCGCGATTATAATCGTTGACTACCTTCTCGACACTATAATAGATATCTTAAATTTAAAGCATGTCAAAATTGATCTACCTGAAGAATTCCAAGGGCACTATGATACTGAAAGATACAAAAAGGCACAGCACTACCTCAAGGAAACTACCCGCTTTGGAATACTCACCGATACTATCATCACCCCCCTTACCATAGCGTTCATCCTCATTGGTGGATTTAACTACGTGGATCTAATTGCCCGCAGCTTTCAATGGAGCTCCATCCCCACAGGGCTCATTTTTGCTGGTATTCTTCTCGCGGCATCCCAGCTACTTTCCATCCCTTTCTCTACCTACAGTACCTTTGTCATTGAAGAAAAATTCGGTTTCAATCGAACTACGGTAAAAACCTTTGTGCTCGATATGCTCAAAAGCTGGCTTCTCACGGTGGTTATTGGCGGGAGTCTCTTTTCCCTGATCCTCTGGTTTTTCGAGAAGGCAGGCCCCTGGGCATGGGCATACTGCTGGGTGGTGGTAGTGGTATTTCAAATAGTGATCACCTTCGTTGCCCCGGTGATACTCTTACCACTGTTTAACAAGTTCTTCCCCTTGAAAGAGGGTGAGCTCAAATCAGCTATTGAGAACTATGCCCAATCCCAGCGTTTCAAAATGAAAGGTGTCTTTACCATGGATGCTTCACGGCATTCCACCAAATCAAACGCCTTCTTCATTGGCTTTGGAAAATTCCGCAGGATTGTTCTCTTCGACACCCTTATTAACAAACATACCGTTGATGAGCTCGTCTCTATCCTTGCCCATGAAATGGGGCACTATAAGAAAAAACATATTTTAAAATCCATGTTCATGAGTATTACCACCACCGGCATAATGTTTTTTATTCTTTCCCTGTTCATCAAAAACGAAGGACTATTTTCAGCATTTAAAATGGGTCATACCTCCATTTATGCGAGTCTTTTTTTCTTTGCCTTTCTCTATACTCCCATCAGCACCATCATCTCTGTCTTTAGTAAGATTCTCTCCAGAAGATATGAATATGAAGCCGATGCGTATGCGGTGGCCACCTATGGAAAGTCAGAATCAATGATTTCAGCGTTAAAAAAGCTCACGGTCGATAACCTCTCCAACCTCACCCCCCACCCGCTCAAGGTGTTTTTAGACTACAGCCACCCTCCCGTTTTGGAGAGAATCCACATACTACGAAGAATGAGTTAAAGGATTCTGCACGGTTATCTGCTACTCACAGAGAGGAAAGGAGATAATGGGGATAATTAAAGGAGTTATTTTCGATCTCGATGGCACCTTGATTGATTCGCTTTACGCCTACCAGATGGCCTTTAATCATGCAGCCACACGTTGTAACCTTACTACAGTTGATATAAAGGAATTGTCTGATTTTTTAAATCAATTTATGTCGTTAGAGCAATTACTCGCCATGCTCTACCCCTCACTTATGCCCGAGCACATCAAAGAATTCATTAGCGAGATGAGGCATGAGTTTATTTCCCTCTCAAAACACCACATCCCATTGAAACCACATGTGAGAGAAGTGCTGCTCACTTTAAAAGACAGAGGAATGAAGATAGGAGTTGCTACCGGTAGGATGTCCAAAGGAGATGGGAAGTGGAGAGAGTTAAAAAACCTGGAGATTGACAACCTTTTTGACGCAGTGGTTACCGCCGGTGAAACAAAGCCCAAGCCAGATCCCGCCTCTCTTATAAAGTGTGTAGAAGAACTAGGGCTCTCTCTTGCTGACTGTGTGTTTGTAGGCGATTCCAAGGCCGACGTCATCGCCGGCAGAAGTGCGGGAGTAAAGGTAATCGCCCTCTCCTCCGGAGTTGCCAGTAGAGAAGAGTTGATGCAGGAGATGCCTGAGGTAATTATCGATAACCTTGCCCAGCTCCCCGCTGAAATAGAACACATCTCTCAAAGGTAAAGTGAATCAACTAACTAGTGTCTGACCGAAAACCTCTGTTTTGGCCCTATTGTCATTTCGACTGAAGGGAGAAATCTATGAATTTGCTTGAGATTTCTCAGTCGCTTTAGCTCTTTCGAAATGACAGATGATGTAATGTGCGAGGGTTTTCGTTCAGACACTAACTACAGGATTCTGGATATTGGATACGAGATGATGGTTGTTTCCGTTCTATCCAGCATCAAGGAACGCGCATCGAGGATTATGAGATTCTTGCATGAAAGCCTATCTCGACATCGAGACCTCCTATAGCAGTGATATTACCATTATCGGTATCTTCTATTCTGATGGTCGCGTGCGTCAGCTCATCGGGAATGAGATAACCTGCGAAAATCTTCTCGAGAGTCTTAATGGTATTGAGACCATCATCACCTACAATGGAAGCCGTTTTGATCTTCCCGTGATAAGAAACAAATTGGGACTTGATCTTACCACACACTACACCTGCTTCGATCTTATGTATGAGTGCTGGGAAAGAAATCTCTATGGTGGCCTCAAGCGGGTGGAAGAGCAACTGGGTATCGAGAGAACCTCAAAAGGCATTGATGGCTGGGAAGCCATGCAACTGTGGGAGAATTATGTGAGGTATCACGATCAGCAGGCTCTCGGCATTCTCTTACAGTACAATCGTGATGATATTATGAACCTGGTTATCTTAGAAAAAAGACTTCAAGCATAGTTCAAACAGAGGGGCGGTTCTTTAAGGCTGGGCATGGCAAAGAAGCTGGTGTTTCAGAAATGGATCGCAGAGTCAAGAAAACTTGACGAACAGACTGAAAGGACATTCGTGAAGGAGGTACATTATATCTACAATCTGTTCAGTAAAATGATGAATTTATTTATTCTAAGCAGGCTGCTTATGGTGCAGCCTGCTTATTTTATAAATACATCTGATTCAAATTGGTATTTTTGAAAATCCAAACTCTGTAATTCTATCTATAATCGGGCAGGAGTCTCTGGAGACCCCTGCCTTTTAACTGTAAATGACTATGCTACCTACTTTGGCAAAATGAAGAAGAGGTTGAAGGCAAGGCTTCTGTTGCCAGAAAGGTCTTGAACATCCGCCTGCACCAATGCTAATCCTAAGCTTGCCTGAGCAGTGTTAAATGTTCCAATGTAGTCATAGGGATCTGTAGTTGAGGTGTCAAGCTGCATAGTAACAGGATATGCTTTTGTTAAGCTCTGTCTCACCTTCACCACTACCTTGCCCAGCGCCTCATTAGAACGTAGCTTAATGGTAACAATCTTACCCTTCTTCACAAAGAAGGGGATGGCTTCTAAGCTAATCACAGGTGGTGTACGATCAACTCTTTTCACAGTGATGGTAAATGACTGAGTAGCCCTACCTCCTCTCCCATCACTTACCTCCACGGTAACATTACGTGTACCAACCTGGCTGCTCGTTGGCGTCCATTGAATCAACCCTGTTGAACCATTAATAGTCATACCAGTAGGTTTAATCGTTAAAATGTAGGTTAAGGTATCTCCATCATCATCCCTAGCTTCCACATCATAGCTGTATAATACTCCTGCCGTAGCTTCTGTTACTGGTGTCGAGGTTATTACTGGGTTGCGGTTAATGGTAGTACCGATGCACATTCCATCTACACAGACATCGTTCCCGGTAGAGGGATTACCATCATCGCAGGGAGTATTATTAGCAACTGGTGGATGCTGACATCCTGCTACAAGATCACAGATATCTAAAGTGCATCCATTATAATCGTTACAGATGGTGATATCTGGCTCATGGACGCATCTTGAAGGCATCTGGATGGTATTACAACGGTCTATGGTGCATGGTACAGGATCGGCGCAATCACCATCCTCTACACATTCCACACGACATGAGCCATCCGCCTGACAGGTTCCTGTATTATTTATACAGAGGTCACCTGCGTGAGGTAGTGGATCATGCACTACCTCATCTTTAACTTCGTCGCAGTAATCCTCAGTACATTCATTAGCATCATTAACCTGGGGAGATGTGCCTGACTGACAACCCAGCTCAGCGTTGCATACCTCTACTCCATTACAGAATAAGTCATCATTACAAAGTGAATCATCAATGTCATGTACACATACATAGGGAGACGGTGTTGTATTACACCAATCGATAGTACAATCAATACCGTCAGTGCATTCAACATTTTCCATACATCGAACGTCACAAGACCCATCGTTCTGGCAGATACCTGCATTATTCTTGCAAAGCTGATCCACATGAGCTTGAGGATCATGAACTACTCTATCATTTTCCTCGTCGCAGGAGTCATCCGTACATTCGTTCTCATCGTCAACTTGGGGTGGAGCATCAGACTGACAACCTAATACAGCATCACATGTCTCAATACCGTTACAGTATTCTCCATCACTACAGAAAGTATTATCTGGTATGTAAACACACTTGTAAGGGGTCTGGCTAGTGTCGCACTGATTTAGAGTGCATGCTACATTATCATTGCAATCTCCATCCACCATACATTCCACAAAGCAGGTACCATTTCCCAGGCAGATGCCTGTACTGTTTATACAGAGGTTACCTACTTGAGGTCGAGGATCATGCATTACCACATCATTTATCTCGTCACACGAATCCTCTGTACATTCATTGTTATCGTCGAGCTCAGGTGATATCCCAGGTTGACAACCAACTTCAGCATTACATACCTCTATCCCATTGCAGAATTCATCGTCATTGCAGAGCGAATCATCTGGCAGGTGCAGAATCTTATTTTCTTCTTCATCGCAGCTATCCTTGGTACAGGCTATTTCATCATCAACATTTGGTGGGGTACTAGCACTGCATTCACCAGTTTTACAATTCTCCTCGCCATCACAGAAAAGCAAGTTAGAGCAAGAGGTACCATCTATTACTTGAATATTTTGACATCCTAAAGATGGTTCACAGCTATCGTTCGTACAGATGTTGCTATCATCACAGTTGACTGGTACACCTCCTGCACAAATACCACCCGAACAGGTCTCACCTGTAGTGCAAGCAGTTCCATCGCTACATGCTGTACCGTCAGCTTGAGAAGCATCAGGTGGACACTCGGGAGCACTTCCTGTACAATACTCAGCTACATCGCAAACCCCTACCGATGGTCTACATAAGGTTCCACTTGAAAATACATTACATTCACCTTCTGCAGAACAAAGGGCACAATCACCGCATACGTTATTATAAGAGTTGCAGTTAGTCCACGAACCTGTTGAGCAAGTTTTCGTTCCTGCACATGCTCCAGTTCCACAACTCTGGCTTAAGTCTTCATCCGTCAGAGTGTCACAGTCATCGTCTTTCCCATTGCATACTTCAGGTGCTCCAGGATAAATAGCAGGATTAGTATCATCACAGTCATATTCAGAATGAGCGCATCCAGTGTTATTGAGTCCCTCTCTTCCATATCCATCGCCATCAAGGTCTGTACACAGATCACAGGCGTCACCGCAGGTAGGATCAAAATCATACGGCGGGGATGAACAATTTCCGTTTGAATCAAGCTGATTAGGATTAGCAATTTGCCAGCAGTTATCGCAGACATTTCCAACTTTATCATTATCATTATCGAATTGATCAGGGTTGTAGTGATCGGGACAGATATCAAGGTTATTAGGTATTCCATCATTATCCTTATCTGATACCCCATAAACTAGTGTGTAAGACCCTGTGCTGTCTTTATCCAATAGATGCAACAAGTTTTGTCTGTATGGTGGCTGACCTTCCAATCGTATCGTCCGGTGCGTAGTCCATGCATTCTCGTTTATAAGGATCTCTCGTCCATCAGAGCGTACGACTCGTTCCAGGGGGAACTGCTCCTGGCCGGGATCATCGGCTTGGATATAAACCCAACCAGTTGGCACGGTTGCTGACAACTGCACTTCAAGGTGATCATTTGTTACTTGTCCAGCAACAACAGGATTCAGTCCTACATTCACCACCGCAGTTGAGCCATCACTATTATATAGCGTGTCAGGGAAATGATCAGGATCTGAGTTGTCATTCACTAGAAAATCAGGCTTATAATCATCGCTTGGAATATCAATCCTTACAGCGTGAATAAGTTCATGGATATTTACACTGTCTATCAAAGATAGACGAGGATCTCCAAGCTCGTCAACATGTTCAAATGTTGCTTTGTATTCGATAAACCTTCCCTCCAATGTTGAGGTCATCAACCACATAGCTACTCCTGTCTGGCCTGATCCAACATTGCCTAAATTCACTGTTAGTGATGGTTCAACTTGATCAGTGTTTACTTGGGTTCCAATTATATTGAAATTAATCAGAAGACCCAATTCATTTTCTACAATTTGTGGTTGTGATGATGTGATTCGAACATTTCTCGCCTCTCCTTTACCAAGGTTTTTCAGAATCAGCCCCAAGGGAAAAGGTTCTGCAAGCTCTATCTGTGGCGTAAAGGGATCATCACTGTAAACATCTCTTATAAGGAAATAGTCTAATGCTAGCAAAGGGTCCGGCTTAACCAGAATAGTTGCTGGGAATAAAGGTATAATTATATGCATGTCTCCCTGGTCATATTCTAGAGTTCCTCCTACAAAATACTGTTTCGGTTGATCAAGTGCTGCATCGCGCATGGGAGTAAGTGTCCAAATTGCTTTTGCTTTGGCTCCAGGTATTATAGATCCATCGCCTGTTATATCAGTTATATTGGTTAACTCGGGCACAGAGATTCCGAAATTATCATTCGAGATAGTGCCATTATCATCAAGAATATTAAGGGTTATACTTACATTCTGGAGTTGAACGTTATCAGGTGAGTTTTCAATCTCCAATGTAGCTTGGAAAGAAGTCCGGGTGAGCGTGACCTGTTGGTCAACTCTAATTCTTACCTGGGCACATACGCCGCTCTCAGGTGCATTAAATATGTCCTGTTTTATCTGTTGTAGTGCTGCTCCAATACCATCGAAAACCCCTTGATAACCAGCTTGAATATTTAATTCAGCCGCATTGCTTGCATTATTAAATTCCTGATTAAGCAGATCAACAGCAATAAAGTCTGTATTTTCTCCTGGCGGCACATCAGTAGCTTCAAAAATACCACTCTCCCAATAGTTCTGTGTTCGGTTCCATCGTGTCACAAAATTTTCAACATCAGCAATTGTTAATTGGCTGGGTAGTGGATAATTTTTAAGTTGTGATAACTCTGATTCGGAAATTTTTATACCAATCTCACTATATGCATCAGTAGCATCTACGAAATATGTTAACCAGTTCCTAAATATATTTTCTTCATCTAACCGACAGCTAAGCCAAGTAGGATCACCAAAAAGTTGGGTAAAAGCTTCAGTAATTAGTTTAACCCTATCCATCTGTGTCTTAAGGTTTTCAAGATGTATCTTAATATCTTCATCACTGACTGGAGTTGTACCAAAAGACTTTTTATATCCTATAAGAGGGATATTATTGGAACTATTTTCAGTTTGTCTATCATCCTTTATATTTGTAACCTGTAATTCTGGACAAGCGTGGATAAGATCTTGATAACATGTATAAGCAGTCCACATAGAACCAAATATTGGATTCTCAAGGATACAATCATAAATTATTGAAACTATACTTTCTAATCCACTTTTAGCACAATCTAGCTGATAACCATTCGAAGCACATTGGTCCAACAATGTAGCGGTATCTATGATTGGGCCAGCTACGCAACCCAAAGGTACAATTTTCCCAACAAAATCCTGTGCACACCCTAAAAAAGCCCCGTTAATGCTATTTAAACATTTGCTGCAATCTATATCTTGAGAGAATGAAGGAGCATTGATACTAGGACCTGAGCCAGAACCGTATCCATTTCCTGTTCCTAATTCAGATATATTCGAAGCAACGCTTGATCCCAAGCACAATTCATTTGCTTTCGCTATAATAGGTGTATTTCTATGTTGAATTATATCACACCAAAAGAAATAATCGACAATACCTGCAACAATACAGTCAACTATACTACCTTCTAAAACCTCCACACCACCTGAATTATTAGTTAGTTTTGAAGTGCTATGTTGTACATTTAATCTAGTAATAGTTACAGGTACTATGATTGAACTCAAAGCTTTCAACTGCCCCAAATTTTCTATTAATGGTGTCAATTGGTATAAAGCATGTGTATTAAATTTAATAGCTACATCATTTGCAGCAATGAGGCCATGGTTTGTAATGGTATAGTTCACGACAGTTTTTCCTTCCGAATCATAACTGAGCTTGGTAAGGTCGATCACCATCGGGTCAACAGTAATTACAGGGGCTGGAACGTGGGTCTCAAATACTGCTTCGAGTTTCACTTCATACTTGTCTTCGGTTTCAACAGGAACTACATTCCAGGTATAGGTGACAAGTTGCCTTGGCAAGAATGCTAGAATTTCATTTACCTTACTTGCAATAACTTCAACAGTCGAGCGATAGGTCCCATGTTTTTCTGCGGCTACTTCTAGATTATAAAAACCTTCCACAACTTGCTGAAGTTCACAAACACCGTTGTCGTCTGTCTCACCCTGGTAAACAACCGTACCAGTTGTTGCATTCTTTAACACCACCTTTGCTCCAGTTACTGGTGGATGCTCATCAGCAAAATAGGTGAATTCATCTTCAGCATGTATTTTCAAATCCCCAATACCATCTGAGATAGCATTAAAGAGGAAACCGATTGAGAGATTCGCATTGCTCCCTGAGACTACGATATTACCGCTGTATGGTCCAAGTTGTAGATTTGAAGGTGGCAACAACGAAATACCAATTTTTTTCTTCTCGCCCGGCATTAAAGTGCCTAAATTCTCTGGTGTAATTAGTGACATCCAGGTAGTGGCCGGAAGTTGAACAACGAGGTTATATACGGGCACAGCACCAATGTTGGAGAGCTCGCATTCAACTAAAGTCTGCATTCCTCGAAGCATTCCCGTCTCCAAGTATCCGGGGTTAACCGAAAGGTTAGGATGTCTGGGAATAACCTTGATGTTAAATGTTACACTGGTTTCCTCTATATCATCATTTGTAAAACTTATAATAGGTGAATTTTGCAGGACGCTTTCATCTCTTGCGATTACAGTGTAATTAACCTTATCTACAGACTTACTGGCAAGTATTTGAGGAGTAGTGATTTGTATTTCAATGTTCGGTGTCGCGTTTTCTATGAGTGCCTCTATTCCCGTCATAGCAGTGGCACCAAGGTTACCTATATCAAGTTGACCATTCACAGCAACTCCAGGAACGAGATTCAAAGGGATTTCCCCAGGCGATACTACCATAGTTTCTACATGTAAAAAATCTATTGGCTGCGCTTGAAGATTATCTTCTTCATTAGTTTCCACGACGGCTTGCATGGCATCACTTTTAACAAATAGATAGTATGAACCCTCTTGCAAAAGAGGCATTTGAAGCTGTACAGTTCTTGAATAAACCCCAAATTCAGGAAGGGCACCATCATGTTGAAAAGTACCAAGAGGTGTATCATTTTCGTCTAAGACGTCGTCTGGAGATAAGTATAAGTTATCAACCCAATTTGTGGTAGCATCACCGGGACCTTTGTTTTCAACCAGCCAGGAGACCTCTATTTTGCCAAGCGCTATAGTTGTTTGAGGCGCTTGAAGTGCTCGAATACTAAGATTGGGTGGCAATATTGCCATGGTAGTAAATGTTTGATCCCCCGATACAACTTCGTGGCACCCATCATTTGATTTAACACGGAAGTGATAAGTGGTCTCAGGGGATAATCCCCAAAGGATAACCATGTGTGCTCCATCCATAACGTTGTTTAAAGATGAGGATATTCCATAAGCTGTTGTCATACCATATTCTACCTGTGAAGTAGCTGGTTCGCTAGTATTCCAGTTTATTGTTGCACGGTAATCCTTAGGGCTCACTGAAACATTTGACAATGTTGGCGGAGTTTTGTCTACATAGAAGTTTCTGTATGCAGGTGTTGAATCTACATTGCCTAGATCATCCTTTGACTTCACCTGGATAGTGTGCAAGCCCTCAGGAAGTCCTATAAAACTATTACAAGTATCTGTGGACCATTCTGACCAATCTTGTTCGTCAATCTTAAATGAATACTGGAGTTCTGAATCAGGAGTTGCATCATCATCTCCAATCCAGCAAAAATCTACAGCAGTGTCACATGCTTTTCCGTTATTGTCTGGTCCTGATGTAAAATGGGTTTCAGGAGCACTTGTATCTTCGAGTGTGGTAAACATTAAGTCATCTGACTCAGCCTCTCGCTCACAAGCATCTTTAGACTTCACTTGGAAGTGGTATGTTGTGTTTGGTTCAAGACCAGCGATTGTAACAGTATGGCTAGTCACTAAGCTTGTCTGAAGTGAGCTCTCAAAGCCATAGTTGCTATCCAGCCCATATTCCACCTGTGATGTGCATGGTTCATTTGTATTCCAGGTGATATCAACAGAGCCAGCTTCAGGGTCAGATGTAATGCTGGATATCAAAGGCACCCCTGTGTCTACACTGAATGACCGTGTAGCTGGTGTCTGGTCTTCATTGTCGGTAAGGTCTTTAGCCTTAACCTCAAATACGTGCTGACCATCAGTGAGGGTAAGGGAATTACAAATTGAAGTGCTCCACTCAGACCATGCTCCGCCATCAATCCTAAATGAATAGAGCAGTTGTCCCACTTGGGTTTCGTTATCAGATCCAGTCCAACATATTTGTACAGGGATTGAACATGCAGTCCCTCCTTCTGAGGGCGCTGTAGTAATTATAGTCTCAGGCATGTTAGTATCTGCAATAGTAACAAAACTCATATCTGGAGATATTGCTGTATTTCCGAAAGCATCTTGTGAGTGAATTCGGCAGTGGTAGGTGGTATTGGAAATCAGTCCTGTAATTGTTACATTATGTTCAGTCACAAGTTGCGTTTGAAGTGGTGTAATTGAGCCATAGGCTTCTGTTTCACCATACTCTACCTGAGAGGTCGCGACTTCATCAGTTTTCCAGGTTACTACACACTGATTCTCCGAGGGATTTAAATTTATATTTGAAATAACAGGCACTGTTTCATCAGCTACCTCATCTGCACCAATATCTATTCGCTGATTGACAACGCGCGCATCACCATCAATATCCGCTTCTCCAAAAGCAGGTGTATAAGCCGGATCACCAGCATTGATACACGGTGAGCCTGTTCCGAGGTGATAATAGCCTTCAACACCTGGGTTGTTAGTCTGAATAAAGATTGGGTTTTCGGATAGATTGCCATTACCAGGGTCAGTTGAAATATCTGTTACTAATGAATAGATCGCTGAGCAGTTCCACAAATCATCACCATTCTCCCAAAGTATACAATTTTTAATTGCAGCCAGTCCTTCCTCAACAAAGATGCCTCCACCGTTACTAGAATTCGCGCTGTTTTGACAAATGGTATTTCCAGTAATTAACACATCTGAAGATTGACCGGAGATATAAATAGCGCCACCGCCTAAATCACCTGCAGAGGAATTGCCCACAAATAGGTTGTTGCGAATAATAGCTGATGAGATAAAACATGCTATCCCGCCGCCATTTTGGGCTGTATTCCCATTGATGATATTATACTCGACGGTTGGGGAGAAGGCTTCAGTCCCATAACTTCCTTTAATGATTTTATCTGTTTCTTCTCCAGCAAATGATATAATTGAGAGAGCAAGAAGATTCTGAATAATGCCTTGCCCTGATGATAATATCTCAAATTTCTGGTTATTTTCGGCAATATTATTTTTATTTACTATGTTAGGTTTGGATGGTATAGAGTTCTTAGCGAAAAAGCTGTTATCTTTATAAAATAATCCAGTACCACTTGTGACTTGGATCACCCCACTAGTCTTACTATCCCACCCAGATGCGCTCGCCGTCAGCGTGCTCGACCCTGTTCCCACCGCCTGGATATTAAAGTACGCATAGTTGTTGCCTACCGATATGGTCGCAGTCGCAGGTACTTGGATCACTGAGGGGTTCTCACTGGATAAACTCACCACTACCGCCTGATTAACTACCTGATCAGTACGAGTACCTTTGTACCAGGGGGGATTATTATAATAATAGTACTGATAGTAGCTCCCGTTAGGCACATAAGTGTAAGAAGAAACGGCACTCGTTGCCCCAATCGTTACCTGTGAGGGAACATTGTTCCACTGAAATGTCGGCTTCACCACCGTTACCGTGTCTACCTCCGTAAACCCTGACACCGATAATTGTATCACCGCAGTACCTACATTGTGACCAACAATCGTGAAATAAGTGTAACTGTTCCCTTCTGCTATTGTCACCGTCGCAGGTACACTCGCAATCGTCTGATCACTACTGATCAGGTTGACCGTGTATCCTCCAGTGGGTGCAGTCCCACTGGTTAACCCCACTGCTCCAGTCGTTTGTGTCCCAGCCCCTACTGTCACATCCGCTAACAACCATGCACCCACTACCTGAATTACAGAACTAGTCTTACTATCCCACCCTGAAGCACTGGCCGTCAGCGTGCTCGACCCTGTTCCCACCGCCTGGATATTAAAGTACGCATAGTTGTTGCCTACCGATATGGTCGCAGTCGTAGGTACTTGGATCACTGAGGGGTTCTCACTGGATAAACTCACCACTACCGCCTGATTAACTACCTGATCAGTACGAGTACCTTTGGCCACATATGGATGGCCATTTACATCATAATTAATATAATAGTAGCTTCCGTTAGGTACATAAGTGTAAGAAGAAACGGCACTCGTTGCCCCAATCGTTACCTGTGAGGGAACATTGTTCCACTGAAATGTCGGCTTCACCACCGTTACTGTGTCTACCTCCGTAAACCCTGACACCGACAATTGTATCACCGCAGTACCAACACTGTGCCCCATGATTGTAAAATCAGTATACCTTTGGCCCTGTGGTATCGTCACCGTCGCAGGTACACTCGCAATCGTCTGATCACTACTGATCAGGTTGACCGTGTATCCTCCAGTGGGTGCAGTCCCACTGGTTAACCCTATCATCCCGCGCGTCTGTGTCCCAGCCCCTACCGTCACATCCGCTAACAACCATGCACCCACTACCTGAATTACAGAACTAGTCTTACTATCCCACCCTGAAGCACTCGCCGTCAGCGTGCTCGACCCTGTTCCCACCGCCTGGATATTAAAGTACGCATAGCTGTTGCCTACCGATATGGTCGCAGTCGCAGGTGTTTGGATCACTGAGGGGTTCTCACTGGATAAACTCACCACTACCGCCTGATTAACTACCTGATCAGTACGAGTACCTTTGGCCACATATGGATGGCCATTTACATCATAATTAATATAATAGTAGCTTCCGTTAGGTACATAAGTGTAAGAAGAAACGGCACTCGTTGCCCCAATCGTTACCTGTGAGGGAACATTGTTCCACTGAAATGTCGGCTTCACCACCGTTACTGTGTCTACCTCCGTAAACCCTGACACCGACAATTGTATCACCGCAGTACCAACACTGTGCCCCATGATTGTAAAATCAGTATACCTTTGGCCCTGTGGTATCGTCACCGTCGCAGGTACACTCGCAATCGTCTGATCACTACTGATCAGGTTGACCGTGTATCCTCCAGTGGGTGCAGTCCCACTGGTTAACCCTATCATCCCGCGCGTCTGTGTCCCAGCCCCTACCGTCACATCCGCTAACAACCACATCGGGAGAACAGGCTGTACTATTACTTTAAGATAGCCGTCCGTCAAACCTTGGCAGCTTGCAATTATAGTTATCTCCCCGGCACTTTCAGCCAAACCCAGAACATTTATTGTTGATGCAAACTTTCCTTCGGGGATAAACACGCTTCCAGGAACATTTACTTTTTCAGGAGAGGGATTCGAAAGGCTAATAGTAAGACCACCCTCTGGCGCAAATGAAGAAATAACAACATCGGTACTCTTAGTAACTCCTGGGGGCATCTGCAAAGATGATGGTAGAAATGAAATATTATATTCAGAGAGCACGTTAATCGTTGCCTGTGCGTCTTGGAACCCTGTTAAACTTGCTGTTACTGTAGCAGTTCCTACACCTATACCGTTGATGGGTACAATAGCTGATTGCTCACCTTCCGGAATAGTTACAGAAGTAGGTACTGTCACAAAAGCGGAATTGCTGCTTGACATGTTCGCCGTGAGCCCACCAGCAGGGGCAATATTGGGAATAGAAAGTGTAAGACTAGATGAGCGCCCTACAGCAATTGATAAATAACTTGGAAATAGATTAAACTGTGCAGGCGTAATATTTACTTGGAGATTGGCACTAGGGTAACCGGAAGCAGTTGCAACGACTGTTGTTGAACCTTGTATCAGACCTTTTATATAAAATATAGTTGCTGTACCTGACTCAGGAATAGTAACAGATGCTGGCGCTTCAATTTTTCCTTCTCCACCAGTAATATTAATTAAAAGTCCACCTGCAGGAGCGGGGTTTGATGCAATTATCGTACACTTTTCAATGAGCCCTACGGCGACGTTGATTGGTGATGGTGAAAAGTTGATGAGTGGCGGGTTAATAACCTCGACAGGAACTCGTGCAGTGCCTAAATTAGTAGCATTTGCAGCTATTGTGGTATTTCCATATCCTACTGCAGTGACAGTAACATCAATAGACAGTTGCCCCTCAGGGATCAGCGCAAAAGGAAGGACTGTAGCAACAATAGGGGATGAGCTTGATAAAATGATGTTTAATCCACCATCTGGTGCAGGCTCAGGTATGGAAAAAGTTATGGTGCCTGTATTACCAACCATCAGGTTCAAACTTGGTGGATCTGCTATTATTGTGTTAGCTGTGTTGCCGTAGGTATAAATTGCTCCACCGATATCAGATGTATTTTCAGTAATAGTGTTATGTGCAATGATTGCAGCGGATCCGAACCCACAATAAATTCCTCCTCCATATCGTTTCCCATCGATAAGAGTTCCAGTTCCATTACGGATGGTAAAACCATCAATCCTGGTATCCGCTGTTGCACCGGAAGGTATCGACACAACACTGCCATTTTGATTTCCATCAAGGATGGTAATGTTCGTTGACCAGTTTCTTTCTCCTAATGAAACTTCGTTTCCATTAAAACCGCCATATAAAGAGACTCCAGATTTGATGGTCACTTGCTCAACATAAGTACCTGCTGCGACCCAGACTTGATCATTACTTACCGCAACATTTAGTCCAGCCTGAACAGTCTGCTTCGCACTACCCCAGCTTAATCCACCGTTGTCGTTATCACCAGTCGTTCCATTAATATAAATAATTTTAGCCAGTAGAGTTGATGGAGAAAGGATAATATATAAAATACCAAGAAGAACAAAAGCTAGGTTTAAAAAATAAGTATTTTTTTTCTTCATGATTTTCCCCGCTAAAGTATTTAGATGACAAGGTTTAAAATAAAAACCCATTTATAGAACGACCATCATTCTATAAATGGGTTTATTTAAAATCGTATTGATATGCCCACTCAATGAAAGCACATCCCCTCCTTTTAAATCTCTTGAAACAATGAATAAAAAACTACAAAGCATTTAGTTTTTAACTTTGCAGTTAAGTTATTATTACATTTCTGTCCTTTCGAAATTAATCTTAAATATTTAACCTTGATTTCTCATTTTGTACTAAAAATGCTATTATAATTTATATATTATTATTCAATATTTGTCAATTTAATTTTTGATTAGTGGGATATGAGATGGGGGATTCTAGATACTGGATGCGAGTTACATCTGAGTAATTTAGGGATTACGGGAATTAGGAATTGAAGGTCTAAAAATACTAAAGACTCATGCAGGTGAGCAGAAGACCTACCACTGTTTTTGCATCTCTTATCTCCCCAGCGATTACCTTTTCAATGGCTTCTGTGAGAGGTAACCTTACCACCTTGATAATCTCATCATCATCTAGCTGTTGCCTGGTTGGTATAAGATCCTGGGCAAGAAAGATGGAAATAACCTCCGTACAGTATGGAGAAAAGAGGGACGTCCATTTGTAAATCAGTTGGCACTTAATTATAGTAAGATGTAGCCTGCCCGGCTAAGCGGCCGCAGCTGAGGTAACATTTTGGAGGTTATGGCAGAAATTAAGAGACGGGAATCAAAGATGGGGTCGTGTCTCAACAGTAAAGATTAAGAGAACCTCAGAGCTTTTTCAAAAGACAGCAGCATCATCAATTGCTGCAAGCTCCCCAATCTATCTTAAAAGCTCCTTCTCTTCCATTTATCATTATCCGGATAAAAAAAGCACCTGGGCGTTGGCAATTGGGTAGCATTATGGATGCCATTTAATGGCTTCTTCTTTTTCGGCATGAAATCGCCAAACCTGCAACCTCATATGTGTCAGTCGAATGACTTTGCCCATTCGCTTGGCCTTCGTGTTGAAATCAGAATATTTTAAAAATCGACGGATAAAACTGGCCACCTCATATTGACTTACAGCCAAACAAACAAGGCAGTAGTCAGCATGACAAAGTTGGCGATTATAAAATCCAATATCGCGAGTGAAGAAAGTTACCGCTTTCAATCCGTGAAGGAGTGGAATAATCTCCTTGTCCTTTATCCCCTGACGTCCCACTTCATGGCCAACCTGAGAAACTTGAATTCTCCAGCTACGCAGTAGCTGGCGTTGGCTGTCTGGAA
>Ga0315288_10003072_pt1 | contig 21329 bp, 20 predicted proteins | sample YL17G11_20_MG_FD_203454 | JGI IMG/M metagenome (GOLD analysis project Ga0315288, IMG submission 203454) | Sediment microbial communities from Yellowstone Lake, YNP, Wyoming, USA - YL17G11_20 | ecosystem: Environmental > Aquatic > Freshwater > Lake > Sediment | place: USA: Wyoming | collected...
GTCGAAGAAGTATCCTGTCGTAGGTGACTTTGTAAATACTCCTGATCTGCCCGCTGTGGGCACCATTGTTCCTTGGATTGGGCCCGCTGCGAATACGAATTTATTCTCTGGTCCTAGGGGATCAATCACTGGTCTGACTTCGTCATAAAGGATCTTGGCTCCGAATCCGTTACCGCCCAGGAAGAGCTTCGCCACTTCCTTGGTGAGAGGAACGGTAGAGTGCTTCTTGTTAGTCATATCTAGGCGTAGAAACTTGCCTGCATATCCACCGTAAGTCCACATTTTTCTATCCTCCTCCAACTGGTTCTAGAAGTGATACTGTATCTCCGTCATTCAATTTGTGTTTTAGATCTCCTCTAACTGTGCTGATCTCTTCGCGGCCCACCATAATGAGAAAAGGCGCCAAGGTACCTGTTGTCGGGTCTCTTATTCGATCTGTGAAGTCAGGTCCGAACCTCTCGCTGAGCCTATCTATTAGGTTCTCTACAGTGTCCCCTTCCTGAATGTCCACGTATGCTTCGTTGGTTCCTGCCGCTTGTCGGAGATGGGCAAAAAATTTGACTTTTACCTTTCCCAAATTGAGGACCTCTTAGATTTTTATTTGAATTTCTCCCTTGTTTTGGCTATTTGAACTGCGGCGAAGTCTTTCCGTTTCTCAGCTGCTAGATCTGATTTTCCGCCGGCGAGCAACGCGCTTGGCGAGCAGTATTTCACGCATTGGGGGTCGCCGTCGCACACGTCGCATACAAGTGGTATCTTTTTGGTTGGGTGCCAGTCAATTGCTGCGAAGGGGCACGCTTCTATGCATCTTCCACATCTAATGCACACGTTTTCCAGTATCTTCATCCCACCGCCAGCTTTTTCGTCACGATAAATGGACTTGGGGTCTGTGGGGCAAGCGTCAGCGCAAGGCGGCTTTCCACAGGATCGACATGCGTTTGGGTATTGGAGTTCCGGCATCCCCTGGAAATCGATCCAGATCCTTGATTTTTCCGGGTTGAAGACTTTTTCATGTACCATTGGGCATACTAGCTCGCACATTCTGCAGCCAGTGCATTTGTCTGCCACGATTAGCAGCATCGTCATTCTGTTAGCACCGTTTGTTCCTCGATAGGCTCAGGATTTGCTAAGCAAATCTTCCAGCAGCCTCTCGGCTCTCAAAGTGTTGAAAACCCCGCATACACAGGGTTTCGCAAGTTCGCGTGCAGCGTCCTCGATACATGTTTTATCCTTCTTTATGTCGGCAACCATCTTCTTGACAAGTAAGGGGGAGACACAATGGTGGCCGCACATCGTTGTTATGTCAAGAACTCCTTGCTCCGGGAGCAGTTCTTTCTTACCATATATCCCCAGCGAAATGTTCAGTGAATGGGGTTTTAGGCCGATCTTTTTGAGTGAGTCCCAGACTTCGCTGAAGAGGCCGGAAACTACAACGGACATCCCGACATCTGAGTCGCGTAATTCCTTTAAGCATTCCTCGAGGTCTTTCTTGTTCGCAAAAACGCCGTGGACTATAGAGTTCTCTCTGGTGCTGTTGAGTACTGTCTTCAGGCCTTTCCTGAAGTAATTTCCAGTTTTCATGTCTCCGACGTTAACAGGGTTGTGCTTCAGGATTATTTCGAGTGCTTTTCTAAACTTGGGGCCGCCGTCCTTGCTGTTTATTCCTTGGGCGGCTATAACAAGTATCGGGTAGTCAATTGAGAGTGATTCTACGTTTCCGGATCTATGTAGTGTATGAGTCATTCTTTTTCACCTCAGAACTTCGCCGCAGGTTTTCCTATACCTATGTTTGTTTTTCCATCGGGTCGGTAGTATATCTTGTGTTCGTCTAGGTACTTCATTATTGGCACTGATCCGTCTGGATTGACCTTGACACATAATCCGAGGCTGAAGACGCTATTGATCTCTTTGGATACTTTTTGGAGCGCCGACAAAACCTCGGAAAATCTGTCTTCCTTGATTTTGAACTCGGGAATACAGGAATGAACGCGTTCAGTCAGAACGTCCTCGCGCATTTTCCCAGTCTTCTTGTCTTTCATGAGGAAGGTCAAAGGGTTGAGAGGTTCAAATTCCACTCCAGTCTTGGCGAGGGTCATGCAGAGTTTTTCAGCGTCTTTGAGGTCTACGCCAACGCCTGGTCGTCCCATGTCGACGGAGAATCCCACTTCACCGGGCCTGAACCTGCCTGTCACATCATTAGTCTTCATCTCTTCAGTTCCTCTCCCGGGAACGTTCGTGTCTTTGTGTTCTTTGTAAACCGTTGCGAAGACTTCCCTGACGGATCGTGGCCACTCCAACTTCTCAAGTTGAATCGCATTGACTGGACAGTTGGCGTTATTGAAACAAACAGCGCATTCTATGCATTTGTACCTGTCAATATGCGCTTTCCTGTCTTTGCCGAGAGAAATCGCTCCGGGGGGACAGTAAGGCACACATCTGGTACATCCGACGCAAGAATCGGAGATTATCAAGCATCTTTCACCTATTCTTTGACGTTATCCGATGTGAGAATCAGGAACTAATATAAACCTAACTCCAAAAACACGCGCGAATCATTACGAGGAGACTTGTTCGACAGTGCAAGTAGGTTACCTGTGGGGATTACGCTTAATAATCGTTTAGTGGCTACTACGTTGCAGTCTCCAGAGGTGCAAGAGTCAAAATGGCCAAACCAAAAGTCTACGTGACTAGGGAAATACCCAAAGCTGGAATGGATGTCCTGAAACCCTACTGTGAAGTCGAAGTCAATCAAGCTGAACAGCCGCCCACAAAAGCTGAGTTAATATTACGAGCAAGCGATAAAGACGGTCTGATATGCCTGCTTACCGACCAAGTTGACAAAGAAGTATTGGCATCAGGTCCACAGCTTAAGGTAGTCAGTTCAATCAGTGTCGGATTCAATCACATAGATGTCTCAGAGGCGACAAAGAGGGGGATCTACGTCACCTATACTCCAGGAGTCCTGACGGATGCAACGGCGGACTTCACGTGGGCGCTTATTATGGCCACTGCCAGGAGGGTAGCTGAAGCTGACAGGTACGTCCGAGACCTCAAATGGAAGATCGCTTGGGCCCCCATGATGTTCCTTGGATCAGAAGTGTACGGAAGAACGCTGGGGATAATCGGCCTAGGAAGGATAGGCTCCGCCGTCGCAGAGAGAGCAAAAGGTTTTCGAATGAAACTAATGTATTACGACCCTGTGAGAGCTCCAACGCAAAAAGAGAAAGAGCTTGGAATCGAATACACATCACTTGAAAACGTTCTCAAACAGGCCGATTTCGTGACAGTACATGTGCCGTACCTGCCAGAAACGCATCACCTGATTGGCAGAGATCAACTAAGAATGATGAAGCCTACTGCTCATCTGGTGAATACTGCTAGAGGGCCAATAGTTGATGAGGCAGCATTAGCTACTGCCATCAAGGAGAAGTGGATCGCCGGCGCCGCACTTGACGTCTTCGCGAAGGAACCCATTGAATCACAGAACCCACTCCTTCACCTTGAGAACGTTACGCTTGCACCCCATATTGCAAGTGCTACCGGAGAATCGAGATTCGTGATGGCAAGAATTGCCGCAGAGAATCTGATCGCAGTACTCAAAGGAGAGAAACCAACATTCCTAGTGAACGCTGACGTCATGACTGTAAGACCGTTGTCCAGAGCTAAGATGCTCTAGAAGGTATCTAGGAGAGCTCAATTGTCTCCGATAGTAAACAAGGAGACACTCATACAGAATGCCCTGACGACTGCCGACCGCAACGTCAGAATGGCCGCTCTAAGTTCAATTGAGGCGGCATTGCTAGCTATTAACCCCCGTCAACTTATCCTTGACCACATTCAAGTCCAAGGATCAAGAATTCAACTTGACTCGCTGCAATTTGACCTGGACCAATTCAAACGAATTATTGTGATTGGGGGAGGAAAAGCGAGCGGTCTCATGGCCGAAGCCTTTCAGACTATACTGGGGGACAGAATATCTGTGGGTTTGGTCAACGTTTTATCTGGGACAGCTTCCAGATACGCAACTGGCAAGATTGCTCTAAACGAAGCTGGGCACCCAATCCCTAACAAGGACGGAATGCAGGGAGCTCGAAGAATGCTTGAGCTCGCCGAAAGTGCTCAGGGGAATGATTTGATAGTATGTCTCATCTCCGGAGGTGGCTCAGCAATGATGGCACTACCACGAGAGGGATTGAGCTTGGAAGACAAACAAGCCATAACCAAGTTACTCTTGCGCAGCGGAGCCGATATTGCTGAGATGAATGTTGTCCGAAAGCACCTGTCGGACTTCAAAGGGGGATGGCTTGCAAGGAAAGCACAACCAGCCACCCTTCTTAGCCTGATACTATCGGATGTTGTAGGCGATCCTCTGGACTCCATAGCTTCCGGCCCGACAGCTCCAGATCCTACCACTTATCATGACGCTATCGAAATACTTCACAAATACCAGATCTGGGAACAGGTGCCGGCCCCTGCACGTAAGATCCTTGAAGAAGGCGATAAGGGTCTTCTTCCGGAGACTCCGAAACCGGGGGACCCTGCGTTCGCCGGAGTTCGCAATGTGATTATCGGGAACAATAGAGGCGCTTGTCTGGCTGCTAAGGCTCGACTTGTTGAACTTGGATTTCACACACAACTGTTGACTTCACACTTCGAAGGTGAGGCCAAAGACGTAGGGATTTTCCTAGCATCGATTGCCAGTGAGATACTGCATTCGGGAAATCCCCTTCCCCGTCCAGCAGCATTGATCGCCGGAGGAGAATCAACGGTTAGTGTGAGAGGTAACGGTGTTGGAGGTCGTAATCAAGAATCAATGTTGAGCGCAGCTATCAAAATAACTGGCGAAAAAGGTGTCTGCTTGGCATCAATAGGTACGGATGGTATAGATGGCCCAACCAAGGCAGCCGGAGCAGTTGTGGACGGCTTGACCTTGATGAGAGCGAAGGACAATGGACTTGACTACAAGAAAGCGCTTAGTAACAATGACTCGCATACTTTCTTCTCAGCACTAGGGGATACTATCATGACTGGACCTACGGGTTCAAACGTCAACGACATTGCGATAGTATGTGTAGCATGAGATTATGCGTGAACCAAATTCGAGATTCGGGAAATCCCGACCTGACATAGTGGTTCTCCATGACTTCGTTCTTGATCACTATGTAACATTCAGAGAATCATTGGTCGATGTTCTGTCAAAGATCCAACCGATAGCAGATCGGGGCGGGGGGAATATTGTGGTAAAGCAATATCTCTCCAGAGGTGGAAAGGCTTCTAATCTGGCATCTGCTCTGGCAAAGCTCGGTTCCCAAGTTCATCTGATTGCGAGAACAAGCAGATTCGGCCACAGTCTCGCCAAGATGTTCTTGGAGTCAGAAGGGGTAGACATATCGTGTGTAAAGGCTGATGGCAAACTAGCGCTCACAGTCTCAATTGAGACGAAACACGAAGGAAGACCAATAAACATCATGCTAAGCGATCCAGGTTCGAATGGTACCTTCGGATACTCTAACATAAGTAAGAAAGGGCTTCAGTTGATGGAGAAGTCTGATGGGGTCGTTCTGGCAGATTGGGCGCTGAACTCTAGAGGGACTGACCTGGCAAAAGAGGTCTTTGGTCGGGTGGGCAGATCAAAGCTTCTGATGATCGATCCCGGTGATGTTTCAAGGAGAAAAAACGAAGTCAAGGAGCTAATTGATTGTGTCCTTCGCAAGGGTTACGGAATCCTGAGTCTTAACGAGAGTGAGGCTTTGTATCTGGCCGAGAAGGCCTCGGACGAGAGGGTCGGCCGGAGAACAGTCTCACCTGAGATACTCGGCCTTGACGCGGCAAAGGTCTTGGCTGAGGAGTTCAATATGAGGGTGGACCTTCACACCAGGCTCTTTTCTGCGACAATAAGCAATGGTCACTGTTTAACAGCTCCTACCTACAAGGTCGAGGCGAAAAGGGTAACAGGGGCGGGGGATGCATGGAACGCTGGAAACATTTATGCCGAATGCATTGGTCTTTCCGACCTCCACCGCCTAGAATTCGCAAATGCTCTGGCAGCATACTACGTGTCAAGTCCAGAAGGCACCCATCCGACCTTCAAAGCTGTCTCAAATTTGGTTAAATCATGGCGCAATCGCAGGAGAAGACTCGTGCACCCTTGAGCCGGGACTGGTAGAATGCGCTACAATATAGGTTCTTTTCGAGGTTGGATCCGCTGATCATGCGACTAGTATCTAGGGGTCTCTATTCGACATAAATTTCACAAGATCCACCAAGCGGCAAGAGAAAGCCCACTCATTATCGTACCAAGCAAATATTTTGGCGAAGAATTTCCCTATGACCATCGTCATCTCGCTATCGACAACCGCTGAGTAAGGGTTGCCAATAACGTCTGAGGATACAAGCGGCTCCTCGGTATACTGCATTATACCTTTCATTTCGCTCTCGGCCGCTTTCTTCAGAGCGCCGTTGATGTCTTCGACAGAGATCTCTTTCCTAAACTGTGCCACCAAGTCGACTATGGATCCATCCGGAACCGGGACTCGCAGCGCCACTCCGTCGAGTTTACCTCTGAGTTCTGGGATAACTTCAGCTACCGACCTTGCAGCTCCAGTAGTTGTTGGTATTATCGATAGGCACGCGGCCCTTGCCCTGCGCAGGTCCCTATGAGGGAGATCCAAGATTCTTTGATCATTCGTATATGCGTGACAAGTGGACATTAGTCCGTACTCGAGGCCGAAATTGTCGTTGAGGACTTTCACGAGAGGGGCAATGCAATTTGTGGTGCATGAGGCCATTGATACTATGTGGTGCTTCTTTATGTCATACTTCTCTTGATTTACCCCGAGAACTATTGTTACATCAGGATTCTTGGCGGGAGCAGTAATCACCACCTTCTTGGCTCCTGCCGTGATATGCTTCGCCGCATCCTCACGGTTTGTAAAAAGACCTGTGGCTTCTAGGACATAATCAATACTAAGAGATTCCCACGGTAAGCTGGAGGAATCCCTCTCCGAAAGGACCACAGTCTCTTTGCCGTTAACGGTGAATGAGTCTTGCTCAGCCTCGACATCAGCATCTAACTTTCTGAGTATTGAGTCGTATTTGAGAAGATGAGCCAGTGTCTTGGAATCAGTAACATCATTTACGGCAACGATCTCAAATTCGTCTTGAAACTCGCGGTCCCTCAGCGAGGCGCGGTAGAAGTTGCGGCCGATCCGACCGAAACCGTTTATGGCAACCCTTGCTTTCATGCATGCATCGCCAGATCTCGGAATACGGTTAGCGGGCGTCGTTACTATTGTATCTTCTGGAATCTGTTCTTGAGCTTCTCCAGAACACCTGTAAGGGTGGTGTATTCCATTTCTTCCGGACCCAGTCGATGGGGAACGAATGGGCCGTGGAGTCTCAAGTAATCGGCTAGGTCGTTGGCTTTGGCTCGTGCTTTATCGAACGCTGGATCGTCGAAGAGATCCGCAGGACCTACCAGTGAGGCATTAGCTATCTGAAAACCGAGGGCGACAACCCGCGGAGGGCCGTCAAATCTAGTGCACTTGTTCTGAGAGTCACTGTAGCTGACCGGCATAAGGGGACCATGGTGTGATCCACGCATCCACCCAGGAACCAGGTGGGGAGAAGCAAAAGGCTCTAGAACTTCACCCACAGCTGGAAGACCATTCTGAGCTCTAACAATGCAGACTGGGTCATCTTTTCCGACATATCGGCCTGCTATCATCGAGAGCTTTGATGTACTGGCGGCCGCTGCAGGCAAACCATCATTTCGAGAGATCTTTGAGATTACGTACCTATTTGGATCCCCTATGAGGGCTAAAAGATCATAGATCTCCTCGGGGCACTTCAGTTTGATACTCAGGCCTTCATGAGTGTCTAACACTTCAAAGGTAAATCCACTGTGAAGAGAGGGGTCGATTACCAGTCCAACCGTATTAAAGGGGTCGGCGAATATCTTGTAGAGAGGAAGGTTCCATGCGCCTGGCGCAGTTTTGTCCGCAAGGAAGACGACCAGTGGGTCGCTTACCCTCTCCTCGAACTCTAGTTCAGCGGCGCCAGGCCCCATTCCTTTCACATTCCCTGAAAAAGCATCAGATAGCAAATCCTGACCCGCAGCGTACAGTTTCAGAGGTCTTGAGACTTTCTCAGTCACATCTATGAAAGTGTTCCAAGCCAGCTCATGTATCTCCTTGTCATTCTCTCCTCTTTGATGACTCATTATAAGCTCCAGATCGTCACCGCAATGTGTGACGTGAAAATCCACTATCAAGGATTCTTTACGTGCCTGTTCTAAGTGCTGTCTCGCAACCTCCAACTGTCTGGGATGTGTTATGTGGTGACCGACAAGCGAACCGACGTCCGCTTTTATTACGGATATTGTCGTCTTTTTTTTCAAAGGCATTTCTCCCCGACCTCAATTACATCGATTTTTCCGGCACAGGAGTTAAATGTAATCTGTTTTCGAGGTTCTTAACCTTTTAAAGTAATATTCATGATCAAACTAAAATGTTTTCGCGTAATATTCGCAAAACTAAGACGGAGCGATCTTACGTCAGAAATTGAAGATTTAGATAGAGGCAGCCTATAATCTGCGACAAAGTGGAAAGACATGACCTTTAAGAAGAGTATCAAGTTTCCATTGATCTTGGTAAACTTGAAGTCCTACTATGAGACTATCGGATCCAAGGCAGAAGAACTGACCAAGATTGCCGAAGAAGTTGCAGACAGTACCGGGGTATGCATTGGTATCGCTCCACAGTATATGGACCTTAGACAAATAGACCGCTTCAGAATCCCCGTGTTTTCTCAGCACATAGACCCGATTCTGCCCGGAGCACACACTGGCCACGTCCTCGCGGAGTCCGTGTCCGCAACTGGCGCAGTTGGTGCAATACTGAACCATTCCGAAAGAAGGCTCGAACTTTCAAGCATCGAAATGATTGTGGAGAGACTTCGGTCACTGGGATTGATTTCTGTTGTCTGTGCAAGTTCTCTCAGAGTTGCGATGGCAGTGGCATCTTTGGATCCCGACATGGTCGCCATTGAACCACCAGAGTTGATAGGGTCAGGAATCGCAGTCTCCAAAGCCAAACCCGAGGTTGTCTCTGGATCTGTTGAAGCGATCAAGAGAATAAACTCAAGAATAGTTGTACTCTGCGGGGCAGGCATCTCCTCTGGAAGCGATGTGCATGCTGCGATCCAACTGGGGACCAGCGGCGTTCTCGTGGCGAGTGGAATTGTGAAAGCCCCTGACTGGAAGAAAGCTCTTCTTGATTTGGCCACATCTGCAGCTGAGACTTGACAAGGTAGAATAGAGACCATGAAAGTCAAGTTCGAATGCCCGAGTTGTCTGCTGAACAGAGCCCAAGTAGAGTCAGAGAGAGCATCAAGTGATCCAAGCCTAAGGCTCGAAACACTCATGGCTGCCGTCAGAGAGATCGGATGCCATATCACGCCAGAGGTAACGCCATCGTATCTAGGCACGATCAGAGATCGCACCATCAAGAAGGTCTCAGGGAATCCCGATCCCTTTAGAATAGAAAAGGCCACTAGCAATGATCAGGCATTAAAGCTAACTTCTCACGTACGCAAATACGTACTCTCAGGTAGGAATCGGTCCGAGCAATTTAGAAGGGCTTGTTTAGCCTCAATAGTTGGAAATGCCTTTGAGTTCGGCATCAAAGGATACGACTTTCGTTATGAGAACCTTCCCCGAATGATCGAAACAGCTGAGTGTGATCTTGCAATCGACCATATAGGACTGATAGAAAGCTTGGTCGCCAAATCAAAGAACATAGTTCTACTGACTGATAATGCTGGTGAGATTGCCTTCGACAAGATACTGGTTGAATATGCCCGCCAAATGGGCGCATATGTCGTAGTTGCCGTGAAGGCCGCGCCAATAAGCAATGACGCAACAATGGAAGATGCTCTTGCTGTTGGAATGGCAGAGACGGCGGACAGAGTCATTACAACTGGCACAGACTCAGTAGGTCTGCAATATGAGGAATGCAGCAAGGAGTTTGTCGAGATCTATTCTAAGAGTGACTTGATAATTGCAAAGGGTATGGCCCATTACGAGACTCTTTCTGAAATGCGATTGCACCGGCCTCATGCACTATTATTTAGGGTGAAATGTGGGGCAATAGCCAATGACTTGGCCGTCGATCTTGGTAAGAACGTAGCATATCTCGTCAAGCCCTAGCTTCTGTGAGAATAAGGAAACGTCAACCTTTATAATATGCAATCCATCACTAGAATTCAAGAGTGAGTTAAAACCATGGCATTTATTGGTCCGTGGGAAATTGCCCTAATACTAGCAATTGTCCTAATACTATTCGGTCCAAAGAAGCTGCCAGAGCTGGCAAAGTCCCTGGGGGACGCGATAAGACAATATCGACAGGCGTCGGATGGAACGCTTGCAACACCCGCTCCAGTACAACCTGTGCAGTACAAGACAAGGGAATCCGAACTGCTGATTGAAACCGCAAGAAAGCTAGGCATAACAACTGAGGGCAAGACCATGGAACAGATTTCTAAAGAGATTACGGCAGCCGCTTCCCAGCCGGCTAAACAATAAGGGTCAGAGTCACCAAGCATTCTTACCGCAGTAGCCTTGTCCTTGCGCTCGCTATCAGGAGAACCCCTATGCTAGGCGCTATTGTTCTGGCAGGGGGGCCCAGTTCCAGGCTCGGGAAGAATAAGGCGATGATCGAGTTCAAGGGAAAGCCTCTCCTAAGGCACGTTGTTGATCAGTGCATATCGATCGCCGCAAAGGTCGTAGTGGTCATCGGTAGAGAGGACGCACTTGAGCACTACTCGCGCATCCTTCCCCAAAATGTGGAACTGGCCATGGACATCAGTAGGCACAAAAACCCTGTCAACGGCATTGCATCTGGTGTGGGGCATCTGAATACCACCTACACGCTAGTCTTACCGTGTGACACACCGTTTGTGAGGAGTGACGTGTTAAGGTTTCTTTTTGAGAAGGCTCACGGCTATGATGCAGTAGTTCCGCTATGGCCTAACGGACATATTGAGCCACTTCACGCAATCTATAAGCTTGAGCCGACAAGATGTGCACTACAAGAAGTCTTTGGCGACGAAAATCCAAGGGTGTCAAACCTAATCGAGAGACTCGAAAAAGTAAGGTACATTGATACGGAGGAGATCAAGGAGTTGGATCCACTTCTTGCATGCTTCATGAACATAAACAGTCTTCACGAACTCGAACTTGCCGAGGAGATCCTCCGGTATTCCGAGGCATCGATAGCAATATAGGTCGTTGTTTCCAGACTACAGGATCCAAGGACAGGGGCTGATACATGTAGATGCCCACGTTCCACGGTAGGAGCATTCGCGCGACAGCGCTTATACCCTTCAAAGTCTTCGAGACATCCGTACAATATGCCGGGATGGTTGAGAAGACAGGTCAGCAGTGTAATGTATCATAGTCCGAAAGGCTCCTCCTCAGGTGCATTGACAACTTGCCCGATTCAGCGGTGAAAATACTACGAGGTGCGTCGTTTCTAGTCTTTGACACTTCAGTCAGTGCACTTGTCGGCATATTGGCCTTCGCCCTAATCAGCCGTCTCATAACCATGACTGAGATGGGCATAATGACTGTACTACTTATGGTGACAAGCACTTGTCAGCTGATCTCGACGATGGGTTTATCGAGTGCTTCCACAAAGTTCATCGCTGAAGCCATGGGACAAGGGGATGTTAAGACCGCTTCTGCAGTAGCCTCAAAAGTTCTGAAAGTTGCTCTAGCAACTTCTTCTGTAATGGCCCTCATGTGCTTCGTGTTCTCTGAAGACCTCTCGAGACTCCTTTTGGGTACTCCGCAACATCAGATTCTTTTTCAAGTTCTTGCCGCCAACATATTCTTTTCAGGCTTACTCCCTCTTCTTACAGGAATACTCCTAGGCCTGAAGCAGCTTAGAAGCCTCGCAGTATTCGGCTTGATCAGTTTTTCACTCCAGCAGGGCCTAGTGGTGTTGCTTCTTTTCTTACATATGGGCCTCTTCGGTGTTGTCCTGGGATGGGCAGTAGCTAATATGTTCAATTGCGTTGTCTTCATATGGTCAATAAGTCAGTCGCTTGCCCTGTCGGCTGCCAAGAAATTCCATCTGAGGGCTCTTCTTGGATACTCATGGCCGTTATACGCTGTGGCATTTGTAAGTCTCCTTGACAACTGGTTCGACAGGGTGCTCCTTTTGGGCTACCCTCTGGGAGAATTGGGAGCCTACAATGTTGCGTTCAAGGCATTTGGATACTTGTATGCTATACCAATAGTCATCTCAGACGGGTTCTTTCCTCATCTGTCCGAATTAAGGAGTAGAGATGGCCCTGCAAAGTTGTCCTCGACTCTAACATTGGCGTCAAGATATCTTGCACTGGTGGCCACACCACTAGCTCTAGGTCTCGCCGCCACAGCAAACCCCGTGATCTCTCTTTTTGCCGGGAGAACTTATGCCTATGCGGGCCTGCCTCTGGCAATATTATGTGTCGCAGCAGCGATATCGGTTTTCGGACTAGTTCTCGGGAAAATATTACTTGTCATGGATGAAACACTTCCATATGCACTAATAGTCCTGAGCACTGTCCTGACTGGATTAGGGCTGGGAGAAGTTCTCGTTCCCATGCTCGGTTTAATGGGAGCATCGTTGGCAAGGGCCACTGCCATGATTCTAGGACTCTTATTCTTGATAGGCGTGACCAGTAGAAAGATCTCGCTGAAGATGGACTTCCAGGCGTTATGGAAAAGTTGGACGGCGGGACTGCTGATGGTCGGCGCCATCATACCAATTCAGACTGTTTACAGGAGCAGTGTTATGATTCCTGTATACGTGGTTCTGGGGATGCTCGTCTACACAGCCATTCTCCGGGAATTAAGGGCAGTCAGGAATGAAGACATAGAGCTCCTGAAAAGTTTTCTCGGACCCAAAATCGGGGCGCCCGTCGCACGATGGTTAAGAGCAGCGTTAATACCGTAGGGTAACGTCTGTAATCTTCTTGGATGGCTCACGGGGTGAGGTCGGACTTATGGAGATCAGGAAGACGGTAATAGGAAGCTTTCCGAAGCTTCCGAGACAAGTCAGTGAGGCCATCAAGGAAGTCATCAAGATTCAGCTCTCAAAAGGATTGGAAATTATCTCTGACGGAGAGCAAAGGGCGGATATGATAGCCTATTTTGAACAGATACCTGGTCTAGTTCGCAGTACTCGCGGGCTCGCGATTAGATCCAGGATCTTACCACCAGAGGATCCCTCTGGGATCGTCAAGGTCACTGACTTTCTGTTTGCCAGAGATTACCTAAGGAATATTGGCCGAGAGGGCGTTATTGTCAAGACAGCCCTAACAGGTCCCATCACTCTCGGAGTAACGTGTGCCACGTCCGGACTTCAACAATACTCAAGCCTTAACGATTTGAACCTGTATTATGATCTCTCGAGGGCTCTGGAACCCATTGTAGTCGAACTGCTTCGATTGGGGTCCTTTGTTCAGATCGATGAACCGGGCCTTTCCGCCGGATATATGGCGCCATCTAAGGCAGTTCCCATCCTTCGAGAACTATTCGAACATGCAAACGGTTCAGAGCGGTGTCCTGGGAGTCTGAGCATACACATATGTGGCAGTCTGGAGCGAGTCCCCGGCCTTCTACAGGAATTGCTTGGGCTTGACCTCGATGTGATCAGTCTAGCGTTCAGTGGAAGAATAGAAAAAGGTAACTTGAACCTCATCTCCGAATCCTTGTTCAAAGACAGCGGCAAGAAACTTGGTGTAGGTTGTGCCAGTGTCACCGCTTTACAACAGGACCAAGTTGAAGATGCAGATCGAATATATCAAAGAATTCGGAATGTCGCTGACAAGGTAGGAGAAAGGAATCTAGCTTACGCCCACCCGGATTGCGGCCTTCGAGGCGTTCCTCTTGAGGTCTCAGAGCTCATTCTTCACAGACTATCTGAGGCCGTGACGAGATACGACTCTGACTCATAGATCTCATTGTTTAAGGCCAAAGAAGCATGCCCAACTCTTCTTACCGGTTTATGCAGCAGCCACTTTCTCTCTCTTCCAAAGGGGTGAGATTTCTCTCAGGCGCTGGATTGTCACTCCCAAGGAATCGCAAACGTAGTCGATGTCGTCATTTGTGTTATCTCGACCCAAGCTGATTCTGAGCGAACCGTGAGCTTGGACTTCGTTCAGGCCTATAGCCATGAGGACGTGAGAGGGCATCAGTTTCTTCGACGAACAGGCGGACCCTGTCGATGCAGCAATACCTTTCTCGTCCAGACTCAGCAGCAATGACTCGCCCTCAATCCCTGAAAACCTGAAATGAGCGTTGTTTGGTAACCTCTCGGTAGGATGTCCATTGAGATATGACTCTTCAACCTCGGTAAGCACCTTTTTGATGATCTCGTCGCGTAAATCGGTAATTCTTCGAGCATCGTCTTCCATTCGGGTATTGGCCAGATAAGATGCTTTACCCATCCCAACTATTCCGGCCACATTTTCAGTTCCAGATCTCAGCCCTCTCTCGTGCCCCCCGCCTTGCATTAGAGTTTCGATTGTTACTCCCTCTCTCTTGAACAGCGCTCCAACGCCTTTCGGCCCGCATATTTTGTGGGCCGAGATTGAGAGAAGGTCAGCTTCCATTTTGTTCAAATCGATTGGGATCTTACCTGTCGTTTGGACGGCGTCTGTGTGAAAAATTGCTCCATGTTCGTGCGCTATCTCCCCAATCTCTCTGATCGGTTCAATAGTTCCGATCTCGTTGTTCGCATGCATCACTGTCACTAAGAGAGTCTCTTTCGTAATGCTTTTGCTCAATGATTCCAAGCTTACCTTCCCGCAACGATCGACTGGAAGGTATGTTACGTTGAAGCCCACTGAGTCAAGATACTGACAGGTCTCCAAGACTGCCGGATGTTCTATCCCACTGGTAATGATGTGTCTTCCTTTATCTTTGCTTTTGAGAGCAACCCCTTTGATTGCTGTGTTGTCGGATTCAGTGCCACCACTTGTGAAGAAGATCTCTTTAGGAGATGCATTAACGAGCTGCCCCACTTGTTTCCTTGCGTTCTCCATTCCTTCGTAGGCTTCGCGGCCGAATGAATGGATGCTTGAAGCATTACCGTATTTGTTATCAAAGTAGGGGATCATCGCATCAATGACTTCTCGATCCACTTGCGTGGTAGCGGCATTATCAACGTAGACTTTTCGCATCTCAATCGCCAAAGTATGAAATCGTCAAGTAGTTATAACATCGTTATATTTGAAGGTTATCTACAACCGTTCCCATAGAGGAGGCCTACGTGAGCCACGAAAAGAGACCAGCCTTCTCAGTATTCAATCTTGGATCGCAGGTATATGGTTTATACCTGACATCTCTTAATCTGGGATCGGGTCGGATGTGTCGTAGATGAGGGGAATGTGGGCGTCATTATGTCTGGCTTTGGGATTGCTAATGCTAACAGTTGGGATGTATACGGATCAGTGGAGCTATCTCACTGCCATTATGAGGTCTCATGGCGTTCCTTAGGTGACATTCTGATGACAAATCAAGAGAGTAAGTCAGGACGTTCCACCTCAAGATTTCCGTACTCGATATTTCGGAACTTTGTTGAATTGTTGGGCTTTCTCTTGTTGAACCTCCTTGCATTCAGGTATATCTATCCGTTTCTCAAAATAGAGGCCTTTGCATTACCGGTTCCTATACTGGTCAGTCTGAGATCCACATACAGCCTTGTCGGCGGAGCACTGGATTTCATTCAAGTTGCTTTGTCAAAACCACTTCTACCACTCATCTCTTTCGCAGTGATCTTCATCGTAGGCACCGTGTTTGGTAGGCTTCTTTGCGGGTGGCTCTGCCCCATGGGTTTCATCCAAGATCTGATACTTAAGACGAAAGGGCGCCAGACAAGAGTGAGTGACAGAAAGCACGAGAGTCTACTGAAGCTCAAGATTATCTTGTTGTGTGCAGTCCTCTTCATTTCAGTGACTCTCGCAATCTCACTCCATCGCGATCCTGGGACCAGCTACAAGGATGCTTTGGGGCCCTTCGCAGGAGGGTTAGTGCTCCCGATAGAACCAGAGACGGCTCTATTTTCTTCTTTCCCGAGATTGGTTCAGACGGGCACGGAATCCGGACTACTGAACTTCACGACCCCAACTTCTCCTGGCTATATGATGGCTTTTGGGTTTGCCCTTCTGGCGATCTTTCTTGCTGGTGCCTACATCACTCCCTGGTTCTGGTGTAGATACGTGTGCCCGACCGGAGCATTGATGGGGCTATTTATGAGATTCAGTTTTCTTGGATTGAAAAGGGATCCATCAAAATGCAAGAAGTGCGGTGAGTGTGTCAATGCTTGCCCTATGCAGATCAGAATACTCGATTTGCCTTGGGAGAAGTTCAATGACCCAGAGTGCACACTCTGCCTTGAGTGCGTAGGCGCTTGCTCGAGCGGTGCCTTAGCCACGAAGTTCCCTTGAGTATATGAAGGGGCATCCTCCTCATGAGTGGAGCACGCTTTCCTGAGGCGCGGCCAATAAGACACAAATTAGATAAAAGTGAACCGCTAACCAAATATCTTGCATCGATTCATTCGCTTGCCAAGCCGGGTTTGCCGAACGGTTCAGGCGGCGGGCTGCAGACTAGTTGTTCAAGGAAAGCAGCTGAAACCCGCAGTACGTGGGTTCGACTCCCACACCCGGCTCCAGAATTCTCTTAACTCAGCTGAGCGCGCGGGCTCCCCGCGGTCGTATGAATATCGGTTGAACTGAAGTCCGGCTCGCAACAGTAGAATATTTCTAGACCTTAAGCACCAATCACTTAGACAGACTCAGCTATATGGAATCTGAGGTCACCTGACAAACCATGAGAGTAAAGTGCCTCCGGTGCGGAGTCTGCTTAGATTTCGCCGACATGAACCGCCACGTGGTAAGATGCCAGGTAGAACAGCGAAGCGCCTAGTGGGCAAGAGCTGATTATCCTCTCGCGTCGCTAGCGCGCGCTACCACACGTTAACTTTATAAGTGTTACCTTAGGTAACATTTCATTGAGGTGGAACAATTGTCGTGGGACGCAGAATTACCTTGGGGTTTCAGAAGGCGGAGACGCAACCCATTCTCTGACGATTGGTTCTTCGACGACTTTAACAAAATGTTCGAAGATATGTTCAAAGACGCGGCAGGAACACTGCCAAAAGAGCTGATTCGGGAACGTAGACTTCCAGACGGGAGTACTGTCAAACAGGTAGGCCCAATAGTCTATGGTTATTCTATGACCGTAGGACCAGATGGAAAGCCTGTGGTTAGGGAGTTTGGTAATGTCAAGCCATCTGTCGAACAAACGAAATTCGGATCACCCAGGCCAGGGTTGACTGTGAAAGAAGAGCGGGAGCCGCTTGTCGACGTGATAGTTGAAGGTGAACAGGTGAGAGTGGTGGCTGAATTACCAGGCGTAGAGAAGACGGACATAAACCTCCAATGCGCAGAAGTTGAACTTACAATCTCGGTCGACACGCCACAGAGAAAATATCATAAAGTCCTCGAGCTACCGACAGCAGTGGATTCGGAGAGCCCAAAGGCCTCCTATAAGAACGGCGTCCTTGAGATCCTTCTCAGAAGGAAGAAGCCAACACCCAAGGGCAAGGAAATAAAGATAGCGTAAGCGGTCCATTGTAACGGGAAGGATCTGTGAAAGTTCCTTGTGCAATTTCGACGTTCTGAGGACAATCCCTGATCAACGCTTCTTCAGAGAGTAACTACTAGATTCTTGGAAACGTTTAAGCAGACCAGCAGCAAAATACTTTGTTCGGTTCAAATGCTAGCAGAATTCTGGTCTTTCCGTGTTTGTGAACTGGACCGCGAGCTGTTGTCTGTCGCTTGAATTCAGGTAGAAAGCAAAATGTCCGAGTACGTTAAGGAAATCGAACTGAAGAAGATACAGCCCAACCGTCTGAACCCCCGCACAGAATTCAGAAAGGAAGCTCTTGATGAATTAGCTGACAGCATATCACAAGTCGGGCTTCTTCAACCACTGCTAGTACGGCCGCTGGACAAAGGTTTTGAAGTAGTAGTTGGCGAGAGACGATACCGCGCTTCTCATCAGGCCGGACTTGAAAAAGTGCCGGCAATTGTTAGGAAGTTTAGCGATGATGAGGTCATAGAACTAAATCTAATAGAAAACATCCACCGTGAGGACCTTAGTGCTGTCGAGAAAGGCCGAACCTGCCTGAAACTAATGGAAATGTTCCCTGACAAATATCCTTCTGAAGACACAATTGCAAAGCACGTAGGCGTTAGTGAGCTGACTATAAGGGACTGGCTTAAGCTTGTCACAGCAATGCCTCGCAGAGTCCAAAAGATGGTGGCTCCGGAAACAATCTCTCGAAGGGTCCCAGAAGGCAAAATCGAGTACACCACGGCGGTGAGAATCGCCCGTAAGATCAAGGAGCCGAGGAAGCAGCTGAAGGTCGCCGAGACGCTGGTCCGGAAGGGCATACGTGGTGCTGCGGCCAGAAGTATCGTCGCGGAAGTTGCTAGAAAACCAGAGAGGCCCGTCGAAGAAATCGTAAAAGAAGTGATGGAAGCTCAGGCTAGACTCCCATTCAGATTGAGCGGGATAGAGCCAGTGATAAATGAAAGTAAGAAGCAAATAACTCTACGAGGAATAGACTCAAAGATCCGTAGAGACTCTGCAGTTCAAGCTGATCTCTACGAACCACACTTCGCCGACCTCAGGATAAAAGACATTCTAAGAAAGAGACTCGGAGACTTCACGGAGGAAGATGCCAAAAGAGAAGGCGGATACACACTGAGTCAATTCAAAGAGCTCTGGGAAAACACATACGGCGAAGGCAGCTGGAAGCCCGATGAGAGGGTCAACGTGGTCAGATTTGAAATTATCAAACTGAGCTCGAAGTTCGATGAGCTGAGAAGAAGAATAAGTACAAAATTCCTTCTCAAGTGACCAGCACCTAACGAAACGGCATTACAACCAGTGACCAACTGGGCGACGCCATCTTTTTCACCCGCTAAAGGCTATTAGCAACCCCAGTCTAGACTGGGATTGGGCCCGTGGTCTAGTCAGGATTATGATGCTGGCCTCCGGAGCCGGTGATCGTGGGTTCGAATCCCACCGGGCCCGCTCAATAAAGCCGTCAATTCACAATCGAGTCTGATCCAGACATGCCTCAAGACAATCCTAAACCCCGACCCTGTGAGGATCCCTACGAGGCTATCGTATCTGAATGTAGGGGCTTGTTACGACGTACCCTTGCCGAAAGGTACCCAGAGTTCCAAGACACAGACGTCAAATTCGAAGAGCCGCCTTCTCCTCAACTGGGCGATCTCTCTACAGTGGTCTGCTTTCAGGTATCCAAGATCATTGGTGTCCCTGCGAAAAACATCGCCGAAGAAATTGCAGGCGCGGCAAAGCTGGATGATGACAGCATCGTAGAATCAATTGCGCCCGCAGGAGCAGGGTACCTCAATGTCAAACTCAATTACAGAAAAGTAAACGAGGTCACGCTACATTCGATCAGAACCCTCAGAGATAACTACGGATTTCCGAGAACCGAGACTCCAGAAGAGATCCTGCTGGAGCACAGCAGCATAAACCCGGTCCATTCTATCCACATTGGCCAAGCGCGGAATTCCATACTGGGTGATGCCATAGCAAGGATCCTTAGAGCCAGAGGGCATAAAGTCGAAGTTCACTTCTATGTCAACGACGCCGGAAGACAGAGCGCGATTGTCGCCTACGGCTATCAGAAACTCGGCCAGCCCGAGGCTAGGACTAAGCCCGATCGCTACATAGGAGAGGTCTATAGTATAACCTCCTGCCTTGTTGAGATCCAGTCTCTTAAGAGAAGACTGAAAGCCCTAACATCGGTTGAGAACAAAGAGCAGGAGAGACAAGACACTCAAGAGAGACTCAATGAATGGGTAGCAAACGCACTAGAGCTTCAGAACCATTACCCTGACCTTTTCGAACAGTTAAGAAAAGAAATTAACCTCGATCCGGATTCCGACACCATGATAAGCGATCTTCTGCGAGAATATGAGGCCCAAGAAGAATCTGCAGTGAGACTGTTCAGACGTGTTAGTGAGCTCTGTATCAACGGGTTCAAGCAGACATTTTCAAAGCTAGACATTGGCTTCGACGCTTGGGATTGGGAGAGTGACCTTCTCTGGTCTGGCGAGGTCTCAGAAGTGCTCGACACTTTGCTCAAGACCAAATATGCGGAAAAACAAGATGGTGCGCTTAAGCTCGACTCAGGATTGGCGGTCGAGGAACTCGGAATTCGTCAACTTCTCAATATCGGCGAGGATTATGTGTTGCCTCCTGTATCACTGACAAGATCCGATGGCACGACCTTGTATATTGCCCGCGACATAGCATACAGCCTTTCCAAGTTTGACAACCACAGTCTAGTCATCAATGTCGTTGGAATGGAACAATTGCACGAACAGTTGCATGTTCGTGTAGCCCTCGCGATCCTGGGTCAGAAGAAATTGGCTGAGAAACAGAAACATTTCACATTCGGATTGGTGAAATTCCCTAGAGAACGCATGTCAAGTCGCAGAGGGAGAATTATAGCTCTGGACGACGTGGTTGACGAAGCAATAAAGAGAGCTTACCTCGAGATTGAGAAGCGGAATCCGGGCCTCCCTCCAGAGGAAAAACAAGCCCTGGCGGGCACCATTGGCGTTGGGGCGGTTAAGTACACATTACTCGCAGTGGCGCCATCACGTGAAGTCGAATTCTCTTGGGACAGAGTATTGAACCTGGAGGCAAACAGCGCCCCATTCATAAACTATGGATATACACGTGCTCGCGGGATATTGAAGAGAGCTGGAACAACTAGCCAGAACCCCGATTATTCGACGTTGAATGATCCCTTGGACAAGCGTCTCGTCTTGACTCTAGCTAGGTTCCCGAGTGTCTTTTCCGAAGCTGCCGACAGACTTAGACCCGACGACCTAGCCGGGTATGCTAATCAATTAACTAAGCAGTTTCACGAGTACTATGAGCGGGTTGATGTCTCCCATCTTCAGGATGCAGCTCTCAAGGATTCTAGAGCCTCCCTTGTTGAGAGTGTTCAAATAGTCATTCGAAACTGCACGAGAGTACTCGGCATAGAGCTGAGCGAGAAGATGTGAACGCACTAATCCTCTAGTTATAAATATGAGATTGTGTCAATATTCTAGATTGATAGATCATGGCTACCGCCTTTGTTCTTATTAACGCAGAGCTTGGAAAAGAAGAAGGGATTCTGAAAGAACTTAGAAGTATCGCCAGCGTGAAGGAAGCACAT
>Ga0315288_10003073_pt1 | contig 21325 bp, 16 predicted proteins | sample YL17G11_20_MG_FD_203454 | JGI IMG/M metagenome (GOLD analysis project Ga0315288, IMG submission 203454) | Sediment microbial communities from Yellowstone Lake, YNP, Wyoming, USA - YL17G11_20 | ecosystem: Environmental > Aquatic > Freshwater > Lake > Sediment | place: USA: Wyoming | collected...
GATCTTCTCCGCCGCCCGGTCGTCTGCATCGGGTTTCGCCCATCCCTTCATCTCCCTCGACATCTTTTCCCTTCTCCCCTCGTCGTCGAGGAGCGACTCGACGACCGCGGTCAGGCGAGCGGCGTCCAGAGCGCTGTTCTCCACCACGACCGCCGCGCCGATATCCGAGAGGAGGGCGACGTTTTTTTTCTGGTGATCGTCCGCGGCGAATGGGTAAGGGACAAACACCGTGGGCACGCCGAACGCGGCGAGCTCGAACACCGCCGACGCTCCCGCTCTCGACACGGCGATGTCGGCGACGCTGTACGCGTGATGCATCTCCTGAAGAAATGGGAAGACCCGCACGCTCGGACCGAACCGTCCCAACTCCCTCTTGACCGCTTCGAAATCGCTCTCGCCGGCGAGAAACACGAACTGCGCATTCTTCCGCTCCACGATCGACGGGATCGCCGTCCTCGCCGCCTGGTTGATCGTCCGCGCGCCCCGGCTCCCTCCGCAGATCAGCACCGTGGGCTTGGCGGGATCGAACCCGAAAAATTCGAGCCCCGAGCGCCGGTCGGAGGGCGGGACGACGCGGATCGGGTTGCCCACCACGACCACCCGCGCTCCGCGTTTTATAGACGCCTTCGATTCTTCGTAGGAGAGAAGGACGAGGTCCGCGAAGCGCGAGAGAAGCCGGTTCGCCATCCCGGGGACGCTGTTCTGCTCCTGAACGACGCGAGCGCGCCGGCAGACGATCGACGCGGCAACGACGGCGACGCTCGCGTACCCACCAGTGCCCACGACCACGTCGGGGTCGAAGGCGAGAACCTCGCGTATCCCGCGACAAATACCCACGAGAAAAACGAACGGGCTCCCGAGCTGGTTGAGAATCCCGGTGCCCCGTATCCCGCGACCGGGCAAGAGAACGTGCGGAAGCCCCAGATCGGCGAAAATCCCGCTCTCGACACCGGCCTTCGCCCCGACGAAAAGCACATCGACCCGCTCCGACGCCCGTTTGAGCGCGTTGTACATCGCGATCCCCGGGTACACGTGACCGCCCGTACCCCCTCCGGCGATCATGACTCGCACGCCGCCTCCTCCACGAGGACCGCCCGCCGGCGCCTCTTCAGGAAATTCACGCCCCTCGCCGATGTCTTTCTCGACACGTTGAGCAACACACCGATCGAAAACGCGTTCACCACCAGGGCCGAACCCCCGTAGCTGATGAACGGAAGCGGGAGCCCCGTGACCGGAAAGAGACCGGCCGCCACCAGCATGTTGAGGCTGGCGTAGACGAACACGGAGCTCGCCACGCCGAGAACGAGCATCTCGCCGAAGGTGTCGCCGCTCCTCGTAGATAACTTGAGGGCGCGAAGCGCGAGCAAAAGGAAGAGAAGACTGACGACGACGGTGCCGGCGAGACCCGTTTCCTCACCGAGAATCGAGAAAATGAAATCCGTGTGCGAATCGGGGAGCCAGTCGAGCTTCTGCTGGCTCCCGCCGAACCCCACCCCAAAGATCCCCCCGGAACCCAGGCTGATGAGGGATTGGAAAGCCTGCCAGTTGACACCGGCAATGTCGTCCCCGCGATGGAAAAATCCGAAGAACCTCTCGCGAATATACGGCGCCGTGAGGATGCGGACCATGGCCACGACGAAGAGCCCGCCCGCGGTCGCGGTGAGGTGGCGGATCTTCGCTCCCCCGATGAAGAGAACGATGAACGCGATGATCGTCGTGGCCAGCGCCGTCCCAAGGTCCCGCTGGGCCGCGATAAGACCGACGACGACGAGGGTCGCCCCCACGGCCGGCAGGTATCCGCGCTTGAGCTCCCCGATCCGGTCACCCACGCGCGTCAACCAGAAGGCGAGGAAAAGCACGAGGGCGAGCCGGGCGAACTCGGACGGCTGCACGGTGACGCCGATGGGTTTGAGCAAGAGCCACGACTGGGCGCCGCGGACGACCTGGCCAAAAACAAAAAGACCGATGAGGGTCACGACGGCGACGCCGAGAACCGCGGGCGCCATCTTCCGGTAAATCCGGTAATCGATTCGCATGGCGAGAATCATGAAGAGAAGCGCGATGACCATTCTCTCGAGATGTTTCCTCAGGAGCAGATATGGATCCTTATACTCCGCCGCCGAGAAATAAGAGCTGGACGACGCGACGAGGCTCGCCCCGACGACGGTGAGCACGAAGACGATGAGAAGCGTTCTGCGGTCGCATTCGAGCTTTGGTCCGGCGAACTTCTTCATGGCGATCCCCTAGAGAGCTTCCACGGCGCAGCGAAAAACCTCGCCGCGGTGCGCGTAATTCTGGAACATGTCGAAGCTCGCGCACGCCGGGGCAAGGAGGACGGTGTCCCCCGGCGACGCGGCCACCGATGCCTGATTTACCGCCTCTTCGAGCGACCCGGCCTCCGAAAGCTCGCAGCGCCCCTCGAGTACCGCGCGGATCCTCCCGCGGGCCTCACCGATGAGGATCGCTTTTCTCAGCCGGGTCGTGTGATCGGCGAGCGGCCGGAAGTCGAGGTTCTTGTCGCTCCCGCCGAGGATCACCACGACCTTTCCCTCGATGCTCCTGAGACTCTTGATCGTCGCGTCGACGTTGGTGGCCTTGGAGTCGTCGATATACGTTACCCCGCGGACCGTCCGCACCGGTTCCATGCGGTGGGCGAGCGGCCGGTAGTTCTGGAGAGCCTCGCGTATACGGGCGGTGGAGATCCCGAAGGGTGTCACCGCGGCGACGGCGGCCATCGCGTTCTCCAGATTGTGGACGCCGATCGGCGGAAAGTCTTCTCTCCCGGCGATGAGCTCGGTTGAGCCGCGGAGGCGCCGGACGATATGACCGTTCTCGAAAAACACCCCTTCGTCGAGCGGTGTCGACGAGCTGAACGGGAGCTTGCCACCCGCGAATCCCCCGGCGAACCGGACGCACACCGGATCGTCCGCGTTGTAGACGAAGACGGTTTGCGAACCGGCCCGATTGAGTATTCTCGCCTTCGAACCTGCGTAGAGATCGAACGAGTCTTGATACCGGTCGAGGTGGTCAACGGTGACGTTGGTGAGCACCGCGACGTCCGAGCGGAAATCGATGATCGTATCGAGTTGGAAGCTGCTGATCTCGAGCACGATCACATCGTACGGATCTCCCCGCTCGACGACGGAGGCGAACGGCGTCCCTATGTTTCCGGCGACGACGGTTTTCTTGCCCGCGGTGTCGAGGATCTTGCCCGTCACATTCACCACCGTCGATTTTCCGTTGGTCCCCGTGACGGCGATGATCGGTGAGGAGCAGTACCGGTACGCCACTTCGATCTCCCCGGTCACAATCAGTCCCTTGTCGCGGGCGGAGCGAACCAGGGGGTGATCCACGGGGACGCCCGGGCTCACGATCAGGGCACCGGCGCCGGCCATCGCGTGAAGCGCGTCTTCCCGGCGGACCGCCTCGATCTTTCCGGCGAGCGTTGAGATTTCCGCGCTCTCCATCGCCTGCGTCACGGCGGACTCCTCGTCGTCGGTCACGGCGACCTCGTAGCCCTTGAGCGCGAGGAGACGGGCCACGGCCCTCCCGCTCTTTCCCAACCCCATCACGAGAAATCTTCTTGACTCCAGCAGGTCCACGGCTCCACGACTCACTGTAGTTTCAAGGTACTCAGACTGAGAAGCGTGAGAAGCATCGCGATGATCCAGAATCTCACGACGATTTTTTGCTCCGACCACCCGCTCAGCTCGAAGTGATGGTGGAGCGGCGACATTTTGAAAATCCGTTTCTTCCTCAGCTTGAACGAGACCACCTGGAGAATAACGCTCAACGCCTCGGCGACAAAAAGCCCTCCGATGACGAAGAGGAGAAGCTCTCTCTTGAGAAGGATGGCGACGACCCCCAGGGCGCCTCCGAGCGAGAGCGAACCCGTGTCGCCCATGAACAGCTGCGCCGGATGCGTATTGAACCAGAGGAACCCCAAAGCGGCGCCCACGACCGCCATGCAGTAGACGGCGAGTTCTCCCCCGCCCTCGAGATAGAGGATGTTCAAGTACTCCGAAAACGCCTTGTGACCGGTCAAATAGGCCAATCCGGCAAAGGCGATGAAACAGAACGCGCACAACCCGATGGCCAATCCGTCGATACCGTCGGTGAGATTGACGGCGTTGCTGGTCGCCGTCACGACGAGCATGACGAGAACCACGTAGAACCACCCGAAGTTGATGAAGAACCCTTTGAGAAACGGGATGCTGGTCAGCGTGGCCACGTCGGGATCGATCGGACGGAGATAAAGGTAGAAACCGAGCGCGAGCCCGTAGGACACCTGGCCGACGAGCTTGTACCGGCCGATAAGCCCCTTCGGTCTTTTCTTGACCACTCTCAAATAGTCGTCGACGAACCCGATCATCCCCATCCAGAACGTGGTCAGCAGGGCGATCACGACGTAGGGGTTCACCAGGTTGCACCAGAGGAGCGCCGGGACGAAGACCGCGGCGAGTATCAGGATCCCGCCCATCGTCGGCGTCCCCTTCTTGCCCTCGTGGGTTTTCGGACCTTCCTCGCGGATCGGCTGGATGATCCGCCGCTTGTGGAGCTGCCGGATGAACCACGGCCCGAGGACGAAGCATATCAAGAGCGCCGTCACGGTGGCGTACGCCGCCCTGAACGTGATGTACCTGAACACGTTCAAGGCCGAGAAATACTCGTGGAGCGGATATAACAGATGGTAAAGCATCAGCGGGCCTCTTCCTCGAGCACGGTCACGAGGAGCCCGGTCACGACCTCGTCCAGGTGACAGGCCCTCGACGCCTTGACGAGGACGGCGTCACCCGAACGGATCTCCTTCTTGAGATCGCCGACCAGATCATCGATACTCGTGTAGGATCTGAATATTTTCTTCGGCTCAGCGCCCAAATACCCTTCCTCGACCAGCCTCGCGTTCGTCCCGTACCAGCACAGGATGTCGACCGGCCGGAGCGCCGCGTACCTCCCCAGATCCCGGTGGGCGTCGTCGGAAAAGACGCCGAGTTCTCCCATATCGCCGAGAACGGCGATTCTCCGCTTTGCGCCGAGCCGCCCGAAGCTCTCGAGCGCCGCTCTCATGCTCGTCGGGTTGGCGTTGTACGAATCGTCGACGAGGACGATCCCCTTTCCCCTGTAGATTTTTGATCGACCCGGGATAGCCTCCGTTTCAGCGAGCGCCTCCCGGATACGGTCGGACTCGACTCCGCACAGCTCGCCCACCGCGTACGCCGCGCCGGCGTTGAGCATGTTGTAGGCGCCGACGGTTCTGATTTCTAACTCTTGCCCGTTGATCTCGAAGCGGATCGTCTCTTCTTCGTCGGCGACGGCGGAGACCCGGTACGTGCTCGACTCAGACCGCCCGAACGTGACTACGCGGCACGGCGCCCTTCCGCGGAGCATCTCGAAGTACTCGTCATCGGCCGGGAGAACCGCGTACCCCTCGGGATCCACACCGAGGAGGATCTCCGACTTCGCCTCGGCGATCCCGTCCCGACCCCCGAAATAACCGATGTGCGCCTCGCCGATGTTCGTGATGACCCCGACGTCGGGTCTGAGAAGCCGGCTGAGGAACTCGATCTCCCCGGCGTGATTCGCGCCGATCTCGCACACGAGGTACTCGTTGTCGTGATCGGTGTCGAGGACGGTCAGAGGAACCCCGATATGGTTGTTCATGTTCCCCGTGTTCGAGTGGACCCGGTACTTTTTCCTGAGGATCCCGCGGATGTATTCCTTCGTCGTCGTCTTGCCCGTGCTCCCCGTGACGGCGATGACGCGGGTGTCGAGGGTTTGGATGTACGCCCGCGACAGCTCCTGAAGCGCTTCGACCCCGCTATGGACATGAAAATACGGCGCGCCGAGCCTGCCGAGTCTTTCCGCGACCCCGGCGTCCTCGACGACGACGGCGGAGCATCCCTTGGCGTGGGCCTCTTCGACGAAACGGTGTCCGTCGGTCCTTTCACCGCGAAGCGCGAAGAATATCCGGTTCATGCACTCGGAACGCGAGTCGATCACCGCTCCGAACCACGACCCGTCAGCGCGCCCGGCGAGGTTCGCCGCGACGAGCCGGCCCCCGGATTCGAAAACCGTCATCACCCACGAAAGCGTCGTCTCCATCAATCGGTTGACCATTGGTCGAGTGCCTTCCGCGCTTCCTCACGGTCGTCGAAGTGGTATCGCTTGGTTCCGATGATCTGGTAATCCTCGTGTCCCTTGCCGCAGATGGCGACGACGTCGCCCGGACGGGCGGTGCGGATCGCCGCTAGAATCGCCTTTCGCCGGTCTATCTCGATAAAGAGCCCACGGTGTTTTCGGTCCATACCGGAGAGTATGTCCTCGATGATCTTCCCGGGGTCCTCGGACCGCGGGTTGTCGCTCGTAACCAGACAGAGGTGAGCGATCCTTTGCGCGATCTCGCCCATCAGCGGCCGTTTTCCCCGGTCTCTGTCTCCCCCGCACCCGAAGACGACGATGAGACGCTTCGGCTCGAGGGCCCGGCAGAAGAGGAGCGTCCGCTCCAAGCTGTCCGGTGTGTGCGAATAATCCACGATCACGTGCGGGCGGGAGCCCCCGCCTATCGCCTCGAAACGGCCCGGGACCCTACCGACCGCCTCGAGACCCGCCTTGATACCATCGACTCCTATTTCGAGGACGTGGGCTCCCGCCGCCGCGAGAATCGCGTTTGCCACGCTGAACGAACCGAGCAGCTTGAGGTTTATTTCCACCGGTCTCTTCCCCTTTACGTTGAGAAGAAACCTCGTGCCCAGGAGGTTCGCCCGCACCTCCGTGGCGAAGAGATCCGCGCTCTCTTCGGTGCTCGCCGTGACCTTGCGTCCCTTGAACCCTTCGCCGATTTCCCTGGAATGCTCGTTGTCGATCGAATAGACGAGGACCCCCTCTTTTTTTACCCGGTTCTTCGACACGAGGGAGTAGCAGAACTCCCTTTTCGCATCGACGTAGTCCTCGAAGGTCGGGTGGTAGTCGAGGTGGTCACGGGTGACGTTTGTGAGCATCCCGATTTCGAAATCGACTCCCCACACGCGTTGCTGCTTTACCGCATGGGAACTGACTTCCATGACCACCCCGTCGCACCCGTTAGCTTTCATCTCGGCGAACAAACGGTGGAGAGTAACCGGCTCGGGCGTCGTGTGGACGCTCGCCTCGAATCCCCCGCCACCCGTGCCGTGTCCGATCGTCCCGACGAGCCCTACTTTGCCCCACGACGACGCTTCGCAAATCGACTTGAGGAGGTGGGTCGTCGACGTTTTTCCGTTGGTGCCGGTGACGCCGAAAATTCTCAAGTCGCGGGACGGGTTACCGTAGAACTCGGAGGCGACAGAGGCGAGCGCCTTCGCCGTGTCTTCGACGACCACGCACGGAACATCGCGGACGGGCGCGGGCCTCTCGGTGACGACCGCCGCGGCGCCCCTCTCGAGCGCCGCGTCGATGAAGTCGTGCCCGTCCGCCCGGCTCCCTTTCGTCGCCACGAAAAGGGTCCCCTGCTCTACGAATCTCGAGTCGCTCGTGACCTTTCTGATCACGACTTCGCGCATGTTGTGGACCCGCGCGTTTCCAAGAACCGCCGTCAGCTGGGAGAGTGGGACCTCGAACGTCATCGTGCGATTCCCCCCGCTCTAAAACCTGTCAACCCACCTGTTTCTTTGGCGCCGCGTCGCCGCAGTGGATCCGGAGCACACCCCCCCGGGACAACACACCGGGAGCCGGGGACTGCGAAACGACGAAACCGCTCCCCGAAACCTCGCACTTGAAACCCGCCTCCGCGGCGGAGCGCCTCGCCGCGCGCACGGGCAACCCCGTCACGTCCGGGGTCTCCTTTCCATCCCCGCCACCCGCCGTCCCGCTAAGATAAACACGCACCACGTCGTCCCTGTCGATCGCCACGCCGGGATCCGGATCCTGGGCGATCACCTCGCCCGTATCCCCCTTGCAGAGCAGGTTGAGATCGAGCATCCTCGCCCGTTCCATAACCGTTTCGTGACTCATCCGGAGAAAGTTCGGCGCCACGAATCGTTGATTCTCCGTCTCGTCACCCGCGGACGGGCTCCTCTTCAAGACGTCGTCAAAGAGATGGGATGAGCTCGCCAGCGCCTCCATGATCCTCGCGAACACGGGGGCGGCCGACACCCCGCCGAATCGGTTCGCGTAGTTCGGCTCGTCGAGCAGCACGATGCAAACCACTCTGGGGTTTTCGACCGGGGCGAAACCGACGAAGCTCGCCACGTATTTTCCCGGGATGTAGCCGCCGCGCGGCGCGGATTTCTGACCGGTGCCCGTCTTGCCGGCCGTCTCGAGGAACTCGAGACCCGCCGCCTTCCCCGTTCCATCGACGACGACGGCCTTCAGGTATTCCTTGAGCTCGCGCGCCGTGCCTTCGGAGATCACGCGCCGGAGCTCGACCGGTTTCGACTCTTCGGACACCCCGGTTGCTTCGTCCGCCACCCGCTGTACGATCCGCGGCATGACGAGGACGCCGTCGTTGGCCACCGCGGCGAAAGCGGCGGTGATCTGGAGAGGCGTCACCGCGACCTCTTGACCGAAAGCCATGGTGATTTGCGTTCTCTTGGACCAGCTGCTCACGGGCGCCACACGCCCCGACGACTCCCCGCGAAGCTCTATCCCCGTAGGCGCGCCGAAGCCGAACAGATTGATGTACTCGAGGAACTCGTCCGGCGCCAGACGGAGCGACGCCTTGGCCAGCACCACGTTGCTCGATTGGACGAATCCTTCCCTGAAGGTGAGCAGCTCGAAGGGATGGGCGTCTCGAATCTTCGCCACACCCACTTCCGCTTCGCCTTTCTCGGCGTCGAAGACGTCCGTTGCGCGGATCTTTCCCGACTCGAGGAGCGCCGCCGCGGTAACGAGCTTGAAGGTCGACCCCGGTTCGTACACACAGGACACCAGACGAAGCGTCCAGAGCGAATCCGCCCGCGACCCCTCGCCGCGCGACTTGGGCGACGGGTTTTCGGCGGCGGCGAGGATCTCGCCGGTCTTGCAGTCCATTAGCAAAACGGCGCCGCCCCTCGCTTCGGACTCCGCGACCGCCTTATCGAGCTCCATCTCGGCGATCTCCTGGAGCCTCGCGTCGATGGTGAGAAAAACGTGTTTACCGTGGACCGGCTGCTTTTCCGCGAACGTCTGATACCCCCGCGACCGGTAACGACCGTCGCGTTGGACTTCTTCCCACCCGGGGACGCCGGCCAATTCCTTGTCGAACGCGGCTTCTATTCCGGCCATTCCCTTGCTGCCGATCCCCACGAAGCCCACAACCTTCGCCGCGGTCGGTCCGAACGGATAGGCGCGGTCGGCTTCCGTTTCGACGATGACTCCCCTGAGCTTCTTCAGCGTCGCCTGCGCGTCCTTCGAGAGAGGACACCGTCTCTTTACATAGACGAAGTTCTTGTCCGAGCGGATCTTCTCCTTGACCGTGTTCTTCGACACGGAGAGGTACTTCGAGAGCGTCGAGGCGACCTTCTCCTTCTCCACGACTTCTTTGGGTTGAACCGCGACCGAAAAAGAGTGGACGCTCAGCGCCAGCGGGCGCCCGCTCCGGTCGAAGATGCACCCTCTAACGGCCGGGACGTCGTGTCTGGCGGTCCCCTGGGAATCGGCGAGGCTCGCCCAGCGGGCTCGCTCGAAAACCTGAACCTGGACCAACCGACCCCAGAGACACAGCGTGACGAGGGCGAAACCCACGCCGACGATGTGGAGCCGCGAGTTCTTGGTCAGTGCGGTCATTGTCCCAGGCTCTCGTTGGTTTGGCGTTGCGTGTACCGGTAAGCCGACGGGATGGCCTCTTGTTTTTCCGTGAGCGCGGCGGGAGGAGCGGCGTCGGCCGCCCCGTCGTTCGCGGCGATTACCTCGAAGTTGTCTATCCCCAACCTCACCATCCCGAGCTTGGTCTCGCAGTATTCGATCACACGGTCCCTCGAGGAGCTCAGCACGAACTCGCCGGTGAGCTTGTTGAGCGTCTCCTTCCCCTCGCTCCGCTGCTGCTCGAGCGCGGCGATCTCCTGGCGAAGCACCCCCGCGTAGATCTGCACCGAGACGTAGGCCAGCAGCAGGAGGGCGAACACCGAGTACACGGCGATCGTCACCGCGACCTTTGCGTGTCCGGTGAGAGCCGACAGCATCAAACGACTGAACTTTTTGTACAAATCGTTTTTCATGATCTTCTCACTCCGATGTTGCCGGGCGGATCACACGCGCCGCTCTGAGCCGCGCGCTCCTCGCCCGGGGGTTCGCCGCGATCTCGGCAGGGGCGGGCTTCACCACGCGCCGCGTCAGCACGTCGAGCGCCGCCTCGTGGCCGCAGACGCAGACGGGGGTCCGCGGCGGGCAGATACACTCGGAACCCTCGCGTCTAAAAAAGTTTTTCACCGCCGAGTCTTCCAGTGAATGGTAGGACACCACGAGAAGACGCGCGTCCGGCTTGACGAACTCGAGGATGGAATCGAGAAAGACGCGGAGGTTGTCGAGTTCACGGTTGAGGGCGATGCGGATCGCCTGGAACACCTTGCTCATCAGGGCGGGAGCTTGTCTCGCCCCCAGCGCGGATTCCACGGCTCGCGAGAGGTCCGATGTCGTCCCCAACCGCCCCTCGGCGGACGCGCGTTTGATCGCTCGCGCGATCCTCGAAGCCCGCCCGACCCCGCCGTAGGTTCTGAGCAACGTGGCGAGCTCCATCTCACTCGTCCTTCCGATCAATTGTGCGGCCGTCTCGCCCTCCGTGGACATCCGCATGTCGAGTGGACCCTCCCGCGAGTAGCTGAACCCCCGCGCTGGATCGTTGAGCTGAAGACTCGACAGCCCGAGGTCGAGCAGCGCCCCGTCGAACTTCCCCCAGGGGACGGCGATCCTCGAGAGCTCCGCGTAGCTCGCTCTGAAGAGAAGAACCCGCCGTCCGTACGAGGAGAGCGCCTCACGCGCCACGGAGAGCGCTTTGACATCCGTATCCACCCCGACGACCCGGACGCCGGGGTCGGCGTCGAGCAGCGCCCGCGCGTGACCGCCGCAACCCACCGTCCCGTCGAGGACGACCCTCGAATTGCCGTACAGTAAATAGTGAACAACTTCCCCCGTCATCACCGGGACGTGGCTCATCGGCAACTCCCCGCTCGGCCCTCTCTCCGTCGAAGGGACAGTCGAGATCGCGCGTCTTGCTCTTCCCTGGAGATTCATCAGAACATCTTGTCGTTCATCTTCTTGAACGCACGCACCATCTCTTCGTACTTCTGCTCTATGTGTTCCTTCGCCCAGACCTCGATATGCTTGTCCATGTCGACGACGGCCACCGTGTCCCCAAACCGGCACACCTCGCGGACCGGCTGCGGTATCGAGATCCGCCCCTGAGCGTCGACGGTGGCGGCGACGTGGGCGACTTTCGCGAAACGATAGGAGAGCTTTTTCTCCTCGCTTTCCGCCGCCTTGCCGAGGTCGTCGAAGTACCTGTTCCACTGGGGTGCCGTGCGGATCTCGATGTAGGTGGGGTTTTCGAGGCTCGGGACGCAGTAGAGGATGTCCCCTTTCTTGATCCCGTGGTGATCACGGATCTCTTTTGAGAGGAGAACGCGCCCCTTGACGTCAACGGAATGAAGGTTCTTCTCGTTGAAGTACGTGTTCATTTATTGTTAATTTATTTCGATTTGTCGCCTGAGTTCCCGGTAGATTGGGAACTACCACCACAGCGCCCGCATTTTGCGCGGTCGTTTGGGATACGTCAAGCCTAAAGCGGACCAGTTTGGGGTTTTTTGTGGATAAGTTGAGGAGGGAGCGGCTCGGAGAATCCCCGCGTCCGGGTCGAACGCGCGTCTCGGCCCCCATCGCGTCCGGATCGTTTGCGAGATGTCGGATGAATTACGGTTTTTCGCCCACGACGCACACGGTGGCGGCCAACCGGTTCACCCAGGCCGTTCGCTCGGCGGCCCGTTCGAGGAGCTCGAATACGGGGTACACGCCGTCTGGCGTGTTCTTGAGTACGAAGAGAAAGTATTTTGTTTTCAGGATGTTGAACCCCTGCTCTTCGAGCAACCGGGTGATCATCCGCACCGGTTCCGGACGATGGTAACGGTAGGGGTGGTATTCGCCCCGGCCCACGGACTCGGCGGGGTAACACATGGTCGGCAGCCGCCGTTGGAGCCAGGGAAGACGGACGGCGGCGCGTTTGAACCTCTCCACGAAGCTCCCGTGGTTCGGCGTCGATAGAACGAGGCGTCCTCCCTTCCGAAGCACCCGGTGGCACTCGGCAACGGCCTTCTCGCGGTCTGCATCGAAAATGTGTTCGAACGTCTCCACCAGGGTGACCCCGTCGAATTCGCCCGCCGCAAAGGGAAGGTTCGAGGCATCGGCTCCGACAACGGGGAGATCGAGACCGTTCGCCGCGGCGACGCGCTGGCCGGCCTCGAACTGATCGGGGACGAGGTCCATCCCGATGGCCGTCTTCCCCAGCCTGGTGAGCACCATAACGTTGTAGCCCCAGGCGGACCCGACGTCGAGGACTCGGCCGATTCTCTCCGAGGCGACCTCGGCGTCCACCTGCAAAAAGCGCTTGCGCATCATGTGACGGCGCGCCCTGGACCCGAGGTACCAGTACCGGAGAAGATCGGGCATCTCCTCGGGGGACATGTCGCCGGGGATCCGGATGTCGGGCAGGTCAAGCGTCTTCATCTCGCTCCGGTGTGAGACGGTAAAGCGTGTAGAAAAAAGGCCCGGGCTTTCGTATCCCGAGGTTCCTCACCTCGGTCACGTAGACGCTCTCGAACCGGTAACCGGCGAGGACTTTCCCCGCGAACCGGTTCGCCGCGCGCTCGCGATCGACAAAGAAATCCACCCGCGGATACTTAGGGAGCGAGAGATAGAGCCCCCGATCGACGATTTCCTCGTACGTGTGGGCCTCCCTGAGCTTGAGCGTCTCGTTATCGACGAGCCCGCCGAGGTCGAGGACCCTCCTCTCCGAATAGAAGGCGAGATAACCGATGTCCGCCGCGGCGACGACGGCTCCCTTTTCCGAGTGGTCCTTGAGATAAAGCGCGAGCCCCTTGAGGTTCCGCGAGAGATCGCGCGAGAAAGCGGCGGATGGGGGGAGAACGACGGCGAAATAGAAGATGATGTTCAAAACGACCGCCGCCGCGGTCGCCGCGGCCACCGCCATCCGCGCCCGCGCGGCGCCCGGAGCGCGCGAGGGATCCCGCGAGAACCAATCCTCGAGCCCGCCAAGACCGAGGACGATCGTAAACGGCGCGGTGAGGAGCATGTACCTGGACAAAACTTGTATATCGAAAAACACGTAAGCGAGGGGAAGCGCCAGCACCCACAAAAACAACAGACGCGCCCGGCCGGCGAGAACCAAAGACCGCCTGCCGCGGAGAACGACCGACCCCACAACGAGCAGCGCGGCGATCCCGTCCGAGCTCCCGACGATCTTCACGATCGGATCGAGCTTTCGAACAAAGGTCGCAAGATCGAGGATCAATCCCCCGCTCTTGGCTCCGGCGGTGTTGGGGAGGAAGCTCCCGATGTGGTACTTGGCGAAGATGAGCCATGGACCGATGAGAAGCGTCCAAACGAGAATCGTGCGCAGCACGCAACCCCAATCCTTCCGGCGCCCCCGCGTGACCGTCGAGACCAGATAGACGGGGAGCAAAAGATACGCTTCGGGTCTTAGGAGCGCCGCGACCGCCATAAAAAACCCCAAGAAACAGGCGCGCCGACGGTCGCTCGGCGCGCCGATCGACGCCGTCCCCACGCCGACGATCGCGAGGACCGCCGATGAAGTTTCCATCCCGAGCGCCGTCCAGCGGACAAACCACGCGTGGGCCCCGAGAAGGAGCGAGCAACAAAAAGATGTCAGGAATCCGAGCCCCAGAGCCCGGGCGAAAAAGTACATCGCCGCGACGGAGGCGAAACCGGCGAGCCACGAGAGCACGCGGCTCGTCGTGATGAGCACCTCACCGGTCCCCAAGACGCGCCCCACGGCGGCGTGGATCATCACCCACAAGGGGCTCGTCGTCCCGAAAGACACCTCACCCGGGTTGAAGCTGTACTCTCCCCTGGTCACGATGTTCCGCGCGTACTGGATGTGGATGTAGCCGTCGTCGGTAAACCCGTCCCTGTGGGGAAGGACCAGCGCGAGCAGGACGAGCAGGGGAACGAGGAGGATCGTTTGATTTTTCGAGGACAACGCTCAAGCTCTCTTCTTTACGAGTGAATCCGGGCGCTCGGAGAGCGCATCCAGACGCTCGGCGAGTTTTCCGGCCAGAACGTCCCGCCGGAATTCGCCGACCGGCGACAGATCGTACTCCGCGTCCAGCGTCCCCGCACGGTATTTCCGGTAAAGACCCACGAGCGCGGCCGCGATTTTCTCGGGGTCATCCGGGGGGGCTACCTCCCCCCGTTTGTGAGCGCGGATGATCGCGGCGGCCTCACCCTCCGGCGACAGCGCGAGAATCGGCCGTCTCACACCAATGTACTCGTAGAGTTTTCCCGGAACGATCCCGTCGTACAGGGGGTTGGCGTGTTTGATGAGAACGAGTATATGGGACGACCTCTCGATTTTCAACGTCTCGGCGTGCGAGACGGTGTTGCGGAAGCTCACGATATCGGCGAGTCCGAGCGCGCCGGCCGCCTCGTCGTTCTCGCTTTCCCGCGGGCCGAGAAAGACCACGCGGCATCTCTCCCGGGCTCCGGGGACGGTGTCGACAAAAATCTTCAGGGCCTCGAGGAACGCCACCGCGCTTCTCTTCTGCGTGAGCATCCCCGCGTGGACGATTTGAAAAACATCGTCCCGTGGAGCAAGATCCAGCACCCGGTCGATGTCCGCCGGATCGTACCCGTTCCGTATGAGCTCGACCGCACCGATCGCGGGGTATGTCTTCAAGAGGAGATCGCGGTGCCACGGGCTCGCCGCCACCACGACGGAAGCGCGCTCGCACACCCGCCGCTCGAGCCTCCGGTGAACGCGCCGGTGGAGAGGCGTCGGCGCGGGGAGCAAGTAGAGATTCATCCACGGATCCCTGAAGTCGGCCACCCACGGGAGCCCCGACACGACGCTCAGATGGAGGGCGATGAGATGGCTCGTTTCGGGGGGAGAGGTCGAGTAGACCGCGTCGAAGGATCCCTTGCCGAGCATCCTCCGCCCCTCGCGGACGGCGAACGGATACCACCCAAGGTACGTGTCGGGCATGAGCGCGGCGGCACCGAGCTTTCTCAACACTCCGAAACCCTTGCTCGACCGCACCTGCGCTCTTCCGTCCTTCGCGGTTCGCCCTGACCGGCGGCGCAAACCCGAGAGAACCGCCTGACCGCTCAGGGTTTTCGTCCGATGCACGACGCACGTGGACGGGATCTCCGAGAGGAGGCTCTCGTCGTTGATCCAGTAGGACCCCGAATCCATCGTCAGCACCGTCGGGCGCCAACCATGATCCCCGAGATATTTGACAAAGCTAAGCGGTCGGTAAACACCACCGCCCGCGTTTGGCGGGAAAAAAGGGATGACCATCAGCACGTTCTTCATCTCGATCTCCCAACCCCCATCAGACGCCCGATGGGTCCGAGTCTCCGGCTCTCGAGCATCGAAAAGAGGATCCCGCCCTCCTCGTCGTCGAACACCCGCAGGAGACGCACCATGTACCGGAATATCACCGAGCCCGCCACGAAAACGATCGCCTTCACGGCAAAAATCGCCGGGGCGGGGAGACCGGCGAGGACCGCGCCGGCAATCCAAGCCGGTAAGAAAGCCGCCCCGCCCGAGAGGACGAGCTTCCACGAGAGACGAAGGACCTCGCCCGGCCCGAACGGCAGCCTCGACAGACGGAGAGCGAGCGCGAGTTGCACGGCGCACGCGGCGATCTGCGCGTATCCGACACCGACGAGTCCGAACGCGGGAGCGAGCGCGAAGATCAACCCTACGTAACACACCGCCCAGGCGAGATCGCACCACAGGGCGCCGCGCACCTGATCGACGGCTTTCATCACCGAGGTTAGCGGAGCCGTCATGGTCGAGAGCGGCAAAGAGAGCGCGAACAGAACGAGCAGAGGGACCGCCGTAACGTACGCCGCGCTCGAGACGATGACGATCACATCGCGCGCGAAAACGATGAGCGCCGCGGCCATCCACAAGGAGAGCGCCGTGTTGAACTTGACAAAAATACGCGTCGACTCCACGACGCGCGCGCCGCGCCCTTCCGCGTCGAGCCGCGTGACCTCGGGCTGGAAGGCGAGATTGGCGGCGCCGAGAAGCCGGTTGGCAAGCCTACCCACCCGCGAACCCACGTGAAACGCGGCCAGAAGCTCGAGCGACAAGACCTGCGCGAGAAGGTAACGGTCAGCGTCGCTAAAGGCGATTGCCACAAGGCTCAAGCCCACGGCCCACACGAGATACCCCGAGTAGTCCTTGCGGTAGGACACCCCACCCGCACCGCGTTCAGCCAAGCGGTCGCTGACCGGGAGAGGGTCCGCAACCCCCGCCCGGACGGTCCCGCCGAGACCCCGGAAGAAAACGACATACCCGGTCGCGACCGTAGCGAGGTTCACGACGCCGAGGATCCGAAAAAGAACGGAAAGGGTAAGATCACCGCGAGCCGCGATGAACCAGACGAGGACGGCGAGAAGCGAGAGCGTCTCGAGCAGGACTTGGGAGGCAAGCCGCCGGAGACCGTTCAGCCCGCCGTATAGAACGAGCTTGAGCATCACTCCCAGGGTGGTGACGTAGAACCAAAAGTAGAGCTCCCCGGATAGCGTCCCTTCGGGGACAAAACGAAACGCCCAGCGGGAAGCCGCCTGCGCTAGCGCGCCCACGACGACGAGTCCCGCCAGGGATAAGAGAGAGCACGCGCCCGCGAGTCTCAACGTCTCGCGGCGCTCGCGTTTCGAATCGTGGACGGGGATAAAGCGGACGAGGAGTTGGGGCAGCCCGTGCGCGGCAAGGGTCGCGAGGAGAAGCGATAACCCCCTCATCGACGCGAAGAGACCAAACGTGGTCTGCGGGAGATAGTTCGCCAGAAGCTTGACCTGGAGAAGCGTGAGCAGCGTCGCGGCCGCCGTTTGGAAAACGAGGGCCACCGTGTTGGAAACGAACCTCGACTCTCCCCGCTCGACCTGCATGAATCAACGTCTCGACACGATTTTCCTGACCGTCCCGGCGAGCTTCCCCGCCGCCGAGCGCCACCTGAGCGTCCGGTAGCGGTACGCCACACCGCCAAGCGACTCTTTGTAATCTACCAGAGAACGTTTGCCGAGGCTACTTCCGAGGTTGTACGCACGGTAACCGTTCTCACACGCGTGACGCAGGCATTCGGCGTAGAGCAGCGTGCTTGCCTGCGTCCCGTCGGCGGTATCGCGCACGACGCCGTTCCACGCGACAACGGACTCCTTGAAATAGAAGTTCAAGTGGCCGCCGAGGAGGTCGTCCCCCCGCCGCGCGAGGAAGAGTCTCACGTTTCCGGCGCCGCCGGCAACCAGATCCGCAAAAAGCCGTCTGGGATAGCGGAACCTCTCGCGCCACGCATCCACTCTCCCGGCATAGATGTCGTAGTACATCGAGACGTCCCCGGCTGAACGGGTCTCCGCGACGGTGAGCCCCTCCTTCATCGCCTTTCGCGTCTGTCGGCGTTTGCTCTTCTCGAAGACCCCTTCCCAGATCCTCTCGAAGCCGCCTGCGAGATCGACGAGGTGCGTCGACGTCTCTTCGACATCGAACACCCCCGTCTCGACGCGGTTCGAGAAATCGACCAGACCGATCTCGTGGACTGCCCTCACCTTCTTGAGCCCCGCGTATGCCTCGATGAGAGAGCGGCGAACCTCATCGTCGCCCCGAGCCACCGGTCCGCCATAGGTCCCGAACGGGAGCGACCAGACGGCGACGAGCGGCCCCTTCTTCAACTCGAAGAAGGGGAGGTACCCGACGATCTCCGACCGGCTCTTCGCCACCAGACATCGGAATCCCATCGCGGGAAACGCGCGGGAGAGGCTCTCCAACCATACCGTGGTGTGGTAGAACGTGGCGTCCGGAGATCGGAGCGCGAGCTCATCGAAGGCGGGCGATAACCTGTCGACGATTTCTACTTCCATCGATCCTTCGCGTAGTACGCCGCGATCCGCTCGAGCGCGCGGACCACGTCGTCGACGTCCTCATCGCGCATGGTTGGAAAAAGCGGAAGCGATATGCACCGTGTGAAATAGTCTTCGCAGACGGGAAACGCGTCCGCCCCTTCCGAGTACGCGCCGAAGAACGGGTGTTTGTAGATGGGGATGAAGTGCACCGAACACCCGATGTTCTCCGCGGCGAGCGCCCGGATGAAATCGTCCCTGCCGATCTCGAGGGCCTCCGTCTTGAGGCGGATCACGAAGAGGTGCCAGGTGTGCTCATTTCCGCGATGGACACCGGGCAGCTCGAAAAACGGAGACCCTTCGAGGCGGGTGTTGAATCGAGCGGCTAGCTCCCTGCGGCGCGCGAGCATCGCGTCGATCTTTCGGATCTGCGAGAGCCCGAGCGAAGAAAGCACGTCGCTCATGTTGAACTTGTATCCGGGGACGGTCACTTCGTAGTACCACGAACCCCGGTCGGCGTACCTCGCCCAGCTGTCGTGCGACATGCCGTGATAGGAAAGGAGCCGGACCTTTTCCGCGAATTCCTCGTCGGCCGTTACGAGACAACCCCCGTCGCCCGTGGTGATGTTCTTCGTCGCGTAGAAGCTGAACGCGACGGCGTCGCCGAAGGAACCGATCTTCCGTCCTTCCACTACCGCGCCGAAGCTGTGCGCGGCGTCTTCGAGCACGCGGATTCCCGTCTTCCGGGCCCCATCGAGAATCTCGTCGATGCGGCAGGCCTGTCCGCCGAAGTGCACGGGGATGTAGGCCTTCGTTCGGGAGGTCGTCTTGCGGCGAAGCTCCTCGGGCGTCACGCAGAAAGTGTCCCGGTCGATGTCCGCGAGAACGGGCGTGGCGCCGGTGTGGATGATCGCGTGGACCGTCGATGCGAAGGTGTTTGCCGAAGTTACAACCTCGTCGGATGATCCGATCCCCATCGCTTTCAGGGCGAGAAACATCGCGGCGCTGCACGAGGCCACCGCGACCGCGTTCTTCGCGCCGAGGTAGCGGGCGATCTCGCTCTCGAAGGCCTCGGTGACGGGTCCCAGGGTGAGCCAACCGGACCGGACCGTTTCGGTGACCCCGGCCACATCGGATTCGTCGATCGTCGGACGGAAAAACGGGAGGACGCTCGCCCTCACGGGAGCCCCCCCTGCGACCGCCGGGATCTCTCGTATCTTCCCGTTCATCGCGGGTCCTTCCCTTTACCGCGCGGAGCGTCGTCCCGCCGCTCCTTGCCAAGCCGCGCGTCGGGTATGATCTCCGAGAGGTAGGCCCGTATACCGCGCTCGTCGCCGGCTTCGACAAGACCGCCAAGCGTCTCGAGCACGGTCTTCCTCTCCCACCCGTCGGGGAGTCTTGGATGAGCGGTGAGTATCCGTTCGTGCGGAGAAGGGGTGACCTCCTCGCCCTCGACGACGAGGTCCTCGTGGAGTTTTTCTCCGGGTCTCAAACCGACGATCTCGATATCGATATCGACGCCGGGGCGAAGACCGTGGAGGGCGACGAGGTCCTTCGCCATGTCGAGGATGTTCAGCGCCGTTCCCATGCGGAGCACGAAGATCTCCCCCCCGTTTCCCATGAGCGAGGCCTGCACGACGAGAAGGCACGCCTCCTTGAGCGACATAAAGAACCGACTGGCCTCGGGATGGCTCACCGTCACCGGCCCGCCCGCCCGGATCTGGTTGATAAAGAGGGGGACGACGCTTCCGCGACTTCCAAGGACGTTCCCGAACCGGACGGTGAGGAGTCGCGGCTCGTCGAACTCGCGCGAGAAATCAGTCATGAGAAACTCCGCGACGCGCTTCGTCGCCCCCATGACCCCCTCGGGGCTGACCGCCTTGTCCGTCGATATCATGACGAAGCGTTTGACGCCGGAGTCTCTCGCCGCCCGGATCGCGTTCACCGTCCCGAAAATGTTGTTCGTCACCGCCTCGACGGGAAAAGCCTCCATGTAGTGGACGTGTTTGTGGGCGGCCGCGTGGTACACGTAGTCCGGTCGAACACGCGAGACCACGCGGGCGATTCCCCTCGCGTCGCGGACATCCGCGATAACCGCCTCGATCTCGAGCGAGGGATAGAGGGTGCGCAGCTGGTGTTCGATGTCGTAAATCTGGTTCTCGCCCCTTCCCACCAGGTGGAGCGCGCGGAGATCGAAACGGCCGATTTGGCGGCACAGCTCTCCCCCGATCGACCCTCCGGCCCCGGTGACCATGACCTTTCGGCCGGCGAGACCGTTCTCGAGCACCCGCTCGTCAAACTCGACCGTCTCCCTCCCGAGAAGGTCCTCCGGATGGACGTCCCGGACCTGTTCCAAACGCACGGGACCCTCGATGATTTCGATCACGCCGGGGACGATCTTGCACGAGATCCGAGCGTCGCGGCAAAGAGAGATGATCCGCCGGATGAACTCGCGGGACCCCGACGGCACCGCGACGATCGCCTCTTCGATCCTCCGCGACGCTACGAGGTCGAGCAGCGCGTCGCAGTGCCCGAGGACCGGACGGCGTTCGACGACCGCACCGCGGAGCTTCGGATCGTCGTCGAGAAAACCGACGACGTCGAAACCGCTCTCCGGGGCGCCGTCGATTTCCCGAACCACCATCCGGCCCGCCTCACCGGCGCCGATTACAATCACCCTTTTGGCCATAGTGTTTCTCGGGCTCCTCGCTGGTCAAAAACCGCGGCACCCCGGGGTGGGGAGCAACAGCCGTGCCGGGAGACACCGCGGCGCTCAGCGAACGAGCGACACCGTCTTTGTGATGACCGTGCCGTTCCCGCTGATCCGCACGACGTAGATTCCGCTCGCGGCTACAAAACCCGACTCCGTGGTGAAATCCCACACGGACTCTCCCGAACGGGACGCCGTCTGCCGGTGAACAAGCTCCCCCTCGACGGTGAACACTTCGATGAGAACTTCGGAATTGATGTCTCCGATCTTGAGGTTCGAGTCGCCGCGGCTCGTCCGTATGGGGTTGGGGTAAAGGTACAGCCCCGAGATATCGGATTCCCCCGCCTCCAGCGATGGAAGATCCAACTCGCAGAGACCGTTGAGCGTGGCGATATAGAGGATGTCCTTGGACGGATGGAGGGAGAGCCTCTCGCAATCCTCGTGGACGATCGGCGAGACGGCGCTCGGCGGGAAGAACAGATTCAACTGCGTTTGCCAGGCCGTCGGAGTGGTATACGACGAGATGTCGTTCGAGTTGTCCCTGGCAATTCTGTTGAGCCCCAAGTT